>QMCD01000841.1_pt1 | contig 20531 bp, 15 predicted proteins | sample 1821841 | NCBI WGS metagenome assembly QMCD01 (sample SAMN01991225, study PRJNA193472) | Termite gut metagenome, whole genome shotgun sequencing project. | isolation source: worker | host: Macrotermes natalensis
TTGAGACAGGAAAAAAACATACGTGAATTTGCCGGTCTGCCCGAAGTCGGACACTACTATGAAATACTGGAGCAGAAATTGGGAGCCGCCGCAAAAGACCTCAACGATTTGCTGTTAGAGCACTTTGTTTGCGCGCGCGTGATGGACGCGTTCCGGCAAGGGATGCTGAACGAATATCATTATACGCTGGAAAATGTCGACCCTGACACCCAACAGCCCATTTTCCAGCTTTGGATGGAGACACTTTAGGTTGTTGTGTACTTCATAGATGAGAAAGCGCCGTTCATGATCCTGTTATGAACGGCGCTTTCGTTTTATTGCCCATTTTTACCGCTAAAATTAGCTGTCTGCCATTCTTGCCATAATGTGTGCCGTCGCAAGTCGAGAGCGATGTGTGCCGTCGCAAGTCGAGAGCGTGAGTATTCGGTCGTTTGCGCTCACATCCACGCCGCTATTATAAAGTGAAAGCCCTTTCGCCTGCGCCGCCCAATCCATAAATTCACTTTGGTTTTCAAAATCCAGCTTGAGGTAGTGAAACGCACGATCTGCCGTATCGTAATTGATTACGGCGGATATTCGCCACCATCCATGCCGTTCATAGATCGTGTCAAACTGAATGTACTGATGTTTATCGTAATAGGCCTTGTTGTTGAAATAGAGCAGCGTTCCAAACATATCCGTCCTGCCGTGCCCCATATTGTGCGCATATAAAACGGTATTCTGATTCAGCGCCGCCATATTGTTGTTGTGGTCTGCGAACACGGCTCCCGTCCTGCTCTTCTCGCCGGTAAACGAGGTGCCCAGATACTTGTTGTTATCAGCCGCCTGTACAACAGGGTAACTGATGATCGTATCGGGAATGGCAATCCTTCCGACTGTTTCAGCATTCTGCGTAAGCAGGGCATCAAAGTCCACAACCGTATAGGGCAATACTGCCGTTTCCGGCGGGGCGGCCACAGGTTGGGATTGCGTCAGTTCCGTTGTTTCATTTGAAACAATGCTGGTGTAGTTCGTTTGAATGCCGGTGTATTCTGTGATTTCCCTTTCCGCCGACATCAATTCTGTGATAAAAAATATGCCGCAAACTGCGGCGATTAAAATCAAAACAATGATGAGCATGGTTGGTTTTTTCTTTTCCATATTTCCCTCCCACACAGGAAAGGGGCGGCCATAACGACCGCCCCTCTCCATGCCATGCCGGATGCGCGTTATTCGCTCACCGGCTTTTTCTTCCGTTTGTACAGCAAAAGCGCGCAGACCCCTGCGCCAATCGCGGCGACCAACGCCCACATGGGTAATCCGGCCCGGCCTGTCTTTGCACCGGTTCCTGTTCCCGGTATGACTTCCACGCCGATCCCCACGCTCTGCGCGTCTGAATCGATGTCTCTGTGGCTGGCGATTTCGGTGGTATCTATGTACAATGTTTCATAGACCACCAATACTTGCCCCTGCCATTCTTTTCCGTCAAGCGTAAATTCCATCTGCACTTTTCCATTCGGCGCATCAGGCGTGAATACCAATTCGGATGATACGCCAATCGCTTCGCCGGTTTCTTTGTTCATCAGCTCCCCGCGCAGGGCATATTCCTGATCCGGCTGCAAATTGGCGTATTCTATGTTGTCGATGATTTTCACATTCTCGGACGCGGGAACGGTTTTGCTCCCATCTTCCGCTGTGGCAACGGTTTCGAGTTCAATCTGGGCGATGTCCACTTGCTGCCCAGTATCGTCCTTATCATGGTGCGTAGCGATGATCTTGTCCTGGTACAGCAGGGTTTCAAAAATCACCAGCTTTTGCTCCTGCAAGCCAAGCCCATTGAAAACAAATGTCACATCAATGCTGCCTTTGTCGTCCGCGTTTTTGGCTTTAAATTGCACTTCGGACACAATCTCTTTGCCATCTTCCAAAACAGGCTCACCACTTATCGCATCCATCACTTGTCCGCGCATCAGATAGGTTTTGCCCTGAGACAACCCATCGTATTCTATTGTGTCCACAATGGTTGTCTGTTGCACGGGCAGAATCTCCTTTTCGCCATTTGCGCCAACCGCGCCTGTACGAATTGCTGGCGTTTTGAAAACAACGGTCTGTTCCGCATCTTCAATATCCGTATGGGCGGCGATCTCCACGTCCTCATACACCAGCGATTCAAATACGACCACCGACTTGCCTATGAGTGTAACGGAATCAAAGGTAAATACTACATCCACCGTTCCCGCTGCTTTCAATGCCTTAAATGTGGTTTCAGCCGTGATCACCTTGCCGTCCGTGATAAGCGGCTCTCCGATGTCCTTGTCCATCAGCGTACCTTTGAGGGTGTATGTTTCACCAACCGTCAGATTCTCGAATGTCACCGTATCAATAATGGTTGCGTCCGCGCAAATATCAATTTCCTTTTCGCTGTCCGCGCCTACCGCCGACGTGCCGATCTGCGGCTCCCTTACTGTAACGGTCTGCCCCTTGTCATCAATATCGGCATGGGCGGCGATCTCGCGTCCTTTGTATTCCAGCGATTTAAACACGACTGCCGACTTGCCTATGAGGGTAACGGAATCAAAGGTGAATACCACTTCCACCGTTCCAGACGGTTCTTCGGCCACAAACGTAGTTTCAGCCGAAACTTCTTCGCCGTCAACCAAAATCGGCTCTCCGGTGTCCGCATCCATCAATATGCCTGTGACCGTGTACGTTTCGCCCGCGATAAGATTTTCGTAGGACACCGTATCAATGATCACGGCATCGGTGCAAACGTCAATTTCTTTCTCGCCGTCCGCGCCCGCCGCCGCTGTGCCGATCTGCGGGTCATGGAATGTCACCGTCTGCCCCTCGTCGGCGATGTCCGCGTGGACGGCCACTTCATTACCCTCGTATTCCAGCGATTCAAACACCACGATGCTCCGGCCCGCAAGTGCAAGCGAATCAAACGTAAATTCCATCGCAGCGCTGCCCGTTTCCGAAAGCGCCCGGAATGTCTTTTCTGTCGCGACCTGTTCGCCGTCTACCATAAGCGGCTCCCCGGCGGCCTTGTCCATCAACACGCCCTTTACCGTATACATCCTGCCTACCATCAGGCCGCTGTAATACACAGTGTCCGTGATGGTGGTGGTTTTGGAAACATACGCGCCGCGCCCGGTTGTTTCTTCATCCATCGCCGTTGTAAAAATCTCCGGCCTTTGGATGTAGTCATTCGTCATTGTGCCTAAATTAATTGTGGTATTGTGACGGTAAATGCTCACTTCACAGGAAAGCAGTTCCTTGTCCTCATTGGCGGCGCACGGCAATTCTTCAATCAAATAGGTGTCGTACAGCAGCGCGCCCAGGTCATCATCCAGTGTATTGATGTCACCAAACCATATCCCATCGTTTGCCGTTTCGCCGCGATTGGTATGCTGGCTGTGCGGGTTCCAGCCAGATGACGTGTCAAGCTGGCCGTTCCTATCCGTAACAATGATATGGCTTTCGCCCGTTGTGATGGACTTAATGGAAAACGGAACGCCCGCCATGCGGTTTGTGTCGCCGTCCGAGATTTTCACGCCGCGCAAATCCCCACGGATGGGATTGTTTTTGATGGCTGTGGCCGATGTGTTAAGCTGAACGATCTTGCCGTGTTCCCGGATGGTAAAGGTGCGGCTTAGTACACCTGTGGCGAGATAGCCGTAATCGGGCGGCGATACCTCTCTGCATTCGTAAGTGCCATAGGGGAGCAGGTCGTTTGCGGTAGCCGCCACCCCGTCCGCATCGGTGGTCATGGCGTACACAACATCGCCCACGCCGTACAATGTGCCCATCACCAACACACTGTCCACGCTGCGGTTGACGATCTCAAAAACGGCTCCTTCAAAAGTAGCGCCACCCTGCGCTTCGTGCTCGTCGATCTCGTTATCCCACTTTTCCGCCCGGACGCCGCCGCGAATGATGGCATTTTTAATGACATTACCGCTGGATTTTAAGCTGACAATCACACCGTCCTGCCTAATTTGGAAAGATTGGCGTATTACACCGGCATTGAGGTAGCCGGTGGGGGCGGTGCGTTCCACGATCTCATAACTGCCGTAGGGCAACAGGTTATTTGCCGTGCCTGCCGCGCCGCTGGCATCGGTTGTCATCGTGTGTACCACCGCATTGGGCGCGTATTCCTTGCCGCCCACTACGACGCTGTTTTCACTGCGGTTGAAAATATCCAGCACCGCGCCCGCTAAAGTGGCGTCACCCTGTGCCGCTCTGCGGTTCAGTTCGGCATCCCACTTCTCAATGGCAACCCCGCCACGAATCACGTTATTCTTTATCGCTGTGGCGCTGGTTTTCAGGTTGACAATCGCGCCATTCTGCCTGATTTGGAAGGATTGCCGTATCACACCGGTGTTGAGGTAGCCGGTGGGAGCGGTGCGTTCCACGATTTCGTAATTGCCATAAGGAAGCAGGTTGCTTACCGTGCTTGCCGCGCCGCTTGCGTCTGTCACCATTGTGTGTACCACCACATTGGGCGCGTATTCTTTGCCGCCCACTACGACGCTGTTTTCACTGCGGTTATAAATATCTAATACCGCGCCTGATAATGTTGCGTCACCCTGTGCCATCCGGCGGTTCAGTTCGGCATCCCATTTTTCGGTGGCAACCCCACCGCGAATGATTTCGTCCGGTACTTCCGGCTCGTTGTACGTTTGTACCGACTCGGTTGTGCCGCCCTCTTTGATATGCCGGATGAACAACGTATCGTTCAGGAGATACCCCGTGGGCGCTTTCGTCTCTACGATTGTGACGGTGCCAACCCCCAGCGCCGGGTCGCCAGCCATGTTGGTGTACAGCGGATCGCTCCCTGGAAGCAGGTAGTCCGGATGCAGATAGGCTGTGCCTTTATCGCCCGTCCTTACAATCCACGTCCGGAGCGGCGTTTTTCCTCTCAACGCGCTTTCGTTCGCGTATTGGCCATCGTAGTACCGAATTGTGAATTCCGCGCCCGCAAGCCGCGCGCTGCCCTGCGATGTGTCGCCGTTGGTATCTTTATCCAGCTTCTTCAGCAGGATGCCTATGGGGTCGTTGTAGGGAACGTCCTGTACCGTGACAACTTTTGTTTGCCCGGACACGATCTCAAATGCAACGGGGGTATTGTCCGGCAAAAACCCTGCGGGCGGCTTCACTTCGACGATGCGGTATCCCGTTCCCGCCGCGATACCTTCCAGCCTGCCCCTGCCGTTCGAGTCTGTGGTGATGCTGCCGATTTTGTTGTTGCCGCTGTCGAAAACGTCAAACACCGCGTCCGCAAGCGAATAGCTGCTGTTACCGTTTGACAGGCCGGGGTTGGCGGATGATTTTTGAATCTCCAGATTGCCGGTCGGCGCGTATTCCCAAGACATCAGGCTTTGGTTTGTGTTACTGCCGACGTTATAGAGAAACATCTCAAACCCGGCAGGCGGCATGGGCTGTGCACCCACCGCGGCAATTACGTTATGCAGATGTCCGATGGTCGCCGCCGAAAGCCCTTGAAAAGCGACCGGGTCATTCAGCCAAACGTATGCCGCCGCCGCGTGGGAAAGCCCGTACCCTTCCTCAAGGGAATCGGGGTTGCCAAACAGGTTGTTTTTGATAGAATTGTATCCCGGCCCGCCGTACAGGTAATACGCGCATTTAATCAGCAAATCATAGCCTGTGCCGGGTTGGATATATCCACTTACATCATACGTGCCGGTGGCAACTCCGGACAGATTGGGGTCAAGACAGAGCGCCACGTTTCCGTTTGCGGTGTAATATGATGTGTAGTAGCCATAATATATCTGGCTTGCGCTGCGGGTATGGTTCACTCGCGTTGTCGCGCCCCGCGTAGCGCGTGTGGCAGGTGCATAAGCCGTAATCGTGAGATTGCCGCCCAGCGCGGACGCCGATATATGCAGCATCCCGTCCGCAACGTTGAAACGATCTGCGGGAAGATCGATACCGTTCTGAGTCACGACAACGCCCTCGGATGCCGCCACCGGCACGCTAACCATACTCGCGTTGGACGGCACCAACAGTTCGTGCGTATCGGTTGAAAAAGCGCCGTTTATATATGTACCGACCGTTATCCTGACGGGCAGTTCCCTGATCTCAGACACAGGGCAATACCAACTGACCGTGACATTATGCCCCATGTATTCATCCGGCAGGGAAACCAACCCCGTTACCGCGTCGTATACCGCCAGCGCGGTGATATCTTCATTTTCGTTCAACAGCATACGAAACCGCAACGTGTCCGTGCTGACCGGAACACGATCCGGAAAGTGGTTCGCCGCGATGGTGATCCCCGCTTCACTTGCCCGTGCGATGACGGGGAAGGCATGGGAGGACACGACCGCGTATTCGGAAAAATCTGTCACGCTCTGGCTTTGCGCGTCGTCGTAGTAATGATAGACGACATTGACCAAAGGGCTTTCGACCACTTTGAGCAATTCAGGCTGTACTTCGGTCGGTATGGGTGTTTCGGCGGATGGCTCCGGTGTGGGTTCCGCCGTTGGCTCTGCCGTTGATTCCAATGCCGGGTCTGATGTGGGTTCCGGCGTTGGCTCAGGTGTTGGTTCCGGCGCAGGTTCCACGCTTGGAGCGGGTTCGCCCTGTGGGGTATCGCCGCTTACGGCTTCGCTCGTCGCCATTGCCGACATCGGTATGAGCGAGAAGCACAGCGCGATGGCAAGCAACAGCCAGATCGCTCTTTTAGGAACTTTTTTCATTCTTCACTTTCAGGCGATTGCTGTCAAGGTATTTTTACAAACTTATATTACAATACAAAAAAAATATGGCGCATCCTACAATATAGGCCGCGCCATATTTTCACATGATTGGATATCACCGCCGCTCCGGCAATGCACCGCTGTCATTGTGTATCCGCCACCTTGCGACCCACCACCACCAGCCTGCCATTCTCCTGCGAATACTCGCAGGTGGCAAGCGTAACCAGTTCCTCGCCAAACTTTGGCGTAATACCCGTTTCGTAAAGCGCCAGTTCCTTGATATTTTTAATATAATCGTCGAACTCCGCTTCCGTTTCGGCATCGTAAAATTGGTAGAACTTGAATACGTCATCCGTTTTTTTGTATACCTGAGAAAGAAATACCGATACGATCTCGTATTCCGCATTTTCATACAGAGTGCTGTATTCAAATGTCATGTGCTCCAGATAAAATTCCACATCCATATAATCGATCAGCGCGTGGAACATACTTCCATTTTTCATGTTGTGGCCGTGTATCAGCAGATTCGCGCCGCGCGGGTCAACAGAGCAGTTTTTATCAATGAACAGCGTACCCTGCAAACTGGGATCGTCCTGCTTATCAAATGTGCGGTACAGGTAAAACTGTCCGTTCTCTTCCTGCGTATACATGACAGGGTAGTCCACTTCCGTGCCCTGTATTTTCAGCCAGCCCGCAAGGTCGTTGTTTTGCGCATACAGTTCTTTTAACTGGGGCAGAATCTCCGGCGCGGGCGTGGGCGTAGGCTTTGCGCTGGGCGTTGCCGATACTGTGTGCGCGGGGGTTGGTGTCACGGCGGTTGCTGCCGTGGTGGGCGCGGGCGTTACCACAGGCTCAGGTTCCGCCGTCATGGGGACCACCACAAACGCAATAACGCACACAACCACCGCTGCCGCCGCCGCAAGCACAACCAGCCATCCCCGCTTGTTGTCGGGTGTGGATGTTTTTTCTTCCGGCCTTATATCATCTTTCGGTTTGTCACTCATTTTTGAAATATACTCCTGTTACGACAGCCGCCTGTACAATCATCCATTTTGCACCACATGCTGCGCAGGATTGCTTATCTTTGCAACATACTCCTTGAAGGGGAAGTTTTTACAAAAAACCAGGTGCAATCCCAGCGGCACGATACCAAGATGTCAACGAATGATTGTACAGGCGGCTGTCAAATATATACGCAGGACGGGCGGCAAAGTATTTGGGGAGCCCGTCCTGCGCCATTCGCGGAAAAATTCCCGTCAAATGCTCATTTAACCACGACCTTCTTATACGCCGCAAACCCTGCGAACCCAGCCGCCGCAAGAACCATCACTACGACCATCCACACGCTGCCCGTAGCGTCCGCTGTCTTGGGCACATCGTCGAGCGCTGTATCTGCCGCGGGAGCAGGTGTAGGCGTTGCTGCCGGAGGAGTGGGGGTGGGGGTTGCCGCTGGAGCCGCCGGAACCGTTCCGCTCGCGCCCGCCGAACCGGAAACCTCGCTCAGGTTGCCAGAACTATCGCTGCCTTCCATGCCGGAAAGCGAGAAAGAATACTCCTCGCCCGCCGCTGCGGTTACTGTGTAGTAATATATAACCCGCTCCCCGGTTACAAACAGAAACGAATCCGTGGATGTGCCTGCCGGTGCGCTGTTTTCGTTATAAGACAAGCCAGTTGTGGAAATATTACCCGACAAACCCGCGTTATTGGTGGTAATCGTAACCATTACAGTATCGCCGGTGCTCGCGTCCTGTGTGATAGACACGCCGGGAGCAGCCGCTGCCAGCGCAGTTGTCGCCATTGCCATAATCATAATCATCACGGCCACCGCGACAATTACTTTACTTCTTTTTTTCATTGTATATCCTCCATATTCTTGATACCCGCCGGAGATATGCCGCCGCGCGGGCAAATTTCTTATGATCCGGCTTTCCGCGCCGGGAACGGAGCGGAAAGCCCATTTCGTATTACGGTTTTTTATTCCGCGGGGGTCGCCATCTGCGCCAGCCGTACATAGTCGCCTACGTCCGCTCTGTCATTGCCGTTGATGTCGGCGGCTTTCAGATACACGCCCGTCAGCGGTTCCACCTGGCTGGCAGCCTGCGCCAGCAGCACATAGTCGCCTACGTCCGCTTTGCCGTTGCCCTGAATGTCGCCCATGATCACCACTGTGATTGAGCTTATTACTTCGCCGTCGCTATTCAGCAGTTGAATGACTGTACCCGTACCCACGGGCATTGAGTCAGCCGCCGTATCGCCGTCCTTATCCAGCACAGCGATAGTGCAGCCCGCGGCAGTAATGGCGCTGCTATCGAATTGACCTATCAAATCCGCAGCCGTCATTGCGGCGGAACCGTTGGACGGGGCAGCGTCAATGTTGGTGATCAGTTCGCCCAAGGTTGCATCCTCGGTGACGGTCACATCGGCGTCCGAATTAACAAGCTCGCCCAGCTCAAGAGCAACAAGATTGTTGATGGCTGTGGTCACGCCGTCAGCCACATACGCCCTTACGGCGGCGGGCGTTGCCAAAAGGTCAACAGCATCCTTCGCATTGGAAATCGCGTCCTGCAACGCTGCCCATGAAGCGGTTGTATACTCACTTTCCGTCAGCGTGTCAGCCATCGCGGCAATCGCCGCTTTTTTAGTGGTTTGCGCATTAGCAAGGGCCGTCGGGTCAACCGCAAGGTCTGTAATGGCCGTAGTAACCGCGCTGTAGTCATAGCCTGTTACGGAGGCGATCACGTCCAGCGCGTTAATTGCGCTCTCCGCAGCGTCTATCGCGTCTGTCACAGCCGTCCATGAAGCGGTTGTATAATCACCTTGCACCAACCCGTCTATCAGGGCGTTGACCGCTTCTTTTTGCGTGGTCTGCGCGGCGAGAAGGTCGGCTTTCGTTTCAAGCGTCAGGATTGCCGCGTCGATCGTAGCGTAGTCGTTCGCGCCGGTACCGTGCGCCCTTACGGCGTTGGGGTCGGTCAATGCGTCGATCGCGTTTTCCACGGTGGTAACCGCAGTGTTCAGCAGACCCCATGAGGTCACCGTATAGACCGTTTCGGCCGCTACGCCTTCCTCTGTCAGGTAGGCATCGATCCTGGCTTTCGCGGCGGTTTTCAATGTGCCAAGCACAGTTGCGTCAACCGTAAGCTGGCCAATCGCGGTGTCGATCGTAGTTTCATACGCGTCATACGCTTCTACCGCGGCAGTGGTTGTCAGAGCATCCACCGCGGCCTTTGCGTTGGTTACAGCCGTTGCCACGGTCGCGTCCCAGTTGGTGTAATCCGCCGCCGTCAAGCCCTTGGCCGTCACATACTGGTCGATCGCTTCCTTTTTGGCTGCTATTGCAGCTGTCAGCTCCGCCGCCGTATCGAGGGCTTCAATCGCCGCGTTGATCGCGGCTTCATAGCCGGTATACGCCACTACCTGAGAGGCCAGCGTGAAACTTTCAAGCGCCGTAGTCTTCTGCGCGGTGATCACAGTCTGTAAATCCGTCCACGAAGCGGCTGTCCAATCGCCTTCAGTCAGCGCTTTACTCGTCACATACCCGTCGATCGCGGTTGCCTTGTCTGACTTCGCGGTCGCAAGCGCGCTGCTGCTGATACCGCTTTCCAGCGTGGTTTTCGCGCTGTTGATCCCTGCCTGGAAATCATACGCTGTTACGGCGGCAATGGTATCCTTAGTCGCAACCGTTGTTTTCTCCGTGCCAATCGCCGTCTGGAATGTGCTCCACGCGCCGCTTTCGTAATCGGTCTCTACCAGCGCAAGGCCGGTCACGTAACTGTCAATGGCAGTTTCCGCGGCAGTTACAGCCGCGCTAAAGTCCACCGTCGTCTCCAAGTTGCCCACCGCGGTGTCAATCGCGGCTTCATGATCGTCATACGCGGTAATAACCGACGGTAACGCGCCCGAAACCGCCGCCGCTGTATCTATTTTCACCTTTTCCGCTGTAATGACGTTTTGAAACGCTGTCCACGAATACACTGTGTACTCCGACTGTGTCAAGCTCTTGCCCGTTACATAAGTGTCAACCGCAGTTTTAGCGGTTGTTACCGCCGCACCCAGTGCGGTAGAATCAATCACAAGGCTGGTAATAGCCGCAGTAACCGCGCTGTAGTCATAGCCTGTTACTGAGGCGATCACGTCCAGCGCGTCAATCGCGCTCACCGCGCTGGAAATCGCGCCCGTCATAGCCGACCATGTAACGCTTGTGTAGTCACCTGCCACCAACTCGTCATCCAGAGCGTTTACCGTTGCTTTCATGGTGGTTTTCGCCGCGTCAAGTGCTGCCGCTGTCTCCAGCGTAGCAATCGCCGCGTCAAGCGAGTCGTAGTCGTTCGCTCCAGAACCGTGCAGCCTTAGGGCGGCAGCAGTAGTCAAACCATCAATCGTGCCTTCCATAGCGGTAACCGTAGCGCTCAACAGGGCCCATGAAGTGGAAGTATAGTTTCCTTGAGCCGTTACGCCTTGCTCTGCCAGGTAGGCAGTGACCCTGCTTTTCGCGTCTGCCTTTAACCCGTCTATAACGCCCTCGCCCGCTGTGAGCGCCCCAAGTGCGCTTGTGATGGGGGTAAGATCAACGGCGTTTACACCATTAACATCACTCGCAGCATCAATAGCCTGTCTCGCGGTTGTGATTGCGGTTTGCAAGGTAGTCCAACCCCCCGCTACATAATCAGCTTCCACGTAACCGACCAACATCTCGTCGATTGCCGTGTTTTTGGCGGCCTTCGCGTCGCTGAGGTCATCCGCCAGCGCCACCGCAGGCAGTAATGTCAGCACCAATAGCATTGCCAACAGTACAGAAACAATTTTCTTTCCCTTCATTTCCAATCTCCTTTGCTCCTTGATGTTTTAAGATATGAGTATTGTTCGCCATCTATCAAAGAATTAGCCGTTCTGATATCAAAGAGTGGGCTTTCTGATATCAAAGAGTGGACTTTTTGATAGTCAGCTTAACTAAATTTAATATTACCGTTTTCTGCAAGCATTGGCAAGTATATTCACGAAATTTGTTGGAAAATTATTTATCCTGACAGTTTTAATTGTCCTATCCGCTTCGTAACCACCTTTATCAAAAAGTCCACTTATTGATAGCGGACTATTTTGACATCCCCCCTCTATACTCCCGCAAACGGCGGTAAAACGTGGCCTGCGTCAGCCCCGTTTGCGCAAGAACTTCTGAAAACCCCAGTTTGCCGCGCTCCCATTGTTTCACCAGCGCGGCAAAATCCTCCGGGGGCTTTTTGACAGGGCGGCCAAAAAGCACACCGCGCGCTTTCGCCGCCGCGATGCCCTCGGCCTGCCGTTTTTTGATGCTGTCGCGTTCGCTGTGCGCCACGAATGACAGGATTTGCAGCACCAGGTCCGCAATGAACGTCCCCATCAGGTCTTTGCCGTTGCGGGTATCCAGCAGGGGCATATCGATCACGGCAATGTCAACGCTTTTTTCTTTCGTCAGCAGCCGCCATTGGCTTTGGATTTCCTCATAGTTGCGCCCCAGCCGGTCGATGCTCTTTACATAAAGTAAATCGCCGGAGCGCAGCTTCCCCATCAACGCCTTGTACGCCGGGCGGTTAAAATCCTTCCCGCTCTGCTTATCCATAAAAATATTACGCGGCGGTATCCGTACCCCGCCCATAGCGATCATCTGCCTGTCCTCGTTCTGATCCGCGCTTGATACGCGGACATAGCCGTAGCTTGCCAATCAATCATCCTCCTTCGCATAGAAAGGCGGGGAACCCATCCCCGCCCATGTTGCGCGTTATCGTTCCATACCCCGCAGACGCGGCGGCCACGCCTTTTGCCTTTCCCCGCGCAGCATATCTTCCATTCCGCGCCGCACATGCTCCATTTCTTTCACCTCGCTTTTAAGGGAACCATATTCCCGATTCAGCGCGCTGCGCTCCACCGCAAGCCTGCCGCGCTCATCCCGCCACGCCTTCACCGGCAGGGCAGAGCGCCCGTCCATCACATCATCGAGATAACGCTTCGCCGCCTCATAGAGCGATATTTCCGCATGATGCTCACTGCGGAATTTCTCTCGCCGCTTAGGCTTGGCGATAGCCTGATACTGCCGGAATATTTCACGGTGCTGCCGGTAATATCCCGCCTGCTTCAGATGCTCATCCAGCGTTTTCACGCGGCGGCCTATGCGGTTCAGTTCGCCGCCCAAAGCAACCTGCCGTTCATATAATTCCCGAACCTTGTCACGCAATCCCGGCATATCCTTTATGTTATTACGAACAAGAAAGTTAAGCATATTCGCCGCCATTTTCAGGTTATATGGCGCTCTGTAACGCCCGGATTTGCTTTTCTGTTCCTGCCTGTCCAGTATGCCGCGAATCACATCGGCGAGTGTGGGCGGCTCCGCGTTCTTCGTTTCCGCTTTTATCCAGCTTGTGAGATGCCTTATCCGCGCCCGCAACTGCCTGATCAGCTTGTTGCTCACTTCGATGTCGCGGTTGATGTCCCCGCGATTGGTGACAATGCCCTTGCGCTCCATCTGCGAGGCGGCAACGCCCAAATGGATGGTGGGGATTTGCTCAATCCCTTGCCGCCCATAGCTTCGGTGGTCAATCCGTTCGGCTAATCCCCGCCGTTCCAATTCAGCGTTTACAGCGTCAGCCCATGCCGCCCGCCATTCTTCCGCTTTTGTGGGTTCGTTCCAATCCACGGTGTAGATTTTGCGGGTCTTGAACGCGCCGCTTTTCAGCAGGATTCTCTCGCCGTTCCTGTCAAGAATATATTCCTTTTTCGATTTCGCGCCCCATGAACCGTCAGGCTCAAACGGTCGTAAGGTCAGCATGATATGCGCGTGCGGGTTCCCGTCGCCTTTATCGTGAACACAAACGTCCGCGCACATCCCCGCCGACACAAAATGCCGTTTGGCATATTCGCGGGCAAGAGAGATATTCCGCTCCCGCGTCAGTTCCACGGGCAGGGCGATTTCAATTTCACGGGCAAGCTGCGCGTTACTGTTTTTCTCAGCCATCTCCGCCGCGTTCCATAATATTGCGCGGTCTGCATATTCGGCGGGGGCGTGTTCGGGCAGCAGGATTTCCGTATGCACCACGCCGCCCTTGCGGGTGTAGTCATGGGTCAATCCGTCATACTCGCTTTTTATGATTTCGCCCGCCCGATATGCCGCCGCAGCGATAGCCGATTTGCCTTTGCCCCTGCTTATGATTTTAATACTGCAATGGTAGATTGCCACGGCATCCCTCCTTTCTTGCGGATGGTTCGGATACAAAAAAAGGCGGCGGGATACTCCCCGAAAAGGGATACCCTGCCGCCGTATGTACGCGGGGGTCAAGGGGGCGCGTGTCAGCCCCTGTTTCGCGCCGATAGGCGCGAAAGCCCCCGGCAGGGCGCACGCACCCTTTAGGGTGTATAAGTGCGCCATTCGGAAAAAGGCGGGGGCTATGCGCCCGCCTGCCCTGTACCGCCACCCCCGGTTTGCGCTGCCGCCGTGCCGCCGCGCTGTACCGCTCCCGCCTGCTTTTCGGCTGGCGCTTCGCCCTGCTCCGTATTTAAACTAGCACGTATTTTTCTGGCAAACTCTGTCTTGATGGTCTTTTCGAGAAAGCATTTCACCTGTGTGTTGGTGAGCGCCGCCGGTTCGTCTATCATGCTTTCCAATATCGCCCCGCGCTCAATCAGCCGCTTGGTTCTTACTTTCCTGTCCTGCTCCTTTTGCCGTTGCAGTAACACCTTTACCCGGTTTTCCTTTTGCCGCGCTTCCTCGCGGGCAATTTCGATCATTTCCGTTAACGTTCTTCTTTCTGTCATAATGATGGGTCTCCTTTCAATTTTTGGGATAGAGCAAAGCCGCCCCTGCGCTCTTGCGGGCGCGGGGCGGCTCCGTTTCTAACATGTGATATGAATATGCGTTATCTCACAGATCGTCCGGCGGCAGTACCCCGTCCGGGGTAAAGACTTGAACGCCGTGCTTCTTTGCCATACCCAGCCATTCGATGACCTGATCAAGATTTCGCCCTATCCGCGAAACGCACCGGGCGAATACCGCCTGTATCATCCCCGACCGTATGTCCGCGCTCAGCCGGTTTAACGCGGGGCGGTCAAGCGTGGCTCCGGCAACCCCGTTGTCAATATATACATCACAATCTTCATACCCTTGCTCCGCCGCAAACCTTCGTAATGTATACTGCTGTAATTCGATTGCGATATCATCCGCGCCTGCTGTTGCCACGCGGCAATATATCGCCGCTTTCCTTGTCTCCGTTTGCATGATATTTCCCCCTTTCAGTTTTGAATTGTCAGACCGCTTCGGCGGCTTTGGCTTTGCGCTTCTCCCGCGCCTTTTTCCGCTGATACTCACGTTGGTATTCGCGGTTATACGCTTTCCACTTCTCACGCCTTGCCGCTTCGGCGGCAGCTTTCTGCTCCGGGGTGCGGGTGTCCTCCGGCGTGAGCGGCCTGCCGCCGTTCGCCTTGCGGCGGTAGTAGTATTCGCTGTACCACTTCCGCTTCCGCTCCCGCTCCGCTTCTTCCGGGTCGGGTTTTTTGATGATGGTGGCGTCCGTGTCCACGGGCGGGGTATATTCCTCGATGAAGTTCAGGTATATTTTTACCTTCTGCGCGGTATACCGCTTGTTAGGCTCCGCCCTCTCGCAGACCACAACCTTGCGGACGAATTCGTGCAGCATGGGCGGGGTCAGTTCGGTGAAGTCGCTGTAGCGGCGGGTCAGTTCCAGAAACCTCTCCGCCCGCTCCGCGCTGTCCTCGAAGCTGTCCGCCACGGTTTGCAATTCCGCGATAGCCTGCTCAAGTTCCGATTGTTCTCGCTCGTACCCTTTGGATAGGACTTCAAACCGCTTGTCCGTGATGCGCCCCGCTACCATGTCCTCGTATATACGCTGTATTAGCGTATCGAGTTCATCGCGCCGCTTCATATCGGCGGAGAGCTTCTTCCGCTTGGCCTTCATGCTGCCAGCCTGCTGGTTTGAGAACATGTCGTTTACCTGCCGGGTAAACTCGGCTTCGTTGCCGCTCGCGTATTCGCTGACCGCACGCAGGGTATCAAGTATCAGCGCATTGGCCGTTTCGCTGTTTATCCTGTGCCCGGTACATCCTTGAGCATGTTTACGGTTGTTGGAGCAGGTGTAGTAATCCCTCCATTTGCCTTTTGCGTCAAAGCCGCGTGTATTATACAGTTTCGCCCCGCAGTCGGCGCAGTAGAGCATCCCCGTCAGAGGGTTTGGCGCTCCGAGGGAATTGGGGCGGCGGCGCTTTGCGTTCTGCCGGATACGCTTCGCCGTTTCCCATGTGGCCGGGTCGATGATAGCTTCGTGCATATTTTGGAATACCACCCAATTATCGGCGGGGGCGGCCTGACGGTGTTTATCCTTGAAGCTAGACTTGAACGTCTTGAAGTTGACCATGTGCCCCATGTACTCAATCCGGGCGAGGATGTATCCTACAGTCGTGCCGTGCCAGCGGTACGGGTCTGTGTACTCCCGGTTCTTGCCGTTGCCCAAGCCTTTTTGCGCCAGATAATATGACGGGCTTTGCACCTTCTCGGCTTCAAGGATGGTGGCAATTTGTGAAGGCCCGAAACCCTCAATCGTCATGCGGAATATCCGCTTGACCACCTCGGCGGCGGGCGGGTCTATTATCCACTGGTTTTTATCATCATCGCTTTTCACATAACCGAACAGCGCGTGGCTGGCGGTGTGCCTGCCGTTCATGCCTTTTGATTTGTAGATGGCTTTTACTTTGCGCGATGTGTCCCTTGCATACCACTCGTGAAGGATATTGCGGAAGGGCAGGAAATCGTCCTCCCCCTGCGCGGTATCCACGTTATCCCCGAGGGCGATCAGGCGCACGCCCTTCTGCCGCAGCGTTTCCATGAAAAGCCCCACCCGCAGATAGTCACGCCCCAGGCGGCTGGTGTCTTTACACAGCACCGTCTGGATTTTCCCTGCTTCGATGTCATCCATCATCCGCACAAAGCCCGGCCGGTCGAACCGGGTTCCGCTGATACCGTCATCCGTATAGTGTTTGAGATTCCCAAGATTATGCCGGGAGGCATATTCCTCCAGCATGGACTGCTGGTTCCTGATGCTGTTCGACGGGCCTTGAAGCTCGTCGTCCCGCGAGAGCCGCTCGTAGGCGGCTGTGATCGGTTGGTCGTTCGGCTGTCTGGTCATTGGTTCTCCTTTCAGACAGCCGTCCTCATTTACGGCAACCCCATCATACCACGGGGCGGTAGGTTTATCCAGCGTTTTTTTCATGATACGGACTCCGTTTCCCGCCGTATCAGGCGCAGTATTTTGTCCTTCATCCGCTCCTTTGTGTCAGGATTGAAGTGGACTTCCACTTCGTAGACGATGGAGCCGATCCGCTTTTGCAATTTGAACGGCCCGGCGGCGGCGTTATCGCCGCGCGTCCCTGCCGCTGCTGTTTTTCCTGTTTCCGTGTTCATTGACCGGCCCCCTTTTTAAATGATAAAAGTATTGTGCTGTTCTGTTCTTGATCGTACTGTCGGTTGTCGTATACGCCGCTTCTCCTTTCTTGCATATACAAACATAGCGTTTAGTGTCGGGATACTTTCTTGCCCGCCTCCCGAATTGCCCGGGCGGTTGCCCCATTAAACCGTGGCGCGACGGACATTAAACGATATTAAACATATACGCTTAATGTTCTTCGATTATACTAAGCATATATGCTATTGTCAAGAGCAGCACAAAACTTTTTTGTTTAACAAATCCTTGACCTGCACTAAACGCATATGCTATATTGAAATCAATGAAAATGTAGATGGGAGTTTTCGATATGGCGATTGGTGAAAGAATACGTTTCATCCGCAATTTACGCGGCATGACGCAAAAACGTTTGGGCGCTTCAGTAGGCTTCGCCGAGAAAACCGCCGATGTGCGAATGGCGCAATATGAATCTGGCACAAGAACGCCGAAGGAAAAGTTGACTGCCGATATTGCCAATGCGTTAGCCGTCAGTCCGCGGGCGCTGGCTGTGCCGGACATCGACAGCTACACAGGGCTTTTGCATACCCTCTTTGCGTTAGAGGATTTATATGGGCTGGGCATTGGCGGCATTGACGGTGAGTTATGCCTGCGGCTGGACAAGGGCAGAGGCGTTTCGCACCTTCCCATGCTGGATATGTTCCATGCGTGGCAAAGGGAATCTGAAAAGCTGAAAAGCGGTGAGATCACAAAAGAAGAATACGATGATTGGCGTTACAATTATCCAACGGCCGAAACAAAGACGCGAGAGGGTAACGATTCGATTTAGCCATCTTTGCAAGCGTCACGTTTTGGGCAGTCAAAAATTGGCTTGTGACGATCAAAGCCAACCAGCCCAAAATTGGGCGCGATACTGCGCCCAACTTTTGGCTGAACGAAACAGGGATTGCCGCTTGGCGTGGTCTGTGGTAACATGACAAACACAGAGCGTCCAATTTTAAATTGTCCTCGCATGAAAAGGACGCCCCAAAATTGGGGTGTCCCGCTGTAGGAATATATGTTTTGTATGATGGACGGGCGTTTCGTCGCTCCGCATCGCACGATTGTTTCTATCGCCCCCTTTCCGCTACGCCGTTTCATTTTGCCGTAAATGAGGCGGCTGTACACTTTTAATATGGTGTTGGTATAACACCGTTATCAGCATACGCTTTCCTCCATGTTTGTATTTTTGTTTATATGAAAATACCGCACTTCTTCTGAAATGCGGCATTGAGCGCGAGGGAACACAAAAAGGGCAGCCCTCTATAATGACTGGACTGCCCTCTATGCGTGGGTTATGTAATTGTCACTTTGTTTCAATACCAACCGGCTTCACGAACCAGCCGTTGCTCAAAGTGGCCTTGTTCGGGCACGGTGACCTGCCTGACGCCAACCTGCACAGTCACAAGTTCGCCGCCGTAGCTGAAATCCTCCCCGTTATCAAAGTGCATATCGCCGTGCGCCGGGATGTTACCGGTGATGTCCGCGCCGCATATCTTGCAGATCGTCCGTTCCTGCTTCTCGTATACGGGTTCCTCCACCGTATACGCCGGTTGATCAACCACCCAAACGTTCTCATAAACAGCGTCGTGCCATGTCTTGCCTGCGTTGGGATCAGGCGGTGCGGCGGCGCTGTTATCGCCGGGGTGTTCCGCGATTGTGCCGTTACCGCCATCCACACTCTCTGTACTGCCGGAATCGTTGTTTAGAACGGCGGTCGGTGCGGTAGTGGGAATGCTTTTTCCCGGCTGTGCCGTTTGCGTTGGGTGCGCCGGTTCTGCGGGCGCATGGATTGGTGCTGAGCTTTCTTCTGTTCCCCTCGATGTGATTTGCTCTGCCGTGGTGACGGTTGGGTGGGTAGTGGCGCTTACGGGAATGGGGGAAGTGGTTGCTTCCGGTTCTGCCGTTCCAACGTCCGCCGAAACTTCCGACGGCTCTGCGGGCGGTGATTCGACTGTACAGCCGCCAAATAGCAGAAGCAGTCCAAATACACATATTCCAAGTACACTGATCTTTCGTTTCATGGTCAGATACCTCCTTGATAAGTTTGTTACCTTATCATAGGCACAGGTGCACTGCGTTGTCGAAAAATACTATCAGCCGCCAGACGCGCTCACCGCTTCGTCGTAAATCTCCCTTCCGGTACGTGCGTAATATGCCGTTTCCATGTCCTGAATGATCGCCCGCAGCCGCATTACGTCAAACCGCTGGCTTTCCGTGATGCTGCGCATATGAATGTTGCGGTTGATTTTACACAGCAAATGGTACAGCCGGAACGGGTCGGGTCGCTTCACGCCTTTGCACGCGCTAATCGCTTGTATAAATCGGTGACGATTCATCTCCGGCAGATTGCGCCTGCCCTGCTCGATGTTCGTATCGATGTTGGATTGGTACAGGCTGTAAACAAGGCGTTCCGCCGCTATCGTATGTTCAATGCCCAGCAGAACCAGCGAATCGCAAGCCGCTTTGAATTGCTTTAGGTTTAATAATATTGCCATTTTCGATTCCTCTTTCTATGTCAAAAGTGTGAGTACAAGAACGGCGACCAGCGCCAGCAACACGATTGCAAGGTTCCGGTCACCCTTGCGTTTCTTTTTGATGTAGGAACGGACGAGCAAAATGGAACAACCAATGCCCACCGCTATCATGATGACTGAAAACATTGTATTTACCTCCGCAAATAAAAAAACCCGCGTCTATTGCGCGGTTTGTCCTGATACGCCTATCGTTCCGGTTCCTGTTCCCAATCCCGCTGCCAGTCCGCAAGTAGCTGAATGATCGTCTCCTTCATTTGCCGGGGCGTGGTGTCGGGCGGGAAGTATTTCCTGATCTCGTTTCCTTTCAAATTCACTTTGTAGTCGATGGGCTTTTCCTCGGTGAGTATCTCCGTGATCTTATCCCTGCTCAGTTCCCCTTGCTGGCTGAGGTTTTTCAATGTTTTGGCTTGCGCCAGTGTGGGCGATACTTCCTCCGTTTCCATCACATACACCAGTTCGCTCTGCTCCTCCGGCTTTAAGTGGGATAACTCGACCGCCGGTGTGAATTTGATTTCTTCGGCGTCCAGCGAATCCAGCAGGGGGTCGATCAGTTCGTTTAAGCGGATGAAGCGTCGAACCTGATCTTGACTTTCTCCAATCTGCTCACCAATAATTTCCCTTGAAGTCTTTCCAAAAAACTTCTGTGCAAGTTGCACAGAAGTTAGATCGGTACGTTCGCCTTGCCTTTTGATGGCATCTAGCTTCATTTTCAGGGCTTTCGCCCTCTCGCTGGGCAGGATAAACGTCCGTTGCGTGAGGTTGGAATCGGCCATTAGGATGGTTGCCGTTTCGTCGTCCATGTCCTCTATGATCGCCAG
>QMCD01001030.1_pt1 | contig 20518 bp, 30 predicted proteins | sample 1821841 | NCBI WGS metagenome assembly QMCD01 (sample SAMN01991225, study PRJNA193472) | Termite gut metagenome, whole genome shotgun sequencing project. | isolation source: worker | host: Macrotermes natalensis
TGAACTTACACCAATCAAATGTACTCTCTGCTTGGAAATTGATCCCTAACTCTGTCAACAGTGCAAACATTAATTTATTTGGTATTGATATACCATCTGCGCATTGATTACAGAAATGTTTTCTATTGCCCATATCATACGGACTCATATTCTTAATAATACACATGCAATCCGGGCAACGCCAATCTGTCTTTGTCTTGCTAGTTGCTAAATTTTTGTACCCGAAATTCGGATCAACTAATTTCATAGCTAATCCAGGGTTCGTATCCCACATCGAATTTATGCCTTTTACTACAACTAATCCCCTACAGCAAGGGCACGATTGTCCCCGAAGTATTGCGGCGGGTTGCGCAAGCCATATATGCCCACATACTAAACATTCATGTCTAATTTTATGTTTATTGCCACAATATTCATCTAATACCTTAGAATTTGGACTAGATATAGAAATTAATTCAATATATTCTTCGGTTGTTCGTATTCTGGATTTTGCACATTTTTCGATCCCACAATACTTACAACCAGAGCTTCTTAAAATTGAAGCTGGCTTAACTTCAAAGTCATAGTTATGTATACAGCAATGAAATTTCATTTTGACTAACATACCTTTATACATACTATCTACTCTAATATGATCTAATATGCCAGTTTCTTCTTTCATTTCCAAAAAGTTTTCATGTGTATAACCCATATTCAATCATCCTCCCTAAAGGGTATTATAATATAACCCACAGTAGTTATTGTTAGGGCAATAACACTCCCGTCGAAGTTTGTCCTGTGGGTTATTATTATTTTCATACTAAAATAGCCTGTAGCATATTTGCCACAGGCCGATATATATTATATATGTTTCACTTCTTCCCAAATGCCTTTTATTTCAACTTTACCGCATATTTGGCATCCTCTGTAGCTAGGCTCACCATCAGGATAGTATAGCATATGGCATACATCCGTTTTACTAAACGTTATTGGATCTACTTGATCATTTGCGCTCCAGTACCGCCATTGATGATCTCCTTTCTCACAACAACTCAATAATTTATTAAACCTTAATTCCTGATATTCTGACATATAGCTTATGCTCCTTATTTAGATTTTAATACTTTTTTAATTCGTGGCTTGCTTGCTATATCTAAGTTCAATCTCTCACGCAATAACTCTTCGCTATAGTATGCATGGCCATATTCATTACTTTTATACCCTTTAGCCGTAAATAATGTATGCAAATCAAGACTAGTAGACGCTATCACATTTCGACAATGACGACAGATAAGTAAATGATATTTTAACTCGTTATACTCTCCATCTCCACGTAATCCTTTTATGAGAGCGTCAACTTCGGATTGACTCATTTTATCAGAAGCCATTATTCAATCTCCTACTTATAACTAGTCATCAATAATTCGTATAAATCTTCTGCCGTAGCAAGTTTTACAATCTTATTTTTAAAAGTTACTATACCATCGTAATACTTTTTACCATAATCCAATTCATATAGATAATATTCTATCCAATCATTATCGTCATCGAATATAACTTTTAGTAAATCTACCACTATATGTTCATTAACAAACATAAATCCACAAGAATCTATCATGTCAATTTTTATAACACTTCTAATTTTGCGTTCAACGTTACTGATATCATTGGCCAATTCACTATTTATTTTCAATTCATTGATAATATCGACAAATTTTGACTTACTCAAAGTCATTATAATCACCAATATCTTTGTCTAATATTAACTCAGAATAACCTTTACTTACATGCACCATATAGCAATCATCCATGCTATAACAGGTGACAACTGTATCTCCCGAAGCATTCAGATGATAAGTGTCATCTGAATTGCGTTTCAATATATTTAAGCCATCTTTGATCCATTCATTAATTGTTTTATTATCTATATTAACTCCAGTTTTAAATGAACAGAAATCATCTGGATACACATGAGTCTGGTCATATAATACTTCAAATTTATGTTTGCAATTCAAACATGTTATATAGTTCTTATTCCCACGATTTATAATATCAAACTGGTCGAATTCTATCATTTTGCCGCAATTATCGCAAGTAACTATTCTATCTCTATTAACAATACGCATATATTGCTCCTTTAGCTTCCAACATTAATCTTATCAATAAGTCCAGCCATAACTTCTTTTGTACCGTCACTTGCAATAGTAACTCCGGGACTCGCAACTTTTGAACTATACTTCAACGCCATAAGATGAAGCTTAAGTAAGTGTTGTGCTTCATCTCCAATTATTTCAAAAATTTGTTCTATATCACTATCATCCAACTCGTCTTTATAATTTGCTACAAGCTGATAATATTTATCCTGTGCTCCAGCTTCATCTTCTAAATTTTCCAATATAACGCTAGATAGTGGTATCTTTTTATTTTTCTCATCATCCAACTATATCACTTCCTTATTAATCGTCTACTGTTACAGTATAGTCATCATCAGAATCTAATTTATTATCTGTTAATTCCCACATAAAATTCGGGATCAACCTTGCTTTAGAAATAGCTTCTTCCTTAGTATTTGCCTCTACATCTAAAAATGCATAAATTGGTTTTAATACCGAGAATTTCATAAACACTCCTAATAATATTATTCAACTTCTATATTAGCTTTTGTCAAACCTTTCTTTAGGGCATTAATATGCTTGCCGCTCTTCTCTAACATATCATTAGTATTCTCCATAAATGGTCTGGACTCGTTTTGTATAATACCTTTAGTATTACCGTATTCAATTATTTCAGCTAATCCATAGCTCCTAGGGAAAGCATTATTAAAAAACGAATTATCACCAACATCATAGCCTGGCATTTCATTATGACGAAGCGGGTTCACTTGGGTTTCGTTCCATACCCTAAGTTCACCACTAGATTGTAACCCAGCTCTTATATTGTTTCTATCCAACAAGCCACCATTAGAGCCACGCCTACGATCAACAGACTTAGATTGCACATCATATACAGTTTTTTGTATACTTTCTACCATTGTATCCTTGATAACTTCACTCACATCTGTCATAAGCGATTTATCAATTTGACCTTGTACATATTTACGTAATTCATTGATATTATTAAATGTAGGCAACTAATCACCAACTTCTACTTTTCCCTTTCTTGCACGCTTAGGTTTTTCTTCCTTTTCGTTTAGAGCATTTATCATGCTTGTTGTGCTGTTAATCATATTGTTTATTTGTGCAGAACTAGAATTTTGCGAAATATTATATGCCAAAATATCATCTACAGATTTTCGCAAATCCTGGAATTGACTAGTATCACCAATTTTTTCGAGTACCTTGTCATATAATTCCATATTGATTATAAATTCATATGCTTCATCTATTTCCATATCCATTATGACATTACCATTTTCATCCATATGTGAAAATTGTATATCTGGTATATATGCCTCAACTACCTTTACAACAAATAACACATTAGCAACCCACGGCGCATATCTCCCTTCTGTTGTAAAATTTGCATTATTCATAGTTGATACGATGTTACCAAACTCATAAAAATCTAAGTGGGGCTTAATACGAACTATGAATTTTTCATTATCGCCTATAGATATAGGATATTCAGCAAGCTTGCATTTGTTGCTTATTTCGCGCAACTTTTGAATAATTGATTCTGACATGACTACTCCCCTTTAATATTATTGACTGCCCAAAGTCCAATTAAAATGCTTTCAGCTATATCATCCGAAACATCTATGCAGTAGATTTCTTTAACTTTTTGTATTGCCGCTAGTTTCTGATCATCCCGCTTTCGGCCTTTAATGCTCGAAAATTTTCGCCAAGCCGAAGGCTCTACAATAGCGAATCCTATGTCACTTTCAAAAAATATTTGAAATAATACTCCTTGTAACTGCGAAAGTTGACTGTAAACAAGTTGGTTAGATTGATACTGCACAGCTTCTATAACAATATAATCCGGACAGCATTCATTTAACAAACATATTATACCTTCCGAAATTTGCTTCATGCGCTCTATTATGTTCTTTTCTTTTTTATCAGACTCTATTGTTCCATATTTTACCAATTCATCGTTATCCCATACACTATATGCCGTTATCTTTGTCGCCTGATCAAATCCTATTACTTTAACCGTTACCACCTAACCTTGGTGTATAAAATTTACACGATCGCAATATATTATCAGTAGGGCGAAATTTTCCAGTTCGTCTACATAATGTCATATACGGACAATACATATCGCCATTAATATTGAGTTTCTGTCTAGCCTTTGAATTTTTACACAAACATCTATTTTCCGAATCTTTGGAATCCATAAATCCGCACATAATAGCCATACTATTCCACCCCAACAATCTTGAAAGATGGCTCTGAAAGGACTCCCTTGTACTTGACTGTGACTGTGGAGCCTGTTTTATAGGTATTATCTGGTGTAGAGACTTGAATACCACTTTCATTCAATAACACTCCTGTTTTACCATTCTTTGTTGGTTGAATTACCCTGCACACTGCCATTTCAATTTGTTCAGCGCCAATCAACTCTTTTATTGCAAAGTCAACTATCGGCCCCCCTATAGTCCCCCCATCCACAACTCTATCTTTGCGCCTCTTAGAAATTTTAGGTTTCACCAAACTATCACGCTCTTTCACTTCTGCGGCTTCCACCTGTTCTTTAGTTGGCACATTACATTCTACTATTGGAAAATCCCTAGGTGGGTATTCGTTTATATCTACATTATCCATATTATCACCATCTTTCTTGATTATAGTTTGGCCTGTTAGTATAAGGAGACTGATATTCGCAAATCATTATAGTTGTAATATCAAAAATCACATCGAATTATCTTGTATGCGCACATTGTGTTTGGAGAAACGATTGTACGCGGAGTGCGAATAACAAATTAGAGTATTCGGGCATAACGCTTAGTGATTTATGATTGTAGCAATGCTTAGTGCAATCTTAAACATTTGAACTCCCAATATTTTATGTATACTAAACAAACTTATATCGCTATAAGTAGTAGAAACACTCTACCAAGTGCTACAATTAATTTACTTCAACCCATCTCCCTATATTAACAGACCAAACTTTATGCTTATTATTCTACAGAATCTTCTACTATCTCATTCATTTTAGCTACACAATTAGACCAAGCCATAAATGCATCGTCAAAGCTATCGTTTACGCCTCTAGCAACAAGCGGCTTATAATCAACAAAGCTATTGATAATTTGATGATCTATTTCGGTAGAAATAGCGTCAGCACTCTCAATTACGGCTTTAGATACTAGTTTAACCCAATCCCGCTTATACAATTCCTCCTGCTCGACAATAAGTTCATAGTAATATGAGACTTGATTTCCCTCTGCATTAAACTTATATCCTACACCGCGCTCAGGTTTCTTGTTTGCAGAATAAGTCAACATAACATCAATAGATCGCTTGAGCTGTTGTCGATACTTATTAGATTCAATTGATGCATCAATGTCTAGTGACAAACTTTGTTTTGTGGCACTAATAGCTTTGCCCAACCTTTCCTTCTCATCAATCAGATAAGTCGCAAAACTAATCACATCATTGCTTTGGAAGAATATTACTTCATCTATTGTTTCTTGCATATCCATAGCATCCTTGTCAACTATGTTTCGATAATGCGTCTTAGTAGTAGAAAGCGCGTGTTTCGGATTTACTATATGCTCCATTGCATATTGAAACAAATCATCATACTTCTTGGTTAAGCGAAATGCATTCTTGAGATTCATAATAAGCCCCTTTATTATTTATTATGCATAAGCATCTGGCATAAGTATTGCGAGTATCAAATATGGGAGGATCCATCCAAACAGAATAAACAGAACACGGATAAAAACTGGATCAATTTCAAGATACTCGGCTATTCCTGCACAAACTCCACACAACATCCTATTCTTACTTTTATATAATCTCTTCATAATTTACCCCCTTGCGTTTATTATACCATACAATTTTCATTTGTCAAGCACTTTCTAAAATATTTTAATCTCATGTTGAGAATTATTTTCACCGTCATGTAGGCGGTTAGCCCAATGGCTAACCCCACAATAAATTTATCACATCATATTGTGTAAAGCATAATCTAAGTCTTTTCTTCGTACATCATCGATTCTAGGCACTCTTGTATTTTTTTCGGGCAACATTATAGCTAGTAGAATATATATTATAACGAGCTTAGGTATTAGCAGTGTGAATATTACCCATGCTATACGGAATCCTATTGCACTCCACCCGAAATATTCTGCTATACCGCCGCACACACCAAATATTGCTTCGTCATCACTTTTTGTTAATTGTTGCATAATATACACCTCCAGTGTATAGATTCCAAAATTTTGATCTATCCTCCCTAGTCGCATATTCTTTCTTGAACTTTAATACACCCTCCACGGCGAATATATCTATTAAGGGCAGCTGAACACAAGTCCAAGATATTAGCAATATCTTTAATACACTCAGGACATACAATCTTCCCGACAATCAATGTTCCGGCAAGTTGGCTATACTCTCTATTGTGTATTTTGCATCTACATAGAATTAATTCTTTCATCCCTGCATAAATACCGAGAATATTAACTTGGTCGATAACTTTCTGCGGCAATTTATCTAAAAATTGTTGATGCGTTAATTTACTAGGAATATAAAGCAAAACCCTCCATCTTATAAGATCATACGACAAGTAATACAGTTTACTTGCCGTATGACCATTATACCATAGAATATTAATTTGTCAATATGTTCTATAAAATATTTAAGCTGTTACTGTAACGTCAACTATATCTGTAATAACTGTTCCAGACGCATTAGTAAAACTTGCCGTAACTGTTGTGTCTCCGACGGCTACGGCAGTAATAAGTCCAGTAGCCGAGGATGTAGCTATTGCTGGGTCAGCAGATGTATATGTTACACCATCAACAGAAACACTAGCATACGCTGGGCCGTATGAACCAGTTGTTGTAAGCTGTTGTGTCTGTGGGGTGGGGGATAGTGATAATATAGTAGGGGAAGGCGCAGTTCTGAGTTCAGTTATAATCGGAGCAGTATCAGACATTATATATTCTCTAATAACTCCATACGCCTGTCCAGCCCTACAGTTAGTACCTGCAATACTTAGTGCTACACCACTTAAAACAGTATCACTAGTTGTTCCATCACTGTTTAGGGTTATATCAATGTCAGGTGAGAGCTGGAACGATGGTATAGAAACCTCCAAGAAACCCACTTTACCAACTTTGTTATCGTATATGTCACCTTGAAGTATAAGATGCGCGACCATAGGCGCTGAGTCAGCCAAGATATCGAACTCTCTACCAATAGCATTAAATGCATACGTGAGATTCACACAACTTTCAGGTACGTTATACGGTGACAAATCTATCACATTATTAACATCTGCTACAGCATTTATTCTTGTGCCATCAGGCAACTTTACACTTATAGTACCAATAGCAACTGGTAGTTCTTCATCAACACCAAGCGTAACTTTACCATCAGCATCTACATTTGCAGGTATCTCAATCTTATACCTATCAGATTGGACGTATCTCAGTAAGCTGCCCTGTGACATAGCAAGATATTCCAGCGACCAATCCCGTATTGTTAGGGTTATCGTAACAATTTTAGCCGAATATGTTCTCATTAAGAGAGCATTAGAATTACCACCTTGAACATCATTTGATGTGTTGGCAATATTTATAGCATATGAAGTAGCATACTCGCCAGTAGCGGCCACCATCCCATTTGCGTTGTCAATTAAACTGAATGCTCCGGCTTTACTTAAAAACCTTACGCCTGGACGTATGGAATTTTGAACAACCATATTAGACATGTTTCATCCTCCTTTATAGAGCTTTCTTAAACTCATTCATATAATTAGTATTCTGTCCTGCATATGGATCAAACTTATCGAACCCTCTAATAAAGGTATCTGGTATTTTCTGCTTGAAAGATACTAAACCACCCATTTCGGCCCCTTTAAGTAATCTCCAATCTTCATACATTTGCATACGTTTAACAAAGTTGTTAAACTTGCGTATAGTTAGTGTAGATTGTATATTTTCTACAGACATACCTAGGTACACTGCAAGAATGTCAACCAAATCTTCTAATCCGGCAGGTATATGCTTGTTTTGTTTGTTCTCAAACTCCCTACCATCTTGTATAGCTTTATATGCATCTTCATTTATAAATTCATCAAACTCAGCAGATGGTATACCTGCCTGTTCAAGTATTATTTTCCGTACTTCATTAAAGTCATTATAATTAAATTGTACATCATTTATAAACAACACACAATTTTTATAATCTCCGTTTTCTTTTCGCTCAACTTGTATTCTTATATTATCACTTTTTGTTGACATTTCAAGCAAAGCGTGTAACATATGCAAATACATTCCATATTCTTGATTATCATATTCGCTCGAATGTTCACAAGCATATACTATAAACCAAAGATAAGGCAACTTAGCCAATTTCTTTTCTCGTATCCATTCTTGGTGCACCATAAGAACATTTATGCATAAATAAAATTCTATAAGATACTCGCAACTTATAGGCCAAAATTGAACTCCATTATACTCGTGCGGTTTATTAAATGTTAGTGACTTTTGAAATGAGCAATGTTTGGATATAGCATTTAAGTATTTGAATTTTGCAGATTCTGCTACTAACAAATCAATCCACCACCAGATATATTTATTTGGAACATAATACTATATCCCCAATAATTATTTTTGAATTGTACCAAAGTTATTGGCCTGTCAACTATAGCTAGCGGTGATATTCCAACTCCCATATCCTTATTATTTAATGTATTGATTACCTGCTTGGCTATCTTATTCCTACGTCTACCACCTTGCATTTTACTTAAAACCTCATGTACAACTATATCAACCTGTATAAACATAGTACCCATATAAACATTATCAGGATTATATTGAATTGGGAATATGCGCAAAAAGCTTATTGAATCTGTAATAGCATCACTATCCCATACTTCAAATGATATTCTATTATCTGGATTTTTTCTATATTGCAATCTTCCTTCATCATCGTATGTCGAAAAAGACTCGGTTAGGATCAGATCAGCTAACTCTTCATTCATAGGCATAGATAGAGGGTCATTATCGGTATAGTATAATAATCGCATTAAATCAAAATCTTTAAGCAGTAAACGCCCTATGCGTTGCTCTATCTTTTCAAATTCATCGAATATCTTTAATGCGCGGTAACTTGTATCACCCAATATATCACCTCCACTATGTCAAAGATATTATATCTACTCTCACTACATCATTGGTTAATATTGTTATGTCTGTTAATTGCAAATAGAAATATTTACCAACTAAATGTATATTGTCCTCACACTTCAATACTATTTGACTACTATCTTGTGACACTATGGTGATATATTCTGGTATATTCCCATGCTCATCAATGATCGACCATGAAGCATCGAGTATGATTGAATTACCATCTGCGCCATAAAATTCAGCATTAAAAGTTTTGGCAACTCCACCTATTTTTATCTGCGGCGCACCTAAATATGTTATTGAACATGTGTTACCAGAAACTATAGGTGTAGCTACAACATTAACAGCAAAATTTATTCTTTTGTCATGAAATTCGACAACAATACTCGCATTACCTTCGGATAACGCAGTTACAAGACCATCTTCGTCAACTCTCAGCACATGCTTATTGCTAGACATATAATCTATGCCATCATTAACCTGTACTCCGTCTATTTTTGCATCTACTTGAATTTGTAAAGTTTCACCCAACCCAATTTCATTTGGTATATTGATACTTGGCGATATTATATCCAAACTAAATATCACTGCATCTTTATAATAATCGGCAATCATAAGTTCGCGATTGTCTGTGCTAGGATCAAAACTATCCTCAGCTATAATAAATGAAAACATTGAATTATTGCCTTGAACTGACAATATCCTGTTCTCTTTAGTTATTTTATAAACTAATGGATCATATATTTGCGCCGCATCATAATCATCCATAATTAAACGCTGGTCTCTATGCAAATATATAGTCTCATGATCTTTAGGCATAAGTATTTCATTTCGCACATTACCTGTAACTAGTTCTACATTTGCTGATTCGCCAGACGAGAACCTAGTCGAATCTTGTCGCCAAATCCAGCGATATACAATATTACCAAAACGATTGCGCCACTTCATTTCGTAATTACAGTGTAACATATTGGCTTTTTCGTATACTTGATTGTTATCCACATACTCGGTTACAAGATAAATGGTATTGCGAAATCTGACATAAGTACCAAGTTTAAGTGTTCCAATAGGAGCCAAAATTTGTCTAATATGGTCTTGCGTAATTGATGATGATGTTAGATTTTGAACAACGCACTTTATATCTTTGCCAGTAGTTTCATCTAATCCATTGCCGTGATAAATTCTTGCTGACTCACCTAAAAATGTTGTTTCGAGTAGTTCAGTAAAACTTTCGACACCATACTCTATCATCCTGCCATCTTCAAATCCAGAATCTGCAACTTGATAATTTTGAGGTAAATACCATTTCTTACCCATGATACTCACCTCCTAGTTAAAGAATGAAATCTTCTGCTTATGAAGTTTTTCATCTATTTCGGCTAACAGAGTATCATATTCAGCTTTAACAGCCTGTTTTGTCGCTGCGGTTGATGTTAGTTGCAGATCTCGACCAACTATAGAATTTAGTTTATTAATGCGACTCAATTCACGTCGCAAATAGCTTTTGCACATAAATAGACCTAATGTCATATTTATAACTGGCGACGATGGTGTAAACATTTGCGTTATAGAGTTGTATTGCAATTTTTTTATGTCGAGTTCAAATTCAGCACGGGCGGTATCAAACCACCGAAGCAACATGTCGTCTGGAAGCTCGTAGTGATTGCGAATTTCGGAGTAAAATATATCCAGTACCGCTTCATAATCGGTTTGTTGCCTGTTTATATTAGTATCGTGCAAGTAGATACCGCCTCCTTCCTTTTTTTATTCGGTTACTCGCTTAGTCCTACTAACAGGACGCTTAGGTAGTTCTATAGGCTGATTAGCTAAATACTTTTTACAAAGTTCGATTTTATCATGCGAATTTACTTTGCCTGTATTTATGCATTCACGCAATGTTTGCTTCTCTGCTAATGTAATAACTTTACTCTGCAGATTTTCGTAAAAGGTATCAATTCTATCAATGTTAAACATATCAATTATAGCCTTTTCATCCACTATTAACTGAACTCTTTTACCATCCGCTGATTCAAATCCACATTCAATACGGACATCTCTATCCATTATATAAGCACTGGCATGATCACCTTGTCCATTTATACCCACAAAGTTAACATTATCATTATACTTTTGTTGAAGTATCTCGCCAACCGTAAACAGCGCAGTATTGCGGCCTGTTATTTTTTGACTGCCAGTTCTTTCTGTTAAATTTACCCATAATTCAATTGAATGACAATTGCGTACGTTAACCTTATCATTCATATCTAGCTTTTTCGTCTGAGCGACTTCGACTGTTTTTTCAGCCATGTTAATACTACTCCTTTTATATTATATTTAGGGGATCTAATTAGATCCCCATATTATTTAATCAATTATGATAAATATTTAATATGAAGCCATATTTGTAGGTATTGGGAATGTATCATCAACGATAAGTCCAATCTGAGAAATTCTATTACTTGTAATGTCTGCAGCTACGGATAAATCGAATCGAGTCATGATTGATCCCGTCTGTACATCCTCGCCACTCATAGATGTAAGCCCTCCTACAGTCCATGTGCGAACTGGCGAATCAATACCTACGGGCACTACGAATAAGAAACCTTGTGGGAATAAGGTGTCATAAGTCATATTACCACTTGCATCGGTAATTATATGTGAATAATCGAACGGATTATCAATGGCAGAAACTGTAGCGCCCATATAGTTACTAATAGCTCCAGTAGTCAAGAACTCTGAAAGTAGTTGCTGACTTACACCACTAACTTGTGCAGGAGTTCCAGGTGTGCCGCCATAAACGGGAGTCATACCAGCCCATCCAATAAACGCTGCAATCTGTTGCGTTACCGCCCTATCTCCAAATATGCTAACACTCTGACCATACCTACCAATGTTAATAATCATCTGATCCAGTTGGGCCTTAGTTATACCAGCCCCATGCGAGAAAAACTTAACGCCTGTAGCATTCATAATCTTATTGTATAGAGTATAAAGAACATAACCACTTGCTTTATTCCACATATTAGTTACGATCTGCTCTATAAGCATATTCTCAATGGCCAAATCACCAGCCGCATTACGTCTATAGTCAACCATGTGCCCTGCCGCAATTGAAATAGGCTTAACAGTATAAGCATCTCTATCTGTCGTTCCGAACACTACATCACCGCGATTGGCCTGAACTCTTGAAAGTTCGCCAACTCTGGTAATTGGTTCTACAACAATACTCTCATTATATCCAACGCGCTCGTATCTACCAAACATACCAAGTAGTTGAAGCCTTCTTTCAAGAAGAGGCCAGATTACATGTCGCCTTATTTCGTTAAGCTCAGATATTGCCATTTTGTTACCAGCCGCTGCCTGATAGTTAAGGTCTTTGATATATTGTGTAGCAGCGTTAATATCTACCTTACGCCCCATACCATCCTTTATATCGCCAATATCCTTACCCTGAACCATTCTTGAGAATATTTCAACAACAGCAGACTTTTCACTTATTTTACCCGAACTCATATCTTTGACTACATTATTAAGCTCTATCTTTTCATTAAACGCCATAATATATTCGCCTCCTTATATTTTGTTTAACTTACGGTGTAACAGCGCCAGCATTGGCAACATTAACAACCTGGCAACGGAACGCTGTTTCAGTAAGATATACTATCTCTTTTACAACAAGAGTATATCCCTGTGCAGGAGCCGAACCCTTAGCCAAATTACCAGTGCCATCGGGGATAAGGTAATCACCAACAGCTATATTTAGTGTAGTGTCAGTCATAGCACCTGTAACGTGTTTCATGTCAATATCAATACGATTACCTTCAAGTGAAGCCATAACTGTACAATGATGAAATTCGCCAACACCTACAACGGGTTCGCGATTCCAGAATAAGGGATCTCCCATCGGTTGCCAGAGATCAGCCACACATACCACATAGTTCTCATCAAATGTTGCCGCATCTGCAAATGTAACTGTTTTAGCGGCTAAATCTATTTTACCAAAGCAATACCTAGGCATTGCTACAGTTGCCTTCAAATCCGGAAAATTTTTGGCCGCCGCCTCCATTGTCCCAAGTTCATACCACTTAATCATGTATATTCCTCCTTCTTATATTACATTTAGTTGTATTATTATCTTTTGACATCACTAACAAACCACTCCCATCGATATCCAAATGACGTAATTCTTATCTTTAGAAGACATTTATAGATGCTATTCGGATTCGCGCCTAAATAATCACAAGCATCTCTTATATTATTCCAAACTTTTATAACTTCATTGCTATTTTTGTCTATCTGACAAATTGGGTATATTAAATAACGTTTAGGCAAACTCCTACTCCAACTAGCAACAACAACATCATCAATATAAATGCCTTGGGCTGTAGCCAATCTTTTAAGTGTTTGTAATTTTGGCAATTCCTTTCCTTTATTCCAAGAAGGAACTCTCTTCTTCTTTCCTTTCGCCTTTCTTGACATTTCTTCTCGAAGTTCTTTAGGCCAGCGATATTTTTCTCTTTCAGTATCCACATCTTGTAAATTATACCCATATTGCGGGTCAAGGGTTTTATAAAATTCCATCCAATATTTTTCACGATCCCTCAGATCTTTATCTTGAATATCTTTTTCAAGCATAGATACCTCGAAATTTTCAATACCATACTTATTAACAGATGCATCTAGATAAACATCAAACCTTAGTTTTCTATATTCCAAAAATCTCGAATACATATCTACTATTTGTCCTATATATTTCTTATGATTTATTCTATTTTCGATCATATATATAGCCGATACACCTTTATAACTAGTATTAATATCAAATATCGTCATACCTAACTCACTCCTTGTTTAGTGAAATATTATAAAATAGTAGTAATTCAATGTAACAAGCCATTGAAAAGGTAGCTACTCCCTGTCCTACTATAATTACCTAAAGAAATCTCCTGTGCCTTCAACCTTAGTATTAGACGCTTCAATAGGGGCAAACAAACTCTCCCAACCATTATTAGCAATACCCCTTAAACTATTCTGCTCTACTACAACATCGCTATATTTTTCAGCTTCTTCCTGCATCTTCTGATCAAACTTAATAGCCTTGATCTTATCGACTATAGCATTAACTTCTACAGATTTGGGATCTTCATTAAATTTATCTGTAAGTTCCTTAACGCTTTCCATTTCAAGATCTTCCTTAGTAAAACCATTCTTCTCAATTGCAGAGTTAAGTGCAAGACCTTGATTTGCAAGTTCAGCAGCGGCAATAGCCTTAACAAGCATTTCTTCCTTTTCTTCCTTAACCTTTAACTCATTCTCTAGCATTTCCTTTTCATGGTCAACATTCCCAAGAGCTGTTCTAAGTTCCGCAATGGTAGCATTAAGCTCAGCAATCTTAGATTCAAGTTCAACCTTTTCGGCGCTAACCTTTTCTGAATTATTAAGTTCTGCAACTATAGTAGCCTTAATTGCATCTATAAATTCAGTTTTCATATTCTCATCCATATGATTGTTACCTCCTTCATTATTGTTCTGTTGCATTTCAGCAACTATAGTAGTATTGTTCTTTTTTATATCCAACGATGCGAGTTTAGCTCGTAAATCGGTGAAATCTTGTAGTTGTTTCTTTTGATTATTTGCTTGTGCAATTTCAAGAAGCACAGCCGCCTGATCTGCTGGTCTAATACCCAATATAGCTTGCCCTGCATAAGTATAAGAAACTGGGGTTCTATTGGCTTCATTATATCCATTCAGATATTTAATATTCTGACCCTTTTTCTTGCCAATTATTTCCACAGAGCTATCTATAGTGTTACCACTATCAACCTCAGATTTAAGATATTCCGTAAACTGCGGGTACATTATACTATCGATCGTAGACCATGCGGTCAATGCTTCGACCTCCCCTTTAGGGGTTTGAACTTTTTCTATTTTGGGATTACTGGAACTAAACGCCCCAACTATTTCGGACTCAAACCTAGGTTCGCCATTTTCAACACCTATATACCCGTGGCCCATAGGAGTAGTCTTTTCATCATCCTGAAAATGGACTTTCAAAGACATTCCCTCAACACTAGACATATTAGCTTCTGTATACTTTTTTTGCCAATTTATACCATTTTCATTAGTTTGTATCGAGTCTGGATAAACTTCGTGTATTGCAAATTTAACTCTAGTTCTACCAGCTACATCAGCATTAGACATTTCAATAACTTGTAACTTTGCGCTGGCTATCTCACATTTAGTGTTCTTTACTCCATCAATCTTTATCTCCTCCTTGCCTTGAAACTTTTGTGGTAATCCGACCGCGCAGAAACAATTAATGCTGTCCCACAACTAGTGCATAGAATTATATATAATATCCATCTCGCTATATAATTCTTTTTCTTTTTCTTTAAATTTACTAGCTATGGCATCTGCTTCATTGATCAAGGGTATTAATTCTTTGCTGTCCCCATTATCAACTAGATGGTGAGCCATATACCTAGTCAGCAAATCATGAGCTTCTTCCTTTTCAGCTTTAATTCGTTCAAGTTCATTGCGTTTTATGCCTATTTGTTTTTGTGCTTCGCTACGTTTCTTCTGCTTTTTTTCGTGTGTAGATTGAATATAGGTTATCACAATACCGAAGATACTAACGAAAGCACCTACAAGTCCCAATATCAAGCCATTGTCAAGCACCATAATACCACACCTCAATTATCTCTATTTCTCTTTACCTATATACTTCACAGAAAAAGCAGATTCAGTTTTGAACCTAATTATGTTATTAATTTGACACAGTACAAGCAAATCTATTATTGCCATGACTACTAACCTAATAGTAGATATCCAATATATTTGTGGTGGAACATCCATTGCTAATGTATCTTTCGATATCCCCGTGACTAAAAGATATGATACCTCATTATGAACTTGTGGTGTCCATCTGTATGAAACATACATAAGCTTGCCTGAGATATTCTCATCTTCGTGCCACAACTCTACAGTATTGCTACTACTTCTATCATCAAAACTCGAAATTACTTGATTTTGAAACGATGAATAGGCTAGTGGATTAAAATAAGACCCATCATAAGAAGGAGTTCTACGAGACACAAGTGTAAATTCATGCCCCGTATATCGATAGACACCCGCGAACACCATTGAATTCTCATCCAATGTCTCCATTGTATTGACTAATTTTTCTTCTTGTTTGTTCTCACTTATAGTCACGCCAAGTTCTTCGTTAAAATCTATTCGATCAGTTATAATTTTAAGATGTCGCTCATATTCTATGACTTTTTCTTGAATTAGTGCATCTTCAATAAAATTGAATGAATACAATCCACTTACAAAAAATACCACAGATAGTGCGAGTAACAATATTATAAGTCTCGTAGCCCTGGAAGTATACTTATCCAAGTTATCACATCCTATACTACTTCATAAAGCTTATCGCAAAATGCTTTCATTACTTGGCTAAGCAATCTTTCATCTTTGATGATTTGATTAATTTCGCCTAAGAAATTATTCGGGAACTCAACATATTGCACCATTTCAGCTTTTTCAAATTCTCTATTAGCTATTATAGCAAAGTCAACTGCTGTGAATTGTTCTATTGGAACTATAGATAAATTCTTATTGCCGCAAGAACATTCATGTTGCACTTTATTCTCTACGTATTGCTTAGATTGACATTGATCACAATTATATACAAGCCACGAGTTATTATACAATATTTGGTTAATATTCATTTAACGCTCCTTAAATATTTGCTCTTGGTGTTGAATTACCATCATTATCTATAGTAGACATTGTTTTATCGGTAGTCGGATTTTCAACCACTGGCCTACCACCCGGATCATCTATTATATCTAATTCTTCTGTTTTATCGACACTTATACTCTCATCTCTATTACTTTGTGTAAAACTAGTCATGTGCGTAGGATATCTATTTTCATAATCTAAATCCTTTTCGTTTTCCATTAATGATAAGTATCCTTCGGGTTCATGTCCTATGGATGCGATCAAAGCTTCTAGGCTTCCTTTTGCATTTCTATATAAGTCGAGATTGTTTGCAACTTGTTGGGATCTTGAAATATACGAATCCGCGCTATACTTACATTCAACATAACAAGATTTATTCTTAATGATATGATGATTTAATACCTTATTCAAATCTGCTTCAAGCTGTTCTATTACCCCATGGGCTAAAGACATTTGTATATCAATGTTAAGTTTCAAACTAGCATAATTACCGCTATTACCAGTAAGTAATCCCAAACCTACTCCTAATGATCCAGTTGTATTTTCCGCTATTAATGGTTCATTAATAGTATCAAATATACTAGTATCAAATTTCATCTCGTTTAGTTTAGTTCCCGGAGCTACAGAAAAAAATCTACGTATGAACTCATCATTTATATTTGGAGTATTTAATACAGATTTTATTTTTTCATGTTGCGCCTGTTGTTGCTCTTGCGTAAGTAGCGATGTATTACCATTATTATCCTTACGCGGAAACTCTTGATATATCAATGAATTGTTTATCATATTGCTCATGACATTATGTTTAGTTCGCTGAAACGAATTACCATAAGCTACCCAATCTAAAGCACCAGCAGTTAGTGGGATATGTACTGGGCTATTCATAGCTCCAGATTTACAAACAACTGTATTTTCAATTGGCAATATAAACCAATTGCTTCTAGCTCTACCTGATTGATATTGTCTCCAAGCTTGAATAATTTCTCTTGGAAAACTTAGTAAACGCTCAACCATGTCATAAACATTATACTGATATAAAAGTACCATAAATCAAAAGCTATTTGGAAACTTCCATCCCGCAATCCTATAAATCTAACATAATCAATATTTAATGGGAAAAGTGTACAATTTTGAACACCTATATTAACTGCATTTGATTCCACAGATTTTTCTTTTCTTGACGACTTTTTTGATTTATTTTCTTCTACTTGCGCATACCCTAAAGCATATTCATCAAGACGTTTCAAAAAGATTTCTTTTTGTTCTTCGTTAATCTCATTAAATTTTTTATCTGCAATATCCTTATTATATTCTATATCGTTGTTATATGCATTTAATTCATATCTCAAAGCCCAATATATTGGATCTATAAATTTTTGATTAGAATATCTTTGATTAGTTGTAAAGTAATAAGCCGCTGCACCATCTAATCTATATTTTAGCAATGCATCACGCATAATTACTTTATCACGTAATCTATCCAGAGAGGCAGACATTTTTTGTTTATCACGCAAAAAATTATTAGGCAAACTCACACCGTCTCTCTTACGATCCTTGGTTTGAATCGTCCGATCTAATGTGGGCAATGATACCCAAAAATCAGTCGCCGCTCGTATAAAACCATTAGTATGATAGCTGTGCCAACATGCTCGGCGTATTTCTGGCGTATACCCATCACAATTATTGAACCACCTTGACATATCTCCATAGTGGTGCCCATAACGAGGAAATCCAGTACTAATGAAATATCCTGGTTCAAGTGCTCTCATATTCATTTCGAAAATATCTTGTGGAGGTGAAGCCTCCTGTGTTTCTACTTTCTTTGTCGGCAAATACTCACCTCCTTTAATTTATCACCCTACTCATTTTTATCTAAATACTTAAAGTGCTTACCACAACATGTATGTTGTTTACCAGTTAAATGTCCACATAATGTGCTTGATGTTACTCCGTAATGTGCAGCAGCTGTTGTCGCAGATTCAAATTCCAAGCCATCTTCAATGCATAAAACTGGTTTTTTACGAAGATTGCCTAACCACCTGCCTCTTTCTCTAGCTTTTTGTTTTGCTTCATCTGATAGAATTATTTTTTTACCAGTCATAGACATTCTACGCTTTTGGTTAGATTCTTCGGAGGCTGGCTTGCCATACATAGGATTATTTTTACCAAGTTTTTTATTGCGTTGTTTAGCTAACGTTTCTTCGGTATGTTTTTTACCATACATGGGGTTATTTCGAGGATCACTAAACCGTTTTTTCATTATAGCCGACATTTTTAGCTTTGTCTCTTGGACGGGGAGGTCTGTGCCTGCGGATGGCTTCAGTAAACCCTGCCGCAAAAGATATAGCGCTATATAAAATATAAAACGAGGAGGCTGTTTTTGCAAATAGCACCTCAAGTAAGCAGTGTCGCAAAATTGCTATAGTTTTGCTAAAGCTGACGGAACGCTCGTGTTTATAAGCTCGTTTATTAAGTTTTTTTTAGCGTCATAGGATGCCTGAGCTTCCTCCCTTACGATAGCTGAAAGATTTAAGGTAATTAAAGCCGTATAGAATTCCTGTTTGATACTATTTACCAAAATGCTTCCCCATTGCTCCACAACTTGATCGTTTTTAAGGTGATTGTATGATGTTTCTATTCCCCATCGCTTGCCATACAGTACACGCTGATTAAGGTAATCTTGCTCCCAATTTGCCGTGCGTAGAAGCGTTCGCACGCTGTACGTTTTCGCTTGCGAAAACGTTAGGACTGTTAGTCGTAGCGGCTTCGCCGCCAGTTGCTCGCAAGATTTTAATTTAATCAGCGTGTACTATAGGGTATAAATATCATCAAGCGTAAACTCGTCTGCGAAAAGGTTTGTTATAAGTATCTCATTTTCGCCGCTTGGCAGCGCCACTTTCACAAATCGCAGATTGAATGTGTACGGTAACATCAAGTCTTTTGATGTTCTGTTAGTTCTTGTTCTGCTTTTGGTATAGGTTATCGTTGTGGAAGCATCGCTAACGCCGGATTTTATGAAAGCTGTCGTCTCTGACGAGAAATTCTTCGCCACCCGAAATACAAACTTTTTGCCGCATTCGTTTAATTTTTGTATCAATCCGACGGATGGGAAACCCCTGTCAAACAGAAATATCTGCGGTTTGAACGTGAAATTCCCTTGATGCTCAAGCATAGAAATTACCGCTTGCCGCTCGTCCGTAGGATACGGCTCAAAGACCGCGTCAAGATAATAAGTATTCAATACATCATATAAACAAACAGCGTGCGCTTTGGGCCAGCGGCAACCGTCTTGCTTTTTCCGTATTTCTTTGTCAACTCAGGGCTTTTCGGTAACTGCATTTCTCATCCGTCTTCAGCTACTACTTGATATCCTTTATATAATCGCCGTGTTGGGAGTAGATGTGATAAATACTGCAATATACTTCTAAAAGCCTCAAAGTTTACCTTCTTTCGAGCTATGGTAATCGCTCCGCTCGAAAATCGTTCTTT
>QMCD01000844.1_pt1 | contig 20492 bp, 24 predicted proteins | sample 1821841 | NCBI WGS metagenome assembly QMCD01 (sample SAMN01991225, study PRJNA193472) | Termite gut metagenome, whole genome shotgun sequencing project. | isolation source: worker | host: Macrotermes natalensis
CATCGCCGCGGGCGAGAACGTGTCTTCAACATATAAATCTTTTGTATCTATTAACTTAAAGTCAGGTTTGTACTTGGCTGAGGGTAGAACGTAATCAATCGCTTCCGCCTCATAGAGCCAAGAAATATTTTTATCGTCTAATTGTTTAGCAAACGTAGCCTCATTTTTAGAGGCAAAGCGTATGCCTTTATATACTGTAGGTACAGCTTTTCGTTTTGTCATTCTATTGTTGCGGTGTGTAGAACTCACACTCGTTCGTAAGTCTTTTATGTAAACCATCCCAAAAAGCTCTATGAACTTTCCATGTTCCTGTTACATAATCATATTCTTTTAGCCTTTACAGACTTTAGTATATCCTCTTGTTTCTCACTACATAATATTATAACATTACCTAAACCACGTGTCAATAGAGTGTAAAGTATTTTCTTATCCATGCTGCGTCTTATATCTATAATCACGCCGTTGTACTCTTCACCTTTCTGCTTATGACACGTGTACTTATAGCAAAGTATTCCGTCACTGTCAGTGAACATATCGTCAGGTCTGAGCCTTCTTCCGTCCTTATTATGGTAAGTAAGGTACTTATAATTGGAAAATAAGTTCACTACAGCTTCGTTAATAGTGTACATAAGCTTCTGTCTTCCCAGAAGGTCCGCGCTCTTATTTTCTCCGTGTGTCAGATCAGTGTCGCATAGAGTATTAACAAGCTTTATCAAGTTTCTTCCACACCTGTACGAAACATTGAACCGCTCTGTAACTCCTGCAAATAGGTTAAAATTAACAGAACCTAGCTTCTTTTGCTTCTTGTTTATATCCTGCATTATATCACCATTAAGCTCTAATCTCAGGTTTCTTTCTATGCATAGAGCAATAATAACAGCTAAGCAATACTGGTCTAAATCCTGCATCTCGTCATAACCAAATACGCTGCCTTTTTTAATTGAAGACCACTTCCAAATTTCACCTTCGTACCCTAATTTATCTTTAACTCCAAAGGGGTCGTAGTGGTGTAGAAGCTTTTTCATGCTCACTATATTAACATCAGGGTGGTCCACAGCACAGGACTGTTGCCTCTTAATGTTGAAAGTACAAAGAGAGTCTCCCTTACTTAATCTAGCTTGTTGTCTGGTTGTTTTACCGCCGCCAGCCACACTGCTGTCAACATAAGACACAATGTTGTAATTGTTCTGAATAAAAACCTCTAAATCCCAGCGCAAACGCTTCATCCAGTCTTTATTAGCAGCCTCCTCCTCTTCTTGTAACTCAGAAGACACTTGCTGAAAGCTTATTCCGCTGGTTTTATTTCCGAGGTCCTGATGGTGGGACAGGTGAGTTTCCTTGAGTTCTGGAAAATCTTCTTTTAACTGTTTAGTAGATCCTTTGAATACGAAAGAACCGTCCTCACGCTCTATGCAGAAACAGGATGGAGATGATATCCAGCCTCTAACACCTTCTATGCATTTGTATTTTCCGCTTTTGAGCTTCTCTTCATACAGAACGCGGTCTGTTATTATAGCGTCGTCCCGATTACCACATATTGCGTACTTATCTAGAGTCATCATCTCCTGATAAACCGAATCGACAATCATATAGTGCAGAACGTGCTTAACTTGGTTTCTATTTGGGTTAGGTACCATTCTAGGTTCTACTGTATACTGAACGTCTACTACCTTACCGTTTTTGACTGTTAAAGTCCCTTCTTTATCCTGAATAAAATATTTACAGTCTACGGACATAAACCCAAACATCATGTTATTCAGGGCCTTGCGTATGCGTTTAGGGTAATCTAAACCCCAGTCCTCGCAGGTTATTTTTATATGCCGAGTGTATTCTTTGTTTCTAGTTCTGTAGCTGTATGCGTAAACAGGCAAGTCACCGTATAGGTACCCGGTTTCCCTGCCTTCAATAGTAATAGTCCCCTTGTCTTTTGCGTCATAGGAGTAAGAGGGTTCCAGACCGAAAGAATGATTAGGGAACCTTTTTTTAATGGTCTTATACGCCTCGTTATAAGCCTCGTTTAAATCCATGAAAAAAACAGGCTTGTCTAATTTGACGGGATTTCTGTTGAATTTTGTGTAAACAGGACCAAATAACGGCTGCATGGAACCGTACTGTCCCATCGTTCTCTTGCCGTTTTTACCAATCTGTATAGATAATTGCGGGATATCACCGTCCCCAATCAGTCTTACGATCTCGTCCTTAAATAATTTAACAGCGTGAGCTTTGTTCATACTTCCGTCAAAATATTTAACAAGCTTACTGTTAGAATCGTAACTTACTTCTGAAAGGTCGTATACCCCGTCTGGTATACTCCTAATTTTCATACTACGTTAGCGCTCTCCTCCTCGGGCCAGTACCCGGTTATAACTTTACACAGATTAGGAAACACTAGAAGTATTTTCTCCCTGCTCCAACCCTCTGCCTGCAATGTAGTGTAGTTCGCTCTTGCGTCTGCTCCGGACTGTCTTGGTTTTTCGCTTATAAAGTTCTCTACATCTCCCCGTGTTCCGGAAAAAACTTCTGAGTTGTAGAAGTATTCGCCCCCCTCCTCGATACCAGCCAACTGTTCTGCCTGAATTGCTTCCCGCATTCCTGATATACTGTTATCCCCGAACCCTACTACTCTGGATGCTGCAATCAGAGGTTTTCTGACGTTCCTCCAGTAGTTGTATTGGTACTCCTGACGTTGCTCCTTAGACCAAGGCATTTCGAACCCTCCTATTTATTTTTAACGAATTCTCGACACGCACGGGTGAAAAAAGCAGACAAGGTTACTTCCATGCCTGTCTTTAACTCCTCCGTTTCTTTGATTTCCATGAACCTCTTATACAGGTCCTTCGGGATGTAAACTGTTACCCTTTCTTTACCGAACATACTATGCCCCTCCTCTGGGCTAATTATAGTATAGCACGGTTGTGAACAATTGTCAACAGTTTATCTGCAAATTCTTTCGAATTTTTCTAATGTTTTTTTGTTCTCAAAAAGAATATCATTAACCAACAGAGACAGAGAATCAAATTTAGATTTGGGCTCTCTTCGGTATCCCATGGTAGTTACGCGAGACCACGGTATAACTCTCATGCCCCTGTCTATTTCCTGTGCGAGTATACTCTCCCCTACCTGCTCACAGCAACAGTAACGATCTTGCCTGTTTTTAAGCTCTCCATTTTCTAACCACGTTCGGAAAGCGTTGAACACATAAACAACATCGGTACCGTCGTTAGTAAGTTTACGACACGAGTTGTTAGTCCAGTATACTCTACTTTTTTCCGCCGTCCACGCATGTAACTGTATAATATTAGGATTAACCTTCCCTCCAGTATTGTAGTCATCAATCCCTAACCGACCGGCGACAGACATCTTATGTGCACGAACCCACGTGGGGTCAGGAAGAACGTGTTCACATACAACGCCTGTCCTCGGGTTGCATGTTATCTCTCCCGGTTTTCCGGGGCGTACTCCGAGCATATCCCATAGAGGGGAATCAGAAACAAGGTTTGCAGCCATAAGAACCACCGCATCTGGCTTAGTACGCAGTGTGGACTGTAGTGTACGGTAGAATGCTCGCACGGTGTCTATGCGGTCCGCCTGTCTTGATTCAGGTATGAACTCATCCAGAAATATAGTATCGTAACCTGCCTGCGCACGTTCAATACCTTTAGCCGACCAGAATGTAGATAGTGCGCACATAGCGCCTAGGTGACGTTTCTTAGTAAAGTGCTCTATATCTACGGCGTCTCCGTCTGCTGTTAAACGCTCCTCCGTCCAGACGTCGCCAAGCCATATATCGTCCTTTTCTAGTCTCAGGTCCTCATTACCACGGCAGAAGTGCTTAGCTAGGGTGTTTTTACCATCCTCGCTGTTAAACGCGTCTAGGACCGTTTTAGAGTCTCTAACGAGTAGCATTTTCTTATCTAGGTTTCGGATTAGCTTATTATTACACAGTTTTAAGGCTGAATAGGTTTTACCAACACCTAGCCGCCTTCACCGACAGCGACAAAAATCCGGTAGCCGGCGTCAACCATCTCCTTTCTTCCTTCGTATTCGATTTCCAGTGTTAAAGGAGTAGGGTAGTAGCTCAACAGGCGGCTCCAGTTAAAATACTTAACTTTTTCGTTGTTAGGCAAAGACATATTATACCTCCTTTTTTCTACCCCACGCGTGATACTTCGCGTGCTCTTTTTGGGCGACCAACATCAGATTCTCGGGCCGGTTATCCGACTTGTCCCCGTTGATATGGTGGACGTATTCGTTGCGGAGCAGAGGTCTGCCGAGTACAGACTCCATGACAACACGATGCTCGTGTCGTTGCAACTTCTTTGTGTACCCCTTGGTTGGTTTTAGTTTCTTTTTAATATCCGAACACTTTAGTCTCATTGCGTCTGTCCACACAACTTTGTTGCCCCCTCTAGTTTTCCCATAGAAAACATTCTGACAACCCATGGAACAGAGATTGTGTGCCGGGAGACGGTTAGGTCTTTGTTCTGCTTTGTAGTGCTTTTCACACACTTCGCAAACACATTCTTTTAGGTAATATTTTTTCTTTTCCAGTACCGTCTTCTCCTATATGCAAAGACCTACCGAAGCAGGTCTTATTAAATACGGCGGGCGCAGTAGTGTACACCTAAGGCAGCAGCGCTGAGCTCATCACACAGATGCGAACGTTAGGGAGGGACTTTCGCGTCCTAATTGTATTATAACATAATTTTGTTGTTTTGTCAAGCTAAATCCATATAAGCAATATTGCAATCGCCGCTATGTAAGCAAGACCTATACACACGTATAACCACTTAGGCGTTTTCATAGAGTACCTCCTCTTTATAAGCCGGATGTTCCTTACCTGTAAGCATCTTAACCCTACCGTCCGACCGAACAATCGATGGACAGAAGGACGACCACGCGTTCAGTGGATAGCTTTGCATAAACCACAGGATCTCTTCTACGGCTTCTGCTGCTGAGAATCTTACGGGGAGTTCCACCACCTCGTAACCCTCTATATACAGGTTGCTGGGAATCGCTACCCGCGGGGCGTAAGTTCTCTGTGCCCTTTCTGTTGTTCCGTCACTGTTTACTGTGAACATAGGTGTGTGCCTCCTCGTACTCTTGGTACAACCTCAGGTATACCCTGTAGCTGATTTCTTCAATCTGAACCTCGATGTTAATCAGATGTTGTATAAACCCGTTCATTAACTCCGGAATAAAGATTGGTTTCATTTCAGCTCCTCCAATACTTTATTCAGTTTCTCCTTCAGGTCGTCCCTCTTGGAGTTTATAATCCAACTGACCGCATTTTCATTCTCGCTCTTTTCTTTATACAGAGCGGTTAGGATAATAGATAACTCCATTGCGTTAAGACTTACTAACTTTCTATTTGTGCTCATATACTTAACCTCCTTTATATTACCTTTAGTATACACTATAGTTACAGATTTGTCAACAGTTTTTTATAAACTTTTTGTAATTATTTTTCGCTTGACATTTTCCATATTTTATGTTATAATACTATCAAGAAGTTCTGGGAGTATATATGGACAACAAAGAGCCTACTACGCTGGCAGAAGCAGAGGAGCATCTGTATTATGCCATAAAGCAGTTAAAACGTAAGCAGGGAGGAGATCCCGAGCTTACTCTTGCCATATCTGCTGCTATGCGGGCTCATAAATACATAAAGCAAATATTACGTTCCGGACCCCGGAGCAGACTCTTCTCGGCTGGTATGATTATGGCTAACGTAGCACAGCTCGGAAACGACTGCACGAGAGATTTAATGTGGGCAACAGATATAACAGCGGCTAAATTCACAGATGCGGAAATATTAGACGCTCTGGAAGAAAGTATAAAAGTATTACAGGAGGTATACGGAAGTGGCAGAGGAAAAGACAACGCCGGCGGCAAATAATCCGGCAGGAGAGAAACAACCAAGCGAATATATCGCTAAGGTTAAGGAGCTGCAAAGCCAGCTAAAAGCAACCGAAAAGTGGAAGTTAGAGCGGGACGCTATAGCGGCAGAGAGGGACGAGCTTAAGAAGGCTCTTTTTGAAGGAGTTCCGATTACGAACGGCGGAGGAGTGGATAAGAAAGCACGGTTCGATGAAGCGTTCTCCCGGCTGTCAAAACTTGCAAAAGACGATACATCGGCTTACGAGACCGGTAAAGACGCGAAGCTCCTGGAAGACATGGTCGTGTATCACGATTATGTAAAAGAAACAACCGGGCGCGAGTGCTTTGAAACAACCAACAGGCTGAAGCAAGGTTCTAAGGATTTTTTCATGGACGTTAACGACAGCGCGGAGTTTGCAGAGAAGATCGCCGACATACTTAACACTACAAAAGGAGACCCTATGCTTACACGGCACGAGCTGGAAAAGCGTATAGAGCAGGGAATCCCGAGGAAGAAGTAAATATGGTAAAAGAAGTAAAATTAACGGCTACTGTAAGCGGAGTTCAGGCAATAGAGATTATATGGGAGGACGGTACGAAAACTTATGCGCTCCCGGAGTCTCTTAAAAAAACAAACCCAACGGCTCAGCGTAATAAAATGATTGCATGGCTGGAGGAGTTAACAAAAGAAGCAGACATTGCTCGGCTGAATCAAGAGCTTTTTATGCAGCTGTTCGAGTTTATGTTTAACCGTGCGAACCCAAAAACAGATTTTCTTAAAGAGTTTACCGCATGGCGTGCTTCGCAGGCAGAAACAAGAAACTAAGATTGGCGGGCTATACCCGCTACCATTGAAGTAAAATAGAATTAGGCGTTTATCAGGAAGTGTCACTCTGTAGCAAAAATTAAGATTATTTATTAAATAGGAGTATATTATCATGGCACAAACAGGTTATCGTTTATGGTCGAACGAGGTGCATGAAGCACTGAGTAACATGATCATCGACATTATCACGTATTACTTTGACACAGCGGACCCCACTCTCGCAAACAAATTGCGGCGCGGCGGTCACAGACTCAGCGACACGGTACTGATTCGGGCGTCCGACCTCGGGAACACAAAAGACTTCCTCGCAGACGTTCGCTTTCAACCGGACGCGGGAGCGGTACGTATCGGGTTGTACGAGAACAAAGAGCAGTTTGAAGAGTTTGTACGTATCGACAAGTTCCGTTGGGCGGCTTGCACCGTGGACAACATCCTCACTCCTCGTGCGTTCGACACCGAAGATGCTTTGGTCCAGTTCGCGGGTCAGCTTGCAGGAGAGCTCACGCAGCGCAAACGCGTTTTCGAGAACGGTTATGTGAACACCCAAATCGGAACCCACCGTTCCACGGCAGCGGCGGCAAATCGCTCGATCACGGTAACCTTACCGAACGGCACTCCGATTACGGCGGACATGATTGCGACCCTCGCGGACCTCGAAGCTTACAACAGGCTGAAGGGTCAGACGGTCTCCAAAGCTTTCAAGGACGAATTCACGGAACTGCAGGACAACCGGCGCGACAAGAACGAACTCGGTTATCTGCGGGCGTACCGCGACACGGATCTCATTCTGGTCGTGAACGCACAGGCGAAGTCCCAGATCACGGACGTTGATTTGCCGACGGTATTCCATAAGGGCGAGGTATTCCCGATGGAAACAATCGACCTCGACCAGCATTACTTCGGCGATATTTACGCGGCGGCAGGAACAGCGATTGCGGGCGACTGCACGATGGTGGAGAAGCAGTACGGAACGAAGACCAACCCTCGGGGCGAGACCGTACCGAACATTCTGTATCCGGGCGAGGCAATCCCCGTGGGGCAGCCTTACTTGGCGGGGGAGGCTTACAAGCCGAATCCGAATGCCTTGGCAAAGATGTTCACGATTTCCGGAACACCGTTCCTTACGACCGTAGAATCCGGCGGGGCAGAGTTGAACCCCGGCTTAGGAACCACAAACCACTACCTAATCTGGGGCTATAGCACGATTAAGTTTGCGAGGTACATGCCTTTCATATCCTTCGATTTCGCCCCTCCCGTAGCACCATAAACACTCCGGCTCATCACCGTACAGGCTTTATCCGGTTGTGCCTAAAACAACCGGTTACCACTCGCACTATCCTATAAAGAGGTAACGCCGTGACCATAGACATTTATGAAAGCAGAGAACTGGTATATTCACAGAGGCGGTTTATAAGAAACGTTACTCTCGCCCCGACGACATCAAACCTCTCTATCAGCAGGTTTAACTGGGGAAACGGAGAGGTTGCTTCCGTAACCTTAGATTTAATGGAAGGGGTGCGCCCCCGCAATATCACGTATGTTGTTATAAAAGACAACGGAACAGAAACTCACTATTATGTCATTGGTTTTCAGTACATTAACGCAGAACGGTACGAGTTATCACTTAAGCTAAACCCTTGGATAGGTGTGGCACGTGACCGCAGAGCCTTTATAAAGAGAGGGCGCAATCTCCCCGACCCTCTTCAGAAAATTCCCGAACCGGGGTTCACTTCTAACAAAATACCAGCCTACGATATACCTGTTACAGACGTTTTTGGGTCGGGTAAAAACTGGGGTATACTGTTTATGAACAGGGTTGCTTCAGACGCGGACCCACTTCAGGTTGAACTAAGCAACATAGAGTACAATATACGGGGTAGTGAACTCCCTGTAAGCCCTGACGAGCCTAGACCCGGAACAGGAGGGTCCGGACAGATAGCGTTTTACGATGACTATGTTGTTACGAGCTCTCCTACACCCCCTAGTAATATTCAAACCAGAGACGTATGTTTGTACAGTCAGGAGACTTTGGATTTAGGTACTGTTCGCCAGCTCCCTAACCTTAACAACACTTACTATGCACAAACAACAGAAGTTTCCGGATACCACACCAAGAGAAACTTAGACTTAGAGAACAGAGAGTTTGAGGGTCTTGTTGTACTTCCGTTTCTAGGGGAGATGAATCAGGCCGCTCCTTTCGTTCGGTGGGGTGTAGTGACTCTTGAGGGTTGTGTTATAGAAATCGGTGCGGACGGTAAGGTTTCTTCTGTCGGTGGAACCCCTAGAATACTGTTCGATTCCGGAGCCTTGAATACATCCAGTGCTGTTGATTCGGCAGGGGCTTTAAGGAAAGAATGGCTAAACCAAAACTACAGCGGGAATTATCAGGCCGTTGTTTTTGCGCAGTTAGATAATTTAAGCAACAGGTCTGTGAGTAACGGCAGTGTCACTCAGCTTAGTATGTTGAATGACCTGTTAGTCGGGTACCCTGTAGCTGGTACGGCAACACCTGCCGCTAACCCTGCTCCTCTGTTAGAAGGTAGAACCTTGGCAGCTAAGCTGTCCGCAGGACCTTACTATGCAAGCAATGCAAGCATATACGATTACACTTTCCTTGATCGGACTTCCAAACCGTCAGGAAGCATGAGCATATACACTTCTACCAACAGGAGTGCAAGACAGACGTGGGGAGACTCTCAGTTAACGCGTAAGGAAGCTTTCATAGCGGCTAACGACTACGGAAGGGCGGAGTTCTCACCTGTTTACTATGGTACTATTGAGACTGATTTCTCTACAACGATTAACTATCAGACAGCTTCACAGGGCGCCCAGAGGTATCAGTACACAACAACGCGCAGAACTTACAACTTCTCTTTAATAAGCCAGACCACCGTTACGTGCTCAGGCCTTTCCGGTACTAACGTGTACCAGAACCAAGAGTTAACCAAGCAGTTCGTTCTCCTGAACAAGCCTACCAATGTTTCCGCATGGTTTATGGTACAGAACAACAGCGTAGTGGAGTTTAACAACCCCGGAATTCAGATGCCAACGGCTAGTCAGTACATTTCTCAGGGTGTTAACGCGGAATTCACTCTAAACAACGTGACCTATATTCGAAGAGAGGCTGAGTCTTTGGACGGGTTTTATAAAGTAGGTCAGACTGTTTACAAGGTTACAGGAAGCGAGCTGGATTTGAACACGACCGCACCGATGTCTTATAATGTTATGACGCCTTCCTACGATTCTAATACGTTCGGTCTTCAGAGTAACGGTATATCGACAGCAGAGGGTACGGCTGCGGTTACTCTTCGGGTCACACATCTGGGCGAACCTGAGACAGTAGACACTGTACTAGATGTGCAGCTCGACAACACTAAAATAAACAATGGTACGGTGCTGTCAGAACCCTACGCTATACTGGCTATACCTTTATTCGAAACGAAGTATGCTCTGGAAGTAGACGCTAATGGTAACCCGACCCAAATCAAGACTTCCTTACCTCACGAGTCGCAAAGAGCGTATTACGAGTTTATAAGAACATACAGTGGTGGGAGCGGACAGGTTGCAGACTCTCAGGTTATTCCATATGCCCCTGAAATATTTAAGACCTCGCTCAGGAACACGGTAGAAGGACAGTGGATAGATATGTCCAATATGAACAGAATAGGAACACAGTCTACAGGGCAACCTATGACCAGTATTCCTTTCGTCGTATTAAGCAGTAATGATATAAATATTGATTTTTACTGCAACATAAGGCCTTATGCAGACCAGAGAAAAGAAGCCACTCTGCGTAAGTTCAGACTCCGCTCCCCGAATCTAGACGCAGCATTAGATTGTAATTATTATGATTTCAATAACGAAATCACAGACTGGGGAGCAGAACGCGACCACGCAGATACTTTAATAAGAGTAAGCATAACCTTAAAACCGTTTGGAACTTATATGCGAGCATTCCCTTACGTTAGAGATAATACTCTTATGGGAGCAAGCAACAGGAACCACGAGCTTAGGGGTATTATATGCGGTGGCGGTCAGTTCCAATCGTCTATGACCAGTTCCGCGTTCGAGACTTTCCGGCGTGAAAACACTATGTTTGAACAGATACAGCAGAGAAGAGTAGAAACTCTGCAGCTTGAGCAACGTGCAGAGCGCGGAAACGAAATCGTTCAGTCGGTGGTAGGGAGCCTCCAAGGCGCTTATTACGGGGCAGCTGCCGGGAATGCTGCCGCTGATTTTAAAGTATTCGGAGTAGGAGGCGGTGCTGCAGGGGGAATTGCAGGGGGTTTACTTGGTGGAGCTGTCGCCGGCACTGCGTATGGCCTACAGATCGCTAGGAACGATGAGCTTAGGGCCCGTGAAAGGGAAGATCTAAAATTCTATTATGAGGCTGATTTAGCTAACGTTCGTGCCCAGCCAGATACAATAACACGTATAAGTGGTTTTAATCAAGATATTCTGCGTATGTTTTCCATTGTAATAGAAGTATACGCACCAACAGAAGCCGAGGCCCGCAGATACGACGATCATATTAACGACTTCAGCCACAGTATGAATGTTGTGGATAATCTTGCGAATCAGCTAGTTCACGGGAGTTACGTGGAAGGTATCCTTACTTACAGCGACGAGCCTCCACACATACATAACAGATTAAACGAGGACTTACAGAGAGGGGGGTACTTCTACAATGAGATCTAATATAGGAAGCACGGTAACTTCTGGGATAGGAAGTTTAGCATCCACAGTAATAGCTCTTAAGCAGCAGAGGGCTATATCCGGTAACAGGAAAAAAACAGACCAGCAGATAAGCGCTGTTTCCGAGAAAAACAGGGTGGATTGGGTAAGAGCTGAACTCCCGGAAAAAGATAATTTGTATGCTAGCGGAGAGGCATACGAGAATAACAACCGAGCGTTTAAGCACGAGGTTTCAAGCAAGTTCACAAAAGATTACATAGACGAAAGTGTAGAGAAATACGGGCCCGCTGCGTCTGATTTTTTAAACAAGGAGTTTCAAGAAATCCAAACCAAGTGGCAGAATTCCGCAGCGCTACAACAAGAAAAAGAGAATCAGTTAGCAGCAGCTTTGTTTTTTATTCCAGACGAGGGCACTTCCCCCGAGCAGGCTGCCGGTATGGAAGCCGTTAATGACGAAACCTTTCAGGCTTACGAGAACCTAAACAACAGACTGTGGACCACAGAGGACATGGCGCAATACATGACCCCTGCAGAAGCCGTTATCCGGGATCTCCTTAACGAAGACCCTGACAGCGAGGAGGAAGTTTAATGGATATATTTTTAAACGAGTTTAGAGAGGCCCACGGTATCCCTATGGTAAAAAACAGGCTTACCTATGCCCAGAAAGCTGGAGACCGCCCACCCTCGTACTCCACCAGATTCGATGGTAAATCCGAGGCAGAAGAGCCGGCATACAGGGAGCTGTTTCGTATTATGCATCAGGAGCGTTATACGTGGGTGGGTCTTCCTCACGGTGTGGACGGTAAATTATTGGAAACCATTGCATACAGCCGTGGCAGAGTATGTATATTCTACGATAAGACTGCCGGTAAGTTCTTCGTACTTCCTTTTACTTTGGCTGAAAGCGGTATTAAAGGGCAGCCTATCGATGAGAGTAGGCGTTATAAAAACATTAAACCTCTTCCGTGGGGCGGAAGTTCTTTCCTTACCGACGAGCAAGGGAACGACGTTAAGGGAGGTCAGGCTTCGCAGTATGATGTTCTTCTGGGGGCTAAGATTCGAAGTAATGTGTGGGAGATTCCCTTCGTAAAAAATAAGGAAGAGGCACGAAAGATGATGGAAGAAAGTGCGGTTATTATATTTGACCGCACCCCGGGATTCTCGTATGAGGTAATTCCTTCAATGAGACTGATGGACCCGTTTATCTCTCGTCTGAAAGAGCTTCGAGTATTCCTTGCGTCGGCAGAGCTTAACAGCACCGGATGCAGCACGTGGGTTACTACAGACGGGACCGGAGCAGAGGTGATGCAGGAGCAGCTGGACGCTATGCAGGTTTATAAGATGCACGGGGGTACCGATATGGTTATGAAATCCCCCAGCGGAATAGAGCCTAAAAACGTCCAGAAAAACCACCCTGCGGATTTAGACAGTTTCTGGTCGGATTACTATAACCACCTGAATCTGGCCATGACGCTGTTAGGTGTTTCCTCTAGCGGTATGTCCAACGGATCCCAGTATACAAACGACGCACAGATTGCACTTAATAACTCTCCGGCTATGGCGATGTATATGAACGGGTGGAACGAGAGGGTTAAATCTGCTGCAATTATTAACTCCATCTGGGGGTGTAAATGCTACCCTATGCCTACGATGCTCATGGGTGCAGGGGCCGTAGCTTCCCCTATCCTTTCTAACCAGCAGGGCGGGTACACTTCGCAGGACAGTGGAAACGGAGGTGAAACAAATGATTCCGGCAATAAATAAAAATAAGTTAAGATTCATAGACCTTTGGCCGCTGTATGATAACGTTCCTACGGAGATCCCTCTAGAGTCTGTAACGGACGAAGAGTCGTGGTTGCGCAGCGTTAGGGAAGGCTTTAAGCAGTCGTGGGAAAGCCCTAACAACCCTTTCGTAAACACGGTAGGTATAACAGAGGAAGACGTTCGGAGCACTTATTACCGTCTGGGGGATAAATACTACAGTCAGGTGTTTATCCGTGCTAACGATGAGATGTGGTGTAAAATCGGAGTATTCCGTATTATAGCGGATTATCTTCCGAATCTACGGAGACGGTTGGATATTCTGGAAGCTAAGTATTCGGAGAGTATTCGTTCTTTACAATCCAAAGAATCCCGCACTTCTGCTTCTAACAATAAGAGCGTGGGTAAGAGTGTAGACGGAGGGTACGAAAACCAAGTTGTTAATCCTAATACAACGGCCACAGTATCTGCTCCTATCATAGACAGTCCTGCGGCGCAGCTTAACCGTAATTTAACACAGGACTCAGATAGCACATCGGATTCCACTAGCAATAGTTCCGTTCTTGGGGACCTCGGAACCGCTTATGATACTAAAATGTCGGCTATTGTGGACGGTTTATGGGAGTCGTTTATAGATCGATTCGATGTTCTGTTTACGTATTCCACGAAGGGGTTCGATGATACACTGTATTTTAATAATTACGATAATAACGGAAACCTTATCCCTACTCCGATATTTAACTTTGGGGGTGTAAGCTCTGGTTTAAAAATCGAAGACGTTCAGGCTATGATAAATGCTAACGAAACGCGTATTATAGAGTTAATCACACAGTACGGAGGTAGCGGCGGCATTACCGAAGATCAGATACGGGCTATCATAGAATCCTATGGGTTCGTTCAGGGAGGTATAGCTTAATGGCAGCATATAAAATTATATTTAACACAGGAGATTACAGTCCGTCCGGGTCGGATAACGAAATTATATTCGACGCGAACGGAAACGTAAACTGCTACACCCCGGGAACCGGTATGTTCCCTCTGAGTAAACTCGGATACTCGAAAACAGAGATCGATGTTATGTTCTCTAACTTCACTTCCGGTTATATGATGATAAGCCGAAGCATACAAGCTGCCGGGACAGGTGCAACAATCATGTATACCTATAGAGGTGATACGACAAGCAAGCTTAAAGCATTCTACACTTTCAACAGGGTCAATGGATATACAGAAATACCGTCTATCTATACCCCTAGCACAGATACGACTGTATATCTCGCTATTATATCTGCTTTTCCTGAAGGCGATAATGATTTATCGATTGTCGTAACAAAAGGAGCGGATGCGTCAACAGCGATAGACTGGGTATGGAGTGAATCTTGGGCGCTTCCCGAAGTTCCCGACGGAGCAGAACCACCGCCTGAAATGATACAGCGCAGCATTCACTATATGGATGATGCGGTTACAGTTTCATTTGCATATGCCGGAGATACAACCAGTGCTGTGTACGGATTCTGGGTAGACCCGATTTACAGTAATTATAATGCATTCACATCCGTGTATCTTCCTGCTCCGTCAAACCAAACGATGTATGCGGCTAGCATTCCACTTGGTCAGTTATCCGCGGGGCCCATGGGGTGCAGCTTCGGATTTTGGACAACGTCGGACCACCAGAGCGGAACTCGTATTTGGTATGAAACGCTATACCCTGAAACCGCCTCGAGTGTCGACCTTTCCGGTCTTGCTACGAAAGCAGACCTAGATACTAAATCAGATAAGTATTTACTCGGCCCTACGCAGCTTTCTGAATTACAGGTCGGTCAGGACGTCGGCGGGATGTTTATTAACTTTGATATTCCTGATTTCGATTTCAATGAAGACGCAGACGGTGGCTATGCGCAGTATGACGCAATAACATTCTCTGACGGGAGCAGAATTCGGTTTGAAAACTCAAGTTGGTACTACATGGCGGCACAGGTAGGAATTTCGTTACCTAATATTATACATACAATCGTTGAGGGTGGAAACTACTGGACAGACAGCTCGTTTACTTTGCCTGACGGATTAACTATTACAGCAATAGACCCGCGCTGGGCAGACAGTCCAATGTCGAAAGGGCACTTACAAGACAGCCCTACCGACACAGGTTCTGCGATCGTGGACTGTGAATATAACTACAACCTGATTCAGAGTCTGGTGCAGAGAGTAACCACGTTAGAAACATCCCTTACTGCAGCGAATTCCGCGATTGCTCAGAACTCCACCGACCTTGCGAACCATGTTCAGCACGATGCGGTTCTGTATACAAATATACTCGAAGAGGCTCGCAACCAAGCGCAGGAAATATATAACGGGACAGTTCCTCAGCTTGAAAGCACAGGGCAAACAATCATTGGTACCGGAGGTTTCCTAGAACTAGGTGCGGGGGGTTCTTACGTCTGTCAGGTAAACGGGGCCATCGTTATAGCGTTTAGTGCGGTTCTCGCAGTCGGTAATGCTAATGTTATGGTGAACGGAACTTCGGTGTTCGACTCAGCAGCGTTGTCTCTACTGAGTATCCCGCCTCCCAAGACAGTGTATGTTAATGCAGGAGACCAGATTTCTTCAACCGGTTCGTTAGGACTTCTTGCAAGTTTGCAGGTTACGTTCTACGCAAATAAAACAGTATCATAGGAGGATATAATACAATGGAACTCATTAAAAAGTACTACATTAAGGGCGAAGACGGCTGTATGTGTGAGCTCACCGAGGAAGTCTGGAATTTTTTAGATACCGAGGAAAAACGTAAACTCGCCGAACAGGACAAGGCAGGCGATGCCGAGGGTGCAAACAATCCGGACACCGTTAACCAGTTTGAAGAGGACATGGAAGAGAACGCGAAACTGGCAGACGGCGAGGAACACGATTACGACAACGATAACGAGGAGGACGAATAATGGATACCGTAATGTATTACGTTTCGATGATTATGCCCACGGTCGCAGCTACGCTTTCTTCGGTTGTTATTCCGCTGGTTATTAAGTTTATTACGACCAGACGTCTGAATAAGAAACTGGAAGCGTTGGACGCGAAGCTGCAGGACAGCATATCTCAGTCGAACATTGCCGACATACGGAGCGACATAAAAGCTATGCGTAACGAAATAGCTGTTATGCGTGGTAAGTCTCCGGAAGGGGGTAAGCGATGAAGGATAAGCGGTGGTTATTTAAAATACCCGCTATGCTCCTGTGGCTGACTCCGATAGCCGTAGCTATTCCTCTGATTATGGGCGGGCTCGACATCCGAACCACGGAGTTCGTGTGTCCGGACTGTGGCTACGTTCACGAGGTAGTCCACGAGCTCAGCGGGTTTAACCCGAGTACAGTAGGTTACGTAGTAGGCGGACTCCTGCTAGGTATTATATGTGCTCTGTTAGTTATTTTTATTGTTAAGGATGCGCAGTACCGTATTTACTTGGTGTCGTTCTTCGCAGGAGCGGTTATACTGGTATTTTCGGTTATTGCGGTTACATTCGGAATTATTATGATGGTGACTCCGGTCGCGGCATTAGGAGGAAGTATATGTTGGAAATTAAGCAAGCCCAAGGCGGTTACGCAAAACAGTTAGAAATTAAAGAAGCGAGTGCAGATAAGCTGCATAAAACTCTGGAAAAAACCTCTCTGATTCTTGCGGTAGTATTTGGAATAGTATTTATGTTTCTGGTTATTATCGTAGATCAGGGGTTCGGCGGAGGGAAAACGGACAGGAACACGCTGTACGCTTTCATAGGAATATCGTTTATAACTATGATGGCTATCTTAATAGCGTTTATATTTCAGGGTAGACAGGATGCGCTTAACGAAAACCCAGAGATTGTTAAAACGTATTACGATGCTATTATAAACGATAAGGTTAAACCAGAGAAAGAGTATAACGAGGCCCGGGATATAGCGAAAACGATTGGATTTCATGCATTAACTAAAGCAGTTCCGGCTATTATTCAGATGGTGGGTTTAGTTCTTATAGCGTTCGAGGGTGCTCATAATCCTATGTTATACGCTATGGCAGCTTCTCAGTTGATTATGACTTACGGCGGTGCGTTATCCGCTATGTCGAAAGCATATAATACCTGCAGAGAGCGTAAACTACCACAGATGCTAAAAAGAATCAAGGACATTCAGAAAGCCTCGGAGGTGACCGGCAGCGTTTCGGAGCCCGAGGAAGGGAGAAAAGAAAATGGACATATTCTTACCACCGTTCTATCGCCAGCAGATAGAATTCAACCGGGAAAAGAACGTGCAGCAGGACCAGAGGCTGCATGTGTCGGAAACGGACATAACGACTCTGAAGTCGGCTATAGCAGATTTAGAGTCTGGGAGAGTAACCGGTTACCTTCCGTTAGTGTGGCAGCGGTCGACTGGAGAGCAGACTTACCGATTAACGGGAGTAACGGACCCGAATAACGTAACCATAGAAAATGGTATATATCAGTTAGTCGCAGACCAAGCTTCGGTTACTTCGTTTATATCGGCTATCATAGAGCGCACAGCGGCGGGTTTCAGTATCCTGCTTATGGGAGATTACAGCGGTAACTTCACCGAGCTGGACGCTTACGACGTGGTCACCGGACAGAGAACCGGCACAGTTTCCGTTACCTTAAATCTGCAGGAAGCCAGCTCTCTGGAAGAGTTTCCCGCGCAGGATAACCCCGGTGTCCGCGTTAAGGTTATGCACGACTCCGACGGTAATCAGCGTGAATATACTTCGGTGGATCTTAACGCAGATAACGTTTTTCACTGGGTAAGGTTCGGTGCGGTAGCAGTTGGTACAGACGGTAGGAGTACATTCTTAGTTTCCTCGTCCACGATAGCGAACGTTAAAGCAGCCGCTGCAGACGGAGATATTTTTATATCTACAGAAAGTTTCGCGGAGGGAAACAGTGTTTTTAAATACGGGGATGTAGGTAACTACAGACCTCTGAGTATTCCGTATTTTACCGCATCCGGAAATCTGATTGGCCCGCAGGGGACCAGAATGCTTGCTATAGCTAACAATCTTACCACCGACCAGATTGTAAACCACACTTACCTGCGGGACATGGACTGGGTAGTTAATACTGCTAACGTAGACCTTACAGTAAGCTCGATTACACTGGCTCCGGGCGGTGTAGGTTACGTTATAGATAAAGCGAACGGTATAGTAGTTAATAACGGTACCCTTAGAGGGAGACCCGGCGATAGAGGAGATGTTCTTACGAATATACCCCCGTACACTGTTTCAGCAGTGCCTACGGTAGGCGGATACGCTACAGGTGTTCCGATAAACTCCTTCGGTAGTGCAGGCTCTTCTCTTGTGGTTGGTTCGCGTGCGCTGTTGGTCGTGCAGACCTTCGATAACACTGTTTACGCTACGATTGCCGTTGTTACGGCCACATCCGGAACTACTCTGACGTTCCAGTACACTTCCGTACTGTCGTATAAAGGCGAGGACGGTGCTCCCGGGGTGGATGGTACAGACGGTCAGAGTATATCTCGGGTTTTTCAGGAGCCTGCAGATGGCGGGCAGTATATGCACGTTGCACTGGATAGCGGAGCTATTACTACGTTCTTTATTCCGGACGGTCAGGACGCTGAGCCGTTCACAATAATGGACGGGATTTACACAGTCAGCACCCTTCCCGGATACGAGGACGCTTTCGTTAATAAAGGGTATATTGTGCTCGATACGTCGCCCCCCACGAACACTTATGACCTGTATATTAAGACAGAGACCGGTTCGAACTGGACGGTTGTCGATGACTGGGGCGGAGTTCCCGGTCCTGCAGGAGCGAACGGTAGAAATGCTCTTACCTATAATGTGTTTCTTACTTCGGTACCGCCTACGAATCAAGGTACGAACTTCCCGATGGCGAACTTTAACAGGCCTCCGGTCGGCGGCGAAGTATTTATGGCTTACTACAGTACCGGAACTGAAATCGGTGTTGCTAAAATGTTAGTTGCGAGCACAGGCGGTACGAACGCTTACTGCTTAGGTCAGGGAAATATCTCCCTAACAGATAGCACGGCAGATGCTCTGGTTAGAGGTAAGATTGTCACAACTGACTTAGGTAACGTCACATTAGAAGCGTTTTCTGGAGCTCTGGCTTCTATAGACTGGGTGGGTTGGACGATAGTAGGACAGCTTACAAACTATGCTACGAATAATTCGGTAGATGGTAAGATAGCGGCAGCGATTACCGGTACGCTTACGGTAGGAGGTTAATTATGGCAAGAATTGATAATTTGAATAATTTCCTTATAGATGTAGGAACGGCAATCAGAGAAAAGAACCCAGCAGCCCCGAATCCGATTCCGGGCGCTAGCATGGATACTATGATTCGTGAGATACAGACCGGTGGAGCTACTCCAGAGGCGATAGTTTTATTTCCTCCAGCTAGACCTGTGTTTCAGAACACGCTTCTAGCCAGCAGAAGGTTTAATGCTTACCCGAGTACAATGACTAATAATCAGGTATCTTACACTACACACCCGGATTCCGGACTACCTTTGCTTTATAACATAGCGAACGGTTCCTTAAGTGTAAGAACAATTAACGCCACCTCAGATACGGTAGATATATACTACACTTACTCTACCTACTCGAACGCTACGAGTATCTATGAGGGCACAACTACAGGTACTATAACGTACAACACAGATAATAATTCTGCTACGATTAACTGGTCACCCCCGGTGAACTCTTACGGTTGGGTAAGTGGGAATCTTGGGGCCGTGTTTGTTCCTAGAACGTATCTTCCGGTAACCAACACTCCGATACAGGTGTCTAACTTAGGCACAGCGACTACAGCACTCTCGTATACGGGTCAGTACAGACTTCCTGTCGACGCTGAAGTAAAGCCGTCTAGAGGTACCACCGAGTTCATTGTGGAGTATAAGACCGTAGGTAATATAAGCTGGATAACTCCGGATAAAGGCATTTGCTGGATTACCAGAGGATTTGCTACTACGCTTACGGGAACTACGTTAGGGTTAGGTGGTTATAAGGATACGACGAACACAGGCATGACCAGCAGAGCTATACAGACTGTATAAATAATCAACACTTTTGATGAAATTGTTGATTGACTTTCCGAGACTTTCATGATACAATATGTGTATAGGTGGAAGAGACGCCTTTATATATACCACACACCCTCAGCACCCTAGCGGTCTGGGGGTTTTCTCTATCTCTGCGCGAAATGTCTAGTATTTTACGCAGAGATGCATAACTAATGGTGTGAACATATGTTTACCCTATGCATCGTGCGATAGGTGAGATTTTTTTCGATGCTTCCCCCCCACCCTCTTCACATACT
>QMCD01000845.1_pt1 | contig 20488 bp, 11 predicted proteins | sample 1821841 | NCBI WGS metagenome assembly QMCD01 (sample SAMN01991225, study PRJNA193472) | Termite gut metagenome, whole genome shotgun sequencing project. | isolation source: worker | host: Macrotermes natalensis
CCCGCCCGGCAGACGGTAGCGCGCGCCGAGCGAGAAAGTGGTCTGCGCCGAGTTGCCCACCCGCACCCCCCGCATATCTATCGTGATGGGTTGGTGCTGCGGGCCGAACTCTTCGACCACATTGTTACCGTCGGAGGGTTGGCCGTTGGCATCGTAGATATAGCCCGTGGCCTTGCTGTCCCAAATCCAGTCGCCGAGGGAGAGCATTCCCGTCAATTCGAGATTGGGGGTAAGCCGCGCCACAAGGTCGAGCTCCACGCCCGTATGCCGCGCATCGATGCCCCGCATATTGACAAAGGCGTTGTAGTCGCTGCCGTAGGCGCGCACCATCGTGCGGTCCATCCAGCGGGTGTAGTAGGCGTTCACGTTGGCCGTCAGGAAGCTCGAACGGAAGCCGTAGCCCACTTCCACCGACATGGATTTCTCGTTCACCGCGTCACGGTTCACATTGTTGCTCGTGCTGATCGAGGTGAAGTAGCCGCCGTCCATGTAGGGGGCGCGGGAGAGGTAGCCGGCGTTGAAGAATACGTTGTGCCATTCGTCGAGGTTGTAGTTGGCGCCGCCCTTGACGCTGAAGCCGGGGAAGTGCGCCTTTTCCGAAGTGCCGTTGGCCGCAGAATAGTAGAAGCGATCCACTTTCCAATAGGTGTTGTTCGACACGGAGCCGGAGACGAACGCGCTCAACTTGTTCCGATTGTATTCAGCCTGTGCGAACACGCCCTCCTGCACGACGTGGCCCGTGTTGTCGCGGTACACTACGTCGCCCTCGCGCAGTTTGGCGTAGCGGAAGGCGTCGCCCGTGTTCACCGCCGGGTCTTTCACGTTCGCCCGTGCAGGGTCGATAAAGAAACTGCCGCCCACGAGGTCGGCTATCCGCGCGTCGTGCAGTCCCTCGTAGTAGCGGAAGTCCACGCCGCCGTAGAAATCGAGGTACTCCCCGAACTTCGTCGTGAAGGTCGAGATCAGCCCCGTCCAGAGGTGGTGGTTGCGCTGCTCGGCCAGGGCGACGCGCGAGCCGTTCATCCCGGCGGCGTTCTCGGCCTGTAACTTGCCGTAGTCCATATATCCGGTTAGCGGGTTGCGGTAGGCGGTGTTCAGCGTCCCTGTCGCGGTGTTCGTGCCATAAATGTCGGAGTAGTCGGTGCCGCGCCACGAATAGCCGCCCCCGCGCCCGATAGAGAGATAGGCGACCGTCGAAAGGCTCGAACCACCCATATTCCAATAGTGGTTAAGCGAGATTTGGGGCTTATGATAACGATTGCGCCCGGCCTCGATCCGCCGCCCGTCGACACCGAAGCCGTAGGAGGGGTTGAAGCGGTAGCCGTCTTTCAGCTTCTGCCACTCGGCGATCAGCATCTTGTCGCCGTTGAAGCGCGTGTTGTGCCGCTGGCTGTTGCCGAAAGCGGTGAGCGAGAGGTGGTGCGCCGATCCCCACGATTTGGAGATGTTGGCGAACCAGGTGTAGCTTTCGAACTCCGTGCCGAGGATGTAGCCGTCGGCAGCCGGACGGCTGCCGAGGATGCTCATAGCCCAGCCATTGTCCGAGAGGCCGGTCGAGAGGTTGAAACTCATCCGGTTATAGCCGTCGTTGCCAATTGTATAGGAGACCGTACCACCATTTTCAGCTTCGGAGTAGGCTGTGACGATGTTTATCGAGCCGCCGATCGAGGGTGTGGAGACTTTCGAGGCCCCCAATCCGCGCTGCACCTGCATACTGCGCGTGACCTCGGTCAGCCCCGTCCAGTTCGACCAGCGCACGCCGCCCCATTCCATGTCGTTCATCGGCACGCCGTTGATCATCACGGCGATGTTGTTCGACTCGAATCCCCGAAGGTTTATGCGGCTGTCGCCATAACCGCCGCCGTCGCGGGTGGCGTAAACCCCGGGCGTAGTTCTTAGCAACTCCGGGAACTCCAGATTGGACGCCTTCGTCTCGATCGTCTCCCGGTCGACTACCGACAGCGCCACCGGCGTTCTGCGCCTGACCGCCACGCTCGCCCCGACCGAAACCGCGCCGATCGTCACCACATTGGGTTCCATCCATATAATACCGAATTTGTACACGCCGTCGCGCGGCGCTTCGATCTCGATCTTTTGCTCCTGATAGGCCACATGGTTCAGCGTGAGGGTGTGCACTCCATCGGGCAGGCGCAGTGAAAACGTCCCGTCGAGCCCCGAGACCGCAGCCAACCCCGTACCGCCGACCATGACGGTCGCCCCCTGGATAACTTCGTCCGTCCTCCAGTCTACGACCCGCGCGCGGATAACTCCGTCGGCCCACGCGGGCAAAGCGGCAATAAGCATGACCACAGTAAGCACAATGTTCTTAATTCCCATACTTTATATATCCGGTTGTTCGGGTATTTTCATAAACTGCGAGGGCGTGTAGCCGAACACCTTGCGGAACGACCGTGAGAAATAGCTCAGGTCGCTGAACCCGCATGCGAGGGCTACTTCTTTGATGCTCCTGTCGCGGCGCGAGAGCAACTGCTTGGCCCTGTTCAGGCGCGCACGCATAACGTAGGAGGTGATCGTATGCCCGGTCATTGCCTTCAGTTTCCGGCCAAGCTGCGACTCGCTCAGGCACATATCCCGCGACAGCCCCTCGGGGAAATATGATGCGTCGTCGAGGTGGGCGACGACCATGTTCGCAAGCTTTGAGATAAACGCCATATTGTGGTCGCTGCCCACCGCCTCGCTTCTGCCTCCCTGCATGCCGTCCTGCAAAAGTATGCTGGAGTAGGTCTCCATCAGCATCGACCGGCTCCTGAGCAGTTGCCTGATATGCGCCAGCAGTTCCCTCTCGTCGAAAGGCTTCGGCAGATAGACATCGACACCGGCCTTGAGGCCCTCCAGCTTGTCCTCGGTGGTATCTTTGGCCGTCAGCATGACTACCGGGATGTGAGACACGGCAACCGACCCGCGCAACTCTGTAGTGAAGGCATAACCGTCCTTTTCGGGCATCATCACGTCGGTGATTATCAGGTCGGGCGTGTGCTGCTCGGCCAGGTGCAGGCCCTCGTAGCCGTTGGTAGCGTATAGCAGCGAATATTTGCCCGCAAGAACCGTCGAGACGTAATGGGCCACATCCTTGTTGTCCTCGACTATGAGTATCGTTTTCTTACCCTTCGATTTCCAGAGTTCTGGATCGCAACCGTCGTCGCTGCCGCAGGCCAGTTCGTCGAAATAGTCGTCGTCCGAATCGTCGCGCTCGTCCTCGGGTATCTCGGCAAGCAAGACGGGAAGCGTTACCATAAATTCCGCCCCCTTGCCTTGCGTACTTTCAACGCCGACCGTTCCCCCGATCTCCTCCACCAACTGGCGCGAGAGGCTGAGGCCGATACCGCTGCCCGTAGTCCCGGAGTTGTCGGTCGCCGAGGTGTAGTAGAGTTCAAAAATATGGGGTAGTTTCTCGGCAGGGATGCCCTCGCCGTTGTCTTTCACCTGTATGTAATACTTCCGGGCCGCCATGTCGCAGTAGAGGTGGACTATGATCCGGCTGCCCTCCGGGCAATGCTTTATGGCGTTGGAGAGCAGGTTGCCTATCACCTTTTTTATGTGCGACGGCGCGAAATTGAGCGTCAGGCTTTCGACTTCGCTGTAAAGGAACAGGTCGACCCCCCGGCTGCGCGCGTACTGTGCGTAAGGCTCGATAACGACCTGAAGGAATTCCACCACGTCGCCCTGCCTCCATCGCGGCCTGTCGACGCCCGCCTCCGAGCGCGAGAACTCCAGCAGTTGGTTTACAAGGTGTATCATGTGGCGCGACTGGCGGCGGATGGCGTCGATGTCCCTCGTCTCGGGGGTATCGTCGTGCTTCACCGTCGTGCGCAGATGGTCGGCGAGACCTTTTATCACGGTGATCGGGGTACGGAACTCGTGGGTGATGTTTGTAAAGAAGTTCGAACGCATCCTTTCTAGGTTCTTCAATTCCCCCGCACGACGGCTTTCCAGCTTTCGCCGGTAACGTGCCAGCAGTAGCAGTACGATGAGCATCGCGATCACGGGGATCGTCATCAGCATCGCCACACGCCGTTTCACAGTCTGTTTGTGGTTTAGGGCGTCCAACTCGTCTATCTGCTTCGCGTATTTCGACGTCTCGTAGTTGACCCTCGATTCCAACAGGCGGTTGGTTTCGAGGCTGTGCTGCATCGTGTCGGCGTATGCCTGCATGGTGCGCATATCGTCCACCGCCCTTCGGAAGTCGCCGCGCTTGTAGTGGTATTCGGACAGCAGTTCGTGGGCGCGCCACATGTGCTTCATCGAGGTTATCTCGCGGGCTGTCCGCAGCCCGCGGTCGAGATATTCGGCGGCCTGAGCGAAGTTGCCTTTTTTGAGGTGGATCTGCGCCACGTGGAAACAGGCGTCGAGCCAGTGCCATTTGTCGGGCGTGTCGGCGAGCACGTCATAGGCCTCTTCATACTCCGCCAGCGCGTCGTCCAGCCTGCCCTGCACTTCGAACACATTCCCTATATTCATAAGGCACAGGGCGATACCCATCGGCAGTTCCGCCTTTTGATTGTATTCGAGCGAGATGATATAGTCCCTCTCCGCGGCGGCATAATCGCCCCGGTTGAAATGTATGGCCCCGATGTTGGCATGGTTGATCGCCATTCCGCGGTTGTTGCCGTGCTTCATTTCGAGTTCGAGGGCCTTCTCATAGACACGGATCGCCTCGTCGTGTTCGTTCATCGCACGGCAGATGCTTCCTATCCCGTTATATGCGCTCGCCATGTTGCGTTCGATGAGCAGCGTTTCGGGCCCGCGGTACTCCTCGGCGATCTGGAGCGCGAGGTAATGGTAGGGAGCCGCCTCGTCGAATGCCCCTATGCGGCGGAAGTCGGTTGCCAGGTCGTTCATCACCACCGTGATGTTAACCGTGTCGAGTATCTCGTAAGCGAGTTGCAGCCCGGCCGTGTGGTACTCGATGGCTGTGCGGAACATCGAACTGTTGCGCGCCTCGTTGCCCAGTACGCGGTACATCATCAACTGGCCGACCTTGTTGCCGGTGGTGAGGAAATGCTCCAGACGCCGGCTGAGCTCCACGGTGTCGGTGGTTTTTTCGGGGAACTCCTCCTTCATCTCCACGATCCACGCCCTTTTCTGCTGCTCTATCCGCCCGTCCTGTCCGCTGCCTTCATGCCGCCCGCATGAGAACAACAGGACGGTCGCGACAATAATTGCCGCAACGCCCCGATAATTATTTTCCGTAACCGCACCCTGCGCAGTTCGTGATTTCATGCGTGCTTTAATATGGTTGTTTTCCTACCCTCTGTAATGGCCCTCGGAACTTGTTTCCATAAGGATCCGAATGCGAAGATAACGCATTTTTTGAAATAGATACAAAACCAGACGGAAAAACGTTCGGCTAAGCCTGTGTACAACAAGCTATTATATAACAAAACAGGGGTTACGGCCTGCGTAACCCCTGTTCGATCCTTCTGCTCCGTGCGTCAATCGACAAGCAATTTCTCGATATTCTCCACGATCTCCTCGCGCGAGGTGGCAAGCACTTTCACCGGCGGGCCCTCCATCGGGATAAAGATCAGCAGCGGTATGGCCGTGACGTTGAAATACCCGGCGGCTATCTCCTTCTCCTCGTCGGTGTTGACCTTATAGAACTTCACGCGGCCTTCGTACTCCTCGGCCAGGGCGTCTATGGTCGGGCTGAGTTTCAGGCATGGGGCGCACCACGGCGCCCAAAGGTCGATCACGCACGGCAGGTCGCCCTGATATTTCCACTCGTCGTTGTTCCTGAAATCGAACACGTCGCGCAGGAACGCCGCACGGTCGAGATGGGTCACCGCCCCCTCCTGCACGCTCTCGCGGCCGGTCGTCGAAACGGGTTTATCGGGCTTAACAAGCGAAGTGTGCGTTTCGAAATATACTTTCCCGCGGCGGAAATCATACGATACGACACCCATTGCAAGCAGCGAATCAAGCGGGGCGGTTATCTGCTCTCCGCCGTTCGACACCGTTTGCTCCCTGCCCGCAACAGCCATGTCAGTACGGTTGCGAAGCGTCATATATGCAGGCTTATATGGGGCCGAGAGGGTGATATAGCCCTCCGCGCGGTCGATTGTGAGGACGGCGTTGCGGAAAACATCGCGGCCGAGAATGCCCGCAATGCCCAGTTCCGCAAGGGTCGGGTCTTCGATCACATCGGCCGTGACGCTGTTCACGAACAGGTTCTCGGCCACTCCCAGCTTTTCGAGTACGGCCTTGCCCTCCCCGTTCACGGTCAGCCCGGAAGTTCCGGCGACGACCACCGTAGAGGCGCGCGAAGGGTCGAGGCCGAAATCACAGGCTGCCCCCGCAACCGTTACGCCCAGCACCATATTTCCGTTGCGAATCCCCACGGGGACGATCTCTTCGTACCTGTTCTGCGTCTGTGCGGCGGCGTGGGTACAAAGCGCCACGGCACACAGGAGCATTGCTGTTTTCCGTATCATATCTTTCGAATTTCGACTTTGCGTTTCCCCTCGCCGACGGTAATTACGGCGGTATCTGCGCTTTCAAGCAGCCGGTTCACCGTGTTTTCCGACAGCGCCTCGGCGGCAAGGTCTACCCCGTCGATTTCCCAAACCCTCTCGCCGTTCCCGACGCCCGCATCGCCAATGGTCGCCACGACCCTGAACAGCCCCTCGCCCCCTTCGACCACGGGCAGTATCTTCACGTTCCACACCCGCGTCACATCGGCGACATCCGACGGCCCATCCTCATAGGGGAAGAAGTAGAACAGCCCGCGCGGATAGTCGAACATCGCGACGCCGTAATCGAGCAGTGCTTGCCCCGCGATCGTCGCCGGATGGTTGCCCACCAGCGTGCCGACGTTTTCGAGCACCTTGCCTCCGGGCAGGGTCACCGAGGGTATCGAGACCTTGCGGATGGTGTCCGTAACGGCCCCCTCTATCCCCGCCGCCCCGACATAGAGCAGTCCGTGCCCCGCGGCCTGTTCCACCGCGAAGCCTTCTATCGAGGCATAGTCGCTGTCACTGAGGCTCAGGAAACCGCCCGCGCCCGAATCGAACAGCACGTCGATAGTCCTGTCGCCGAAACGTACCGGCACACTCGCCTGAAATGCGTTCGCACTCTCCATCCTCACCGGGGTGCCAGCGTTTCGTGATATCCCGGCCGGACGGTATGGATGCGAGATCGTGATGCGCCTATTGCGCCGGTCTATGGCGAGGGTCACCTGCGAGAAGAACTCCGCCCCAACCGTCCCCGACACGCCAAGTTCGCGGAAGAACGGGTTGCCCGGAATAACCGTCACCTTGCCCACATCCCACTTCATCCACCTGCCCACGCGAAAATCCCTGACCGACCCGATCCATGTCTCTATCTGCACGTCGTTCACGTCGGCGACCGTCTGGCTGCGGATGAACTCAACGTTGTGCACCTTCGCGCTGTCGGCGACTATGGTGTTCTGGCCGCCAGTGTCGAGTATCATCTTCACGGGACTGCCGTCGATCGAGGCGGTAATGATCAGCTTGTCCTGCACTATCTCGAATGGGATCGTATCGTGCAATATCCGGGTCTGCGCCTGTGCCGCCGTGGCGCACAGGACGGACAGCATCGCTATCAATAATCTGGTCTTGGTCATATATAAAAAACGCTAAAACGCGGTGCTTATTTCAACTTCCGGGCCGCCTCGAACGCCTTTGCGCCGTTGAGTATCCCGCCCGAGGCGCTCAACTGGTCGAACAGGAAGATGTCGGTCACCAACTTTCCGTTAAAATAGAACTGTTTCTCGACCTCAGCATCGCCCCTCGGGGTAACGCTCTCCATAAGCACGCCACGCATTTCGGCGGGGGTTATCTTCGGAAAGTACCCCTTGATGAATGCCGCCACACCCGTCACCATCGCCGCAGCCAGATAGGATCCCGACCCTACCGCATAGGCATTGCCAGGATAGGTCGACTCGACGTCCACGCCCGGAGCGAAAATATCGAGGTACTTCGGCCCGAAGTTGACACCGGCCAACGGGTTGCCATCAGCATCTGAAGCCGCGACGGTAATGACATTCGTCAGTTCACCGCCCACGGTATGGCGGTTGGGGTAGAAGGGTGTCTCCTCCATATCGTAAGACAAGTCCATCACCGGGATCACTACCAGCACGCCTTTCCGTTCGGCATAGCGCAGCGCATCGTCCACCCACTCTGAATAACGATATGGATAGAGTGTATTGCCGCGGCCCAACTGGATCACCTGCGCGCCCTTGTCGACGGCATAGCGGATAGCCAGCGCCACGTCCTTCACATGCGACTCCCCCCGCTCGTTGGCGTCGACGCGCAGGAACATCACTTTCGCGCCGGGCGCCGCGCCCTCGACGGTCGAGTTGTCCGAAGCAGCGATCAACCCGGCCTGCATAGTGCCCATAGTGGCATTTTCGGCCATCAGGTTTCCGTTGCCGTAACCTTTCCTGCCGAGGTCGTACATATCGTCGCCGGTCATCATAATTTCGCGCGGAACAACACCGTCCCGCGACTGTTCGGGAGCGTCGACCGAGGGAAAGATATGCTCACGGGCATACTCCATTATCGTGTCCCAGTCCTGACTTTTCACCACCATCGGCAGCACGCCCGTCAGGCCGCCCATATTGACCATCGCCTGTGGCGTACCGGGCCTGTTGACGATATCCGCCATATCCTGAATGGTGAGTTTCCTGCCAGGGAACTCCTCGCGCATCTTCCTGTCGACGATCTTCATGAACCGGGTCTGCGCCTGCAACACTCTCAGCTCGTTGTCGCTCTCGGCTATACCTGACTCGGCCTTGGCGCGCAGGTAGTATTCCAACTCCGCAACATCCTCGGGCAGTGGCAGTTCGACCATCCTGCGATCCTGCGCATTGTCGTTGTAACCATACGCCTTGCCACCCCTGAGCATGGTGTACTGCCGGTATTTGTCCCTTAGCAGCAGGTAGGAACGGTCGCCCTCGCCCGAAATTATATCGAGCGTCTCGGTCGCGCTGCCCAAAAAGTTCCATCCGTGCAGGTCGTCGATCCAGCCGTTGCGGTCGTCGTCCCTGCCGTTCGGTTTCTCCTTTGGGTTATTCCACACGGCGCCTTTTATCGCTTTGTGGTCAATATCCGCGCCGAAGCCTATAAGGGCTACCGTCACTGGTTTACAGGCGGGTTTCACTCCCTTCGCAGCTTCGTGCATCCTGGTTATTGCGGCCCCGAACACACCATCCTCTGGCGACTGGTTCTGCCAGCCCGAGGCGGGTTGCTGGGCATGCGAGGCCGCCGCGCACAGGAGCGCGGCGGCAACGGTCATCATTTTCCTCATCATATACCTATCTTTCTGTTGCGGCGATCGGCCACGGGTTGGTAACCACGGTCGAATTATCGGTCGGATCGTCATAGAGTATGCGCTGTATCTCCTCGAAGTCGATGCCCTGCCGCTTCATCTCGGCGGTGTAGAGCTCCAGCCTGTTCACCAGCATCGGGCAATCGTAGAAAATGCCGCTCAGCGTTCCATCGTCCCCGGGCCCGGCGTTCACGTCGTCATATGTCCGCCAGTTGCGGTCTGTGGAGAGGAAGATGAAGAACCACGGTATTTCTTTGTCCACTTCGGTCAACGGCGGGATCGCACTGTTGCTCTGATAGTCTCCCGCCTTCCCCGTCTTGCCGAGTCCGTCCTTGGGTATTCCCTTATCAAAACTTATGAGTTGCAGATAGCCCTGCCTCGCCCAGTAGTTATCATATTGCAGTGGATCAGACATAGCCCTGACGTACGACCTGAGCGAAGTGGTGGTGGAACCCTTCATAGCATAGAATTCCGGCGACATCGTTATCAACTTCTTGTTGAATGCCTGTATGAAGAACTCCACGGCGAGCCTCAACGGGAAAAAGACTTTGTAGGTATAGTCGTCGGGGGCGGCGTCGAGTTGCAGGTTGATGCCCAGTCCGTCGAGCGCCTTAACCGGGTAGAGCATCGTGGGATCGTCTATTCTGCCGCCCATCATGATCAGCCGCAGGTCATCGGTCAGATATAGATAGGGGTATGGTTTGAGCACCTCCTTCATAATATCCTCCGGCAGCAGGCCAAACACCTTTTTCTCGATCGTCAGCGCGGCTTCCAGAAGTTTGTCTGGGTCGGTGACATATTTGTACAGATAGGTCAGGTCACCCCCTGCATATCCGGAAGGAAGTGTCCACGAGCGTAACAGATCCCTCTCGGTGAAGTCCTTGTAGATCACCTGTGTGCCGAACTTCTCATATATCCGCTCGAACACTGCGTCGGCCTCCGTGGTGCCCTGCGGGAAGTCGAACTTGGAGCTGAGCCCCTCCATTTCCGTTGCTTTGAGCGGGTCTTCGCTGTAACATCCAGTGAGAAGGAGCGCCGCCAGAACTGCCATGAAACCATATTTTTTCATACTCTTCATCGGTTTGATTGTGATGATGACGCCGGACGTTCGCGGCCGCCGAATGCGGTCGGTACCTGTCCGAGGTCGGTATTTTTCTGAATGAGGTACTGTGGGGTAGGGAGGGTGAATCCCGGGTCGCCGGCTTCGAGGACGAAGGTCTGGGGCGTTCCGCGCTGCACGTCGATCCACTTGTGCTCTATCTTTTTCATCCCCCAGCGGCGCAGGTCGAACCAACGCAGCGACTCGAAGCAGAGTTCGCGGCGGCGTTCGGCGCGCACGAGGTCGATCACATTGCCATTCTTATACGAGTCCGGGGCTGCGGCCGCGCCTCCGACGAAGCAGTTGTCCCAGATATTGGCAAGCGTTCCCAATGCCTCATCCTGCTTCGCTGGCTGCATGGCCTGCGCCTCAGCGAGGATCAGGTAGGCCTCGGTGATGCGGAGAGCGTAACCGAAATTGTTCGCGTCTTTCAACGGCAGCAACGATCCATGTACGGTGGGCATATCCATTTTGGCGTATGCGCGGTATTTCAGCTTCGCAGGATCGAACGTCGATCCTGCAATACTGTAATCCGGTTCGTGGAACGGGTTGCGGACAAGGTAGGTGTGCAGGCGCAGGTCGTCGGGGTCGAACGAATCGACAAGGCTTGGCGATGCCAGCAACAGTGTCATATTGGCCCCGTTCTTTACCACCCTCGGCATGCTCTGCTCGCTGAGGCCGAAAGTCGATACCTCCGTGCCCGTCACGTTGGCCGCATCGGTTGCGGAGCCATAGGGCCATATCACGTCGGGATTCTCGGTGCTCTTGAATTTATCATAGAATTTCTGGGCGGTACGGACCTCCACACTCGTCGACGTTTCGGCGCCGGGGGCTACGTTCGTGTAGCCGTCCTCGACCAGTTTCACCGACGACAGCATCTTAAAACTCGGCCACTCCCTGATCAGTTTGGAGGCGAAGAGTTCGGCTTGTTCCCAATTTTCCATGTAGAGGTACGTCCGGGCGAGAACCAGGAGCGTCATCGGCAGCGAGGGCCTGTGCAGGCGGTAGTGGTAGGTTTCCGGGAGTGCCTCGAACAATTCGACGGCCTCGATCAGGTCGCTCTCGATAAGGTCGTAGACCTCGGCCACGGTGTTGCGCGTCATCTTGCGGTTCTCCCTTTCTCCGGTGGTGCGTATCGGCACGCCGGGCCCGTCGGGATCGGAAGTGTAAGGCACTCCGAACATGTTGACCAGATTGAGGTAGTAGAACGCACGGAGCGACAGGGCCTGCGCCGTAACATATTTCTTCATCTCGTCGGTTCCCTTCACCTTGTCCACGTAATCGAGTACCGAATTGGCATAGACCAGCTTCTTGTAGATATCGGTGTACATCAAAGCCACCTTGTGATCGCCGAGACCTTCCCTCGACGACCAGTTCGGCTGCCAGGTATACAGGCCGTGGAGAAGATGGGTGTCGTTGTACCATGTTTCGCCGGGATTGATCTGCGGTACGAAAGTCTGGTAGGTCTCCACGTCGTCGGTCAGGATGTCGAAGAAACCGCAGGTCATCGAGTTGTCCGCCGTTAATGCAGTTGGTATAGCGGTGAGGATCAGTTCGTTCAACTGCTCCACCTCGGTCGCCATAAACTCGCTCTGCGACTTGGGCTCAAGGAAATCCTTGCAGCCTGTCGCCGTCACCAAAACTGCGACGGCGAGCGCCGTTCTCTGAATATATTTGAATGTACTCATAATCGGAGGTTCTAAAATCCTAAGTTAATACCTATCGTGAACGACCTCGGAGCCTTCTTGTTGCCGCCCATTTCGGGGTCCATTCCGTTCCATCTCTTGTCCGCGATCAGGAATACGTTGTTCACGGCCGCCGTGAAAGCTATACTCCTTAGCCCCGATCTCTGCATCATGGCGCCCGCCCAACCCTTCGAGTTGTTCGCGTTCATGTTCCACGAGAGGTTAATGCTGCGGCAGCGCAGGGCCGTGAGCGACGCAACGCGCGCATCGGACCGCGCCCACATCTCATACCTGCCCATCGACACACTGCCGTCCTCGATACTCGGGTCGGTCAACGAATATGGCAAATCGTTTTCGACCGGCACGATGTACAGGCCGGGGATGTCCGTGTCGCGGTTGTCCTTCGTCCACCCCTTGAGAAGTTCCTTATCGAGGTTCATCGTGGGGTCGGGCATGCGCCCGCCACCGAACGGTTCGTAGGGATTATAAAGGTAGCCCTTGCCGCCGACTATCAGCGTGAGGCCGGTGTTGATCGACAGCCTCTTGTAATTGATACGCAAACCGAGGCCGCTGGTAATGTCCGGATTGCGCGATCCCATATATGTGAGGTACTCGGTCGGGGACATTCCCGCCGCCTCGCCGACGCTGCCGTCGTTCGGGAAGTTGTGAAAGGTGGGGATACCTGTCTCAGGATCGGGCCCTGCGTAGGGATAAGCCCAGAATGCCCCAATGGGATAACCCTTCAGAACGAAGCTGCCCGAAGTGCCGCTAATATACGAGCTCATATTGGACGTAGTGTTCTCCCTGACCTCCTCCTTGACTATCTTGTTCCAGTTCTTCGAGGAGTTTGCACTCAGCGATATGCGCCAATCGCCGGAGTTAAGGGCGATGAACGATATCGCACCCTCGAGTCCGGAGTTCTGTATGACCGTTCCGGGCAGCGTACTCGAAAAACCGCCCATTTCGGGCACTTCGTTGAAGTTGCGCCCCGCATCGGAGCGGCGGATATAACCGTCGAAGGTCATGGATATCCTGTTGTCGAACAGCCCCAAGTCTAACCCCAGGTCCCAGTTCACGGTGCGCTCCCACGATTTGAAGGGGTTCGCTATACGCGATATTATGCTTGTCGGTTCATCGAAAATAGTATGTGCCGGTCTGAACGCGAGGATCATCTCGGGACTGTTCGTACTGGCCGTATTACCCTGCGTGCCGTAGGTAAGGCGTATGTCGGCCGACGACAGTATTCTCGACCCCCGCAGGAACTCCTCGTCGCCCAACCTCCACGACACGCCCACCGACCAGGCTGGATTGAAACGCTTATTGGTGTTCTGCCCGAAAGCGTTCGACCAGTCGTTGCGGAAATTGGCGTTCAGGATATATTTCTCCTTCACTGAATAGGCCACGATCACCGCCATAGCCATCTTGTTGTCAGTGAAGTTGGTTGATTTCCAGTAACCCTTGGATATCTGATCGTACGTTTCGGCATAGTCGCTCGGAGGGTTCGATCCTATGGGCACCATCTCCCACGGCACCGATGGATCGGCAATGGTCTCCCCGCGGGCTTTGTCGTAACCGATCACCGTGTTGTATTTCGAATTGCGGTACGACGAACTTGCGTTCCAGGCAGCAGATGCAGTGAGGCGGCTATTCTCGAATTGTTTGAAGTAATTGAGCTGTGCGCGGAAAGTGTAGGCGCGCATGTATGTCTGGTCATGTATCAGCATGCCGCCGTACCTGAGCAGGGCCGCGTCGCGCCACGCCTGATCGTACGATTCGGGCGAGCCGATCCTGTAACCGCGAAATTTCGTTATGACACTGTTCGAATTCTCGCCCGTCCACGATTCCTGGGTACGCGAATTGAGGTTCATCCCGGCTGTCATCTGAAACGTCAGGTCGGGCAGGAACTTCCACCTGAAGTCGAGAGTAGCCTGCATCGTCGGGTTTTCAACCGTCAGGGAAGTCTGATCCATATCGTCGATTACGTTATATGGCAACCCGTACTTCGCCACTTCAGTGTTGTATCTGTAACTTCCGGTCTTCTGATAAAATACCAGCGAACCGTCGGCGTTGTAGGCCGGCATCGCACGGCTTGTGCTCACGGCGTAGGACATCGGATTGACGCCACCGGCGAAACCGTCGGTGTTGGTCAGCCCGGCGGTCAGAGTGCCGCTCAGGTAGATATTGTCGGTGAACTGTGTCGACACGTTTACTCGTGCGGTGTAGCGCCGGCTGCTGTTTCCTTTTTCCGCCGCGTTGTTGTTCGAGTAGGAGAGCGAGACGGCGTAGGTGCTCTTGTCCGAACCGCCGGTGGTAGAGACGTTTACGTTCTGGTTCACGCTCGGGCGCGTGATCAGGTCGAACCAGTCGGTATTGACCGTTTCGAGGTATTTGTACTGACTGAGGAAGTCGGCTTCGCTCAATGCCCCGTCCAGGTACATGTTGTACATGCCCTCGTAGGTGTACATCTGGGACAGCGGCGTTGCGGCATAGTACACGCCCGCCTCGTATGCGTATTTCGAGTAATTGATGCGCTCCTGTGAGTTCATCAGGTTGTAGAGCCCATAGTTGAACTGCTGCCCCACGGTGAGGTTGTAGCTGGCGTTGACGGTGCGCCTGTCCGCCGACCCCTTTTTTGTTGTGATGACGATCACGCCGTTCGAGGCGCGCGACCCATAGATAGCCGTCGCCGAGGCGTCCTTGAGAACGGTTATCGTCTCCACGTCCTGGGGGTTGAGCCACGATACGGCGTCGCCGATCAGTTCGTTCATGCCGTTCGACGATCCGTCCCAGTTGGCCCCGTCTGCAAGCTGGATGTCGGGCTGTTCGATGCCGTCGATCACCCACAGCGGGTCGGTCGAACCGAGCAGCGTGGATCGGCCGCGGATGACGATATTGGACGAAGCGCCCGCTCGGATGCTCGGCATCGAGACCATCATGCCCGGCACGACACCCTGAAGCATGTCGCTGATCGTATTATAGGCGGGCATGTATATACTGTCCATTTTGAACTGGGTGAACGCTCCGGCCATGTCTCTCTCGAAAATGTTCACCATACCGGTCACGACCACCTCGGCGATCTGCTCGCGGCTCTCCTGCATCACGACGTTTATCCTTTCCCTGCCGTCGATCTCGGTTTCGAAGGGCGCCATGCCCACCATCGAGAACCTCAACCTCGTATCGGGCCGGGCGTCGGGAATACGCAACAGGTAGTTACCGTTGACGTCTGTCGCCGTACCGATGCTCGTTCCCGGTACGAATACCGACACTCCCACCAGCGGTTCCGACCAGTCGTTCGTCACATTTCCCGTGACGCTCAGCACACTTTGCGGCTGCTGCGCCCCCGCGTTTCGGGCGCGGATTATCGAGATCACGTTGTTCTCGATCGAATAGGTCAACCCCGCCGCCGGGAGTATCTCATCGAGTATCTCCTCGACCGAGGCGTTGGTCTTATCGAGCGTAACCGTATTCTTACCGGCCACCGCCTCGGGGGAGTAGACCAGATGGTAATCCGTGCGGGTGCGCAGATCGTTCAGCACCCTGCTCAGCGTCTCGTTCCGATAGGCGACATCGAGCCTGGGCTGTTGTGAGTAGGTCGGCGATGCCACCATAGTTCCTATGGAGCAGACCAGTGCGATAATAGATAGTCTCATCAGAAACAGCGTTTTCTTCCACTTCCCGGGCGGGAAATGGCCGTGGTCTATTTTTTTCATGCTTTTTGGGGTGTGTTCGTTGTCGGACGGCGGCGTGCCGCCATGGTTTGTCCCGCAGGATCTGGCGGATCTCGGCCGGGATAATATTTATTTCCTTATTTATAAAGTTCGGGGACGGCGGCGGACAACCCTGAGATCCCGGGCTGTCCGCTGCCGCATGTAGATTACTGGTTATTCCACCACCTCGGGGTTGGCGGCCAGGTATTCGGATTCGACCCTTACCGTCCACTCGGGCTCGAGTTTGTGTATTTTCGAGGTGATCGTGAATTTGAATTCCTCGCCAACCGTGATAACCGGGACGGGTTGGATATAAGTGAACCATCCGTTATGGTCTGGTACGTCTGTGTGACCGACAATATTGTCAACCTCGCCCGCCATAAAGCCCAGCGGCGAATCGGATGAACTGTCGTAAGGGCGCGTAGTGCCGTCGGCAAGTTTCATCACGATAAAAGCCGTCGCCAGTTTCCTTCCGGATTTCCAGAACGACGCCGCACCGGTCGTACCGATACCGGGGGAGAGTTCGATCCCGACCACCTTGTTCCCGGGAATGAGGTCGACATAGATCCTGCCTTTACCGGCCGCTACGGCAGCCTCATAGGCGGCGTCTACCCTTGCCTCGTATGCCGCGTCACTCTCGCCCTCGGCTTTGGGCGTGCAGTAGAACCCGAGGACATATTCACCCTCGCCGCCTTCGGTATCCCTGCTGGCGACGATGCGCGGGCCGTTGTCGGTATTACCGATATACTGCGCATCGGGACTGGGGCGGCGGACTATGCCGGCCGGATCATAATCCAACGGCAAAACCATAAAATAATCGGCTACCGGGTTGAAATAAACCGTCTGTCCCTCGGCGATCACTTCGTAGTAAAGATTACCGTCCTCGACTTCCTCGTACCCCGACCGGCTCAAAGGCACGACCACTGGCGGCTCGGTGATGGCTGGCTTGTCGCTCTGGGCGATATACACTTCGATCGGGCTCAGTTCGACGCCGTCGATGATTTCCACGCGGAGTTTGCCCTCGAACACCTGGCGCAGGCGAGTTCCCTCGTTAAGCGCGTCGGGCACACGTGCGAGTGTTTTGAGCGTACTGCCGCTGAGCTGCCACGCAATCACTTCCTGGGCCGTTTCACCGGTCGTTACATCAATATAGGCGGGCTGCTCGACGAGGGTGAATTTCAGCGAGCCTTCGGCTTTGCGTGGGGTGAGTTTGAAGAGGGTGTTAAGGTCGACGTCCTCACCGTATTTGACCGTGATGGTCGCATTGTTGGCGATCTCCTCGCCGTTGTAGAGGATGCCGGTCGCGTCGACCGGTTTGTTGTCGCCGCCCTTGTCGCAACCGCTCAGCAGGAACGCTCCCGCGAATAACATTGTGCCGAATAAAACTATGGCTTTTTTCATTTAAATTAAAAGTTTAAGTTATTAGTAAATTGTTAATTAAACGCTGAACAAAAAAATGCACCGGAATTAGCCGGTCTCATGGTCAATAGTCGTTTTTTTTCATATATTTGCTTTTGTGTTCGTTGTCGGACGGCACCATTGCCCCCGATGACATCTTCGTCCCGGATGATCTGGCGGATCATCCGGGATATTTTTACCTGTCTACCGTCACTTTCTTTCCCCTGACCGTTATGTCGACCTCCACGACCAGAGCTATCGCCCTTAGCAGGTCGTTCACGTTCTCAGAGTGTGGGAGTGTCCCGCTGAGGGTCAGTTCCCCGAGTGCCTTATTTTTGAACGAGTATTCTATGTCGTACCAGCGGGAGAGTTTCACGAACACGTCCCTGAGCGTCGTATCCTCGAAGACGAAGATGCCGTCGCGCCATGCCGTATAGTCGCCCGTATCGACGTTCTTTATCAGCACACCCTCGAAGCCCGGCGACAACAGGGCCTGCTGGCCGGGCGTGAGGTTCACCGACCCGCCGCCTGCGCTCACCATCACGCTTCCATCGACCAGCGTCGTCAGTTCGTTCCCCGCGCCGGGATATGCCGAGACGTTGAACTCCGTCCCGAGCACCGTGATGCTCTGCCGCCGGGTCTCGACGACGAAAGGCATGCTCTCGTTCCTCGCCACGGCGAAGTATGCCTCGCCTTCGAGGTGGACACGTCGTTCGCCTCCACTGAACCCGAGCGGGAAGCGCAGGCGCGAATCGGCGTTCAGCCAAACCTGCGTCCCGTCTTCGAATACCATGTCGGCCAAAGACCCCTTCGGCGCCACTATGGACCCCCATTCCACGCCGACCGCGGCCTCCGCATCGTCTGTCTCTCTCTTTTGTATCAGTTTTCCATCTTCCCGAACAAATGCAACGTTGCCAGCTTCGGCGATGCGGCCTGCTTCGGCAGTCCCGTCGAGGTTTATCGTCGAACCGTCGGGCATGATCAGCGTCGGGCTACCCGAGTATTGAGCGATGGTATATTCCTGAGCTTCAAAACCTCCAGTCATATAATATATTCCTATCCCCGCGACCAGTAACAACGGCACTATCACGGCTGCAATCCTGCCCAGGCGGCGGGACAAAGGCTTCTTCCGCGCTTTCTCCTTCGAATCGATGGTTCTGTTGATCTTATCGAGGAATGCTGAATAGTCGCGTGTGCTGTCGGTATGGAATCCTTCCCACTCCCTTTGCACCTTATCCAGATAGCCGTTCCTGCCCTCTTCGGACAGCAGCCACCGGAGCAGGACGGTGAGTTCGGGATTGGACACGGGCTCGTTCTTCCAAACCTTGTCGATAACTGAAAACAAATCCATATTGTTGCGATATATTATTTCATTCGGGTTGTCTGTCGGGCACATGAGTATACGCCCGTACATCATGTATATATACGACCAAAGTCGAAAACACGCACAAGTAAAAATACAAAAATCGGAGAAAAGATTATAACAGACAGATAATCAACGGCCATACGAGATGAAAAACATCCCTGAGATGGCTCAGTTCCGACCGCAACTGTTTGTACGCGCTGCTGAGGTGGTTTTCGACCGTCCTTTTCGATATTCCCAGAAGGAGGGCTATCTCGTCGTTGCGCATGCCGTCGCTTTTCAGCGTCAGTATCTCCCTTTGCTGCGCCGTCAGGCGGTTGAACCCGGCGAGTAGCTGGCTGCGCAGGTCGTCGAGGTTGAGTGCGTTCTCCACCTCCGTGGAATCTGACGGGACCGAGGTTCTGTTGAGTATATACTTCCTCTCTATCACCTTGTGCTTCAGGATATCGAAAATACGATTTTTTGCAATGGAGATCAGGTAGTTGCGAATATTGCCATCGGGATCTATCCTGACGCGCGATTCCCAAAGTTTTATAAATGTTTCCTGAAGGATGTCCCCCGCCTCGTTCTCGTTCCCGGTCAGGTCGAGGGAAAAGTGGAAGATGTCCGGCGCGTATCTGTTGAATACTGCGTCGAACGCTCTTCTGTCGCCCGTTTTTAAGGCTATGACTAAACTCTTTTCATCCATAGGTGGCGGGTCGCTCGAAAGCAAAGTTACACAAAAACCCATACACCGCCCTGCCGGAGTGTAAGAAGTTATTTAAAATTATCATTATTCTGAATGGTTCGGAAGAGTGATACATTATCATAAAAACGAATAATCGTCAAAAATATTACAAAAACGGACTGCATTTTTGTACTTATTGACGTTATTGGAATAAGAAGAGCTTGTTTGCGTTTCTCGCCGATTTTGATTAAAATTGCACTCCGACAGATGGAGTGCGAAGCGAAAATAATCCGAGCGTTGAACAACGGCAGCCACGAGGCCTTCCGGCAGATATACGATTCGCACAAGTTCCGTATCTCGAACATCGTCTCAGGGCTCATCACCTCGCGCCCCGTCGCCGAGGAACTCATCCAGAGGGTCTTCATAAAACTATGGGATAACCGCGCGGCTGTCGACCCCGCCGGTTCGCTTGCGGCCTACCTCAACACCATCGCGCGCAACGAGGTCTACTCCCACTGGCGCAGGGAACTGAACAAACACCGGCTGAAATTGACCCTCGACGCGACGTTGCCCGGCGACGTGATGCTGGAGGAAGAGATCGAGAACGAGGATTACCGCACCTACCTCCTCTCACTTGCCGACGGACTGCCCGAGAGGTGCCGCCGGGTGTTCGACATGCGCTTCGCGCGGCAGATGTCCTACCGCGAAATCGCCGGCGAACTGGGCATCTCTGAGAGCACCGTCGACAACCAGATCGGCAAGGCCCTGCGCCACGTCCGCCGCAAACTCGACAAGTCGGTCGACGTGGTGATCCTGCTGGCGGCCTCGGGATTTTTTTCCTGATTCATTCGGGTGTAGTGTAAAGTCATAAGATAATTACAAAAAAAATCAGTCCCCGGATAGTACATATCCGGGGACTGTGCATATATAATTATATTCTACACCCAAATGGATCAGGAAGAAAAATTCTCACGCATAGTGGAACTCGCCTCGGCGGCTGAACTCACCTGCCGGCAGGAGTCGGAGTTGGATGCGCTGCTGGATACCGACCGGCTGCGGGCGGTAATGCACGATATGAACGACGGCGACGGCATAGGGCAATGGCTCGAACGATACGACAAGTATTCCCACGAGGAGGCTTTCCGGAAGTTTAAAACGGCCACGCGCGCACGGCGTCGGCAGCGTCTGCTGCTGCGCCTGACGGTTTCGGGAGCGCTCGGTTGTGAACCGCGCGAGCAGTTTAAGCTCACTGTTTCTTAT
>QMCD01001975.1_pt1 | contig 20481 bp, 15 predicted proteins | sample 1821841 | NCBI WGS metagenome assembly QMCD01 (sample SAMN01991225, study PRJNA193472) | Termite gut metagenome, whole genome shotgun sequencing project. | isolation source: worker | host: Macrotermes natalensis
TCAATCATCCAGAACTCAGCCAGGTGGCGCGGTGTATTGCTGTTTTCCGCGCGGAAAGTAGGGCCGAAGGTGTAAATTTCGCCCAGTGCCATAGCGCAAAGCTCGCCTTCCAACTGTCCGCTCACGGTGAGGCCGGCGTGCTTACCGAAGAAGTCTTTGCTGTAATCAATACCACCATTCTCGTTCCGCGGCGGCTTGTTCATGTCGAGCGTAGTGACCTGAAACATGGCGCCGGCGCCTTCGGCATCGGAGGCGGTAACCACAGGCGTGTGTATGTAGGCAAATCCTTTTTCGTTAAAATAGTTATGAATGGCAAAAGCCATGGCATGACGGATGCGTAGCACTGCGCCGAAGGTGTTGGTGCGCGGACGCAGGTGGGCAATCTCGCGCAGGAATTCCAGCGTATGCCCTTTCTTTTGTAGCGGATAGCTTTCGCTGTCGGCCGTGCCGTATACTTCAATTTCGGCTGCTTGTATTTCCACGGGCTGGCCGCTGCCCTGCGAGGCGACTAATAGGCCGGTAACGCGCAGGCAGGCGCCGGTGGTTACGGTTTTCAGTTCTTCTTCCGTAATCCTGGCAAGGTCTACCACTATTTGTATGTTATTAATCGTTGAGCCGTCATTCAGGGCAATGAAAGCAATTTGTTTATTGCCGCGCTTGCTGCGCACCCAGCCTTTAACGGTTACGGTGGTGCCGGGAGCGCTTTTCAGCAGCTCAACGATTTTAATTCTTCCGGGAGTTTTCATAAAAAAGTATTTAAATACAAAGATAGTAATTTTTCGAGATTAAGAGAATTATACTTCCACCTTTTGAATAAATGCGCGGGCTTTTTGGATATCCACATACATGATGCGGTCTTCTTTAAGGAAGGTCACTTCCTGCCGGAAAGCCGCTAACAGTTTTTCCAGTAGGGGCGATGTTTTGGCCGGACGGCGGAATTCAATGCCCTGCGCCGCATTCATTAATTCAATGGCTAAAATATATTCCACGTTTTCCACCACTTTGAGCAGCTTGGTGGCAGCATTACCGCCCATGCTCACGTGGTCTTCCTGTCCGTTCGACGACACAATGGAATCAACAGACGAGGGATGACTGTAGGTTTTATTTTGGTTGACCAGCGCTGCCGCAGCATATTGGGGAATCATAAATCCTGAATTTAATCCCGACTCGGCAATCAGGTATTCGGGCAACCCGCGCAAACCAAGGATCAGTTGGGCGGTGCGGCGTTCGGAAATGTTGCCGAGCTGGGCAAGGGCAATGGCCATAAAGTCGTAGGCCAGCGCCAGCGGTTGTCCGTGGAAGTTGCCGCCGGAAATAACAGCAGCATCATCGGGAAAGACAATGGGATTATCGGTTACGGCATTAATTTCGGTAAGCACCACACGGGCTACATAGCCGAAACAGTCTTTCACCGCGCCATGTACTTGCGGCATGCAACGGAACGAATAAGGGTCCTGTACGTGTTTTTTCGCCCGGCCGGTCAATTCGCTGCCTTGAAGGATACGGCGCAACGCTTTGGCGGTAGCTTGTCCTTCGTGCGGGCGGATGTCGTGCAGGCGGGCGTCAAAAGGCTCTACACGGCCATCGAACGCTTCGAGCGAAAGGGCGCCAATGGTGTCGCTCAGTTTGAGCAGCCGGTTGATTTTCAGTAATGCCATTACGCCGTGGGCGCTCATGAACTGTGTGCCGTTCAGCAGCGCCAGTCCTTCTTTCGATTGCAGTTTCACCGGCTCCCAGCCCATTTGTTGCAATACGTCTGCTGCCGGTTGTTTTTGGCCTTTAAAATACACTTCGCCTTTGCCGATGAGCGGAAGAAAAAGATTGGCCAATGGCGCTAAGTCGCCGCTGGCGCCGAGGGAACCGCGGTCATACACCACCGGTAAAATATCATTGTTGTAAAAATCCAAAATACGCCGGATAGTAATAAGCTGTGCACCGCTAAATCCTAATGAAAGGGCGTGGGCTTTCAGCAGGAGCATGAACCGCACAATTTCGGGCGCTACTTCATTGCCTACACTGCAAGCGTGGGACATCACTAAATTTTCCTGCAACTGCCCCAACTCTTCGTGCGATATTGATTTGTTGCAGAGCGAGCCGAAGCCGGTAGTCACGCCATAAATCGGTTCACCGTGCTTGTCCGTCTTTTTGTCGAGGTAGCTGCGGCAGTGTTGGATGCGCCGTTGCGATTCATCCGACAATTCCAGCCGGTGCGGTTTATCGAATAACTGTTGTAGTATTTCAAAAGTCAGTGCCTGAGGCGAGATAGAATATGTTTGCATAAAAAATCTATTTTCGAATAATTTGTATTTCTCCTTTCCGGCCTAATTTAATAATAGAAGAAGGTTGTTGGGTTACGCCTTTTTCCAGGGCTTGAGGAACAATGAAATCAACACCCTGTTTCACCGTTTCGGAAATAGCGGCGAAGCCGGAGGGCGTGTTTTCTCCGGAGATATTGGCCGATGTGGAGATTAAAGGTTTCTTGAATTGACGCAGCAGCTCGTTGCAGAAAGGATGGTTCACTACACGGATGGCAATGCTTCCGTCTGCTGCCGGCACGTTGGCCGCCAGTCCGGCGGCTTCCGGATAAATAATAGTCAAGGGTTGGTCGCTCACTTCTATCAACCGGTAAGCGATTTCCGGCACTTGTGCCACGTAGCGTTCCAGCATGGTTATACTGTCGACAAGTATGATTAAACTTTTGCTTTCTGCTCGTTGTTTCAGGGCAAATATTTTTTCTACGGCTTGTTCATTGGTAGCATCGCAGCCCAAACCCCATACCGTGTCGGTGGGGTAGAGCAGTAGTCCGCCGGAACGGAGTATGCTTAACGCTTCTTGTATAACATCACTGTGCATAATTACATGAGTTCCAGGTACACCGACCAGAGATTTTTGGCAATGTGGTCTTCATGGAAATTGCGGGCGTACGCTACACCATCGGTGATCATTTTTTCGCGTGTTTGTTCATCGGTGGTTGCTTTAAGCAATGCCGCTGCCATTTCTTCGTGATTGAGCGGGTCTACGTAAAGGCTTCCGGGACCGCCGGCTTCGGGCAGGCTGGAAATTTTAGAAGCCACCAGTGGCACCTGGGAATTTAATGCTTCCAAAGCAGGAATGCCGAAGCCCTCGAACAGTGAGGGGAAACATACTGCACGGGCTTGCTGGTAAATGGCCGGAAGATGTTTGAAGTCGGTGCGCGGCAAGAACACCACGCGATGTTCGAGCTTGTGCGCTTCAATGTATTCCATCACCTTGTCCGCATACACTGTGGGTTTGCCTACCGCTACCAGCTGCATAGATTCGGGCAGCAACTCCAGCGCTTTTACTAAAGTGAGCAGGTTTTTGCGATGTTCAATGGTGCCTACATACAGGATATAATTATCGGGCAGTTGGTAGAGCGCTTTAACATTGGTTTTTTCACGGGGTGTGGCGGTCCGGTAAAATTGCGAATCACAGCCCTGGTATACTAAGCGTATTTTTTTCTCGTCGGCGCCAAAAAAGTCGATAATTTCCTGCTTGGTTTGTTGACTGATAGCAATAATCAGGTCGGCACGCTTACAGGCCGAACGGTATTTTTGGGTATAAATCCACCGGTCAATAGATTTGTAATATTCGGGATAACGCAGGAAAATCAGGTCGTGGATAGTTACCACGCTGCGGGTTCTCGAAGGTATTCCCATAGGAATTTCGGCCGTGAGACCATGAAAAATATCAATCTTATCGAATAATAAATCAGAGCCTAAGCCGAGGTAGCGCCAAGCCGACGGGAGGCGTTTAAGCATGCCTTCCGGCCGGCGGATAGAAATATTCGGCCGGTTGGCAAAACTTTGAAGCGGGTGTTTTTTATAAAAAGTTGTATATAAATAATACTCGTTGTTCGGATAATAATCGGATAAAATAGAAATAGTCGACCGGCTGTAGTTGCCTAATCCGGTGAAATTCCTGAAAGCTCTTTTAGCGTCGAATCCTATTCTCATGGTGTTTTATTTATTCATGCTTAATGTTACTGAAACGGGATAGTGGTCGGAAAACGTGATTTTCGGCACCTTGTAACCGGTCACTGCCAGGCGGGGATCGCTGAAAATATAATCAATACGGAAAACCGGCCAAAAACTGCGGTAAGTAGACGGTATGCCTTTACCTGCTTTGACAAAACAATCGTTTAAACGGCCTTTCATTTTGCGATAAGTGTAGGATACCGGCGTGTCGTTGAAGTCGCCGCACACAATGGTGCAATAAGGCGAGGCTTTGATGTGCGCAGAAATTTCATTGACCTGTTGCGCCCGTTTAATGAATCCGGTTTTTAATTGCCGTGATACGGATTTAATTTCTTCATTGCGCAATTCTTCTTTCTTTACGCGCGATGCGGAGAGTTCAAGGTTAAGCCGCATTGATTGCAAATGATTGTTGTATATGCGTAGCGTATCGCCGTGAACGGCCAGGTCGGTAAAAATACAACGGTTGCTGGTTTCGGGAAACAGGAAATTGCCGGATGCAACGATAGGGAAACGGCTGAACGTGACAATGCCGAACAGGGATTTATTTCTGCGAAGCGTGTTACAGTAATATTTATAACGATATTGCGGGAATGCCCGGTTGATGTGTGCCGTATCAGGAGCGCTCACTTCTTGCAGGCACAGGATGTCTGGATTTTCGCCGGCAATGAATTGGGCAATATCGGACAGGGTAGCGGTAGTTTTTGGCGAACCGGTAAGTTCAAATAAGTGCACGTTGTAGCAGACTATTTTTAATTGAGGTTCGCTTTTTGTTGTGACATCGTTAATTTGTATAAAGGCCGGAAGGTAAAGCAGGGCAGGCAGCAGCGCAATGGCATTGACAAGTGCTATTTTCCGGCGTATTAATCCCCAAGTCACGGCTAGTACAAAATTTAAAATCACCAGCGGTATGAAGAATAACCCGAAAAATGCCATCAGCCAGTACACGGCGGGGCTAATATACATGGAGATATAAGACAATAACAATCCCAGCGCTATTGTTATGCTAATAGCTTTTAATACATAGCCTATGAGATGTTGTATAAATTTCATATCAATTTTACCAATACATAGTTCCTTTTTTCTTCCAATATCTGACAAGGAAAAAACCGAACAGCATGCCGCCTATGTGGGCGAAGTGCGCTATTTGACTCCCCGGAGAACTTAGTCCAAGCCACAGTTCCAGTCCACCGTAGATGATTACAAACCATTTGGCTTTAATCGCTATGGGCGGAAAAATGAGTTGCAGTCTGGCATTGGGAAAGAGCATGCCGTAGGCCAGCAATACGCCAAACACTGCACCGGAGGCGCCTACTACAGGAGTACCCATTAAAGCATAATATTGTTCGGGTGTAGAAAAATTCAGGCTAAGCAACCAGTTGGTGAAAGTGTAAAACGCAGCTGCACCAATGCCGGTGACCATGTAGTAAATAAAAAATTTCTTACCTCCCCACACTTGCTCGAGCACTGATCCGAAAAGAAAAAAGGCGTACATGTTGAAAAATAAATGGAAAAATCCTCCATGCATAAACATGTGTGTGATAATTTGGTGAGGCTTGAAAAAGTCTGATGTCGGGAAGAACAATGCGAAATGTTTTAGCATGAACTCTTCATTAATGAGCGTAGCCAGTAGCATCAATGTGTTGATGATAAGTATATTTTTAACTACCGGAGGGATGCGATTAAACATAATACAGGTTTAATTTTTGAGCAATTTTTTATCTAATTCTTCTATTGGTATAATGTGTACTGCGGGTTTTCCTGAAGGGGATATAGCCGGTGTTTCGCAGGCAAAAAGATGATCAATCAGTGTTTGCGCTTCTTCGGGCTGTAAGGCCTCGGTGGAATTACCGGCTGCTGTCCGCGCCAGGGAGGCGGCGAGTGCGGTTTGCCGCTGTTCTTTCAGTTGAACGGCTGCTTCACGCAGTTCGGATAGCAGGTGTTCTATCCATTCATGCACATCGGGGGCAGGCATGTTGGCCGGCCAACCGTTAATGGCAATGGTGTTGTTGCCAAAAGCGTTAATGTCGTAGCCCAATAAACGTAAGTTGTCGAGCACAGGTTCCAGCAGCAGGTAATCCTCGTGTTTCAACGCTACTGTTTCAGCAAAGATTTGTTGTTGCGAAACGTGTTGGTGATTAGCCAGCAGGCGGATGTATTGTTCGTAATAGATGCGCTGCCTGGCGCGGCGGATATCAATGACCATGACGCCGGATTTTACGGGAATAAGCAGGTACTTGCCGCGGAGCTGAATAAATTGAGTGATGAGTGATGAGTGATGAGTGATGAGTGATGAGTCTTCGTTTTCTCCCGGACTGCCGACTGCCGACTGCTGGCTGCCGACAGGCATATTTTCATATAATTTCTCCCAGTTCTTATCTATTTCAGGCTTTGAAAATGGTCTCTTGTCTGTCATTGCGAGGCACGAAGCAATCATCTCTTCGTCTCGTCTCTTGTCCTTTTTTTCTCTTCCTCAAAAGGATTGAAGTGCGGGTCGAAGTTCATTTTCGGCGTGGGGGGCAGGGGCATGTTTTTGCGCACCACGGGTATTTCGGGAGCGCCTTCGGTGTCGAAATCAATGGACGGCGCTACGGCAAATTTGGCCAATGCTTCACGTACCGCAGCGTTGAGCATTCGGAAAATGACGGATTCATCTTCAAATTTTATTTCTGTTTTGGCCGGGTGGATATTCACGTCGATGTTGGCCGGATCGATATCAAAGTAAATAAAAAAGGAAGGTTTTATGTCGGTGGCGGACAACAGACGGTCGTAGGCGGTGGCTACGGCTTTTTGCAGGTAAGGGCTGCGGAAGTAACGGCCGTTGACAAAGAAAAATTGTTTGTTGTTGTTGCGTTTTGCACTGTCGGGCTTGCCTATAAACCCGTTGATGTTCACCATGGAGGTGGGCACATTCACGTCAATGAGTTGTTGGTTGATAGGCTTGCCCATGAAGTTGACTATGCGCTGGCGCAGGTTGGAGGCGGGCAAGTGGTAACATTCCTGATTGTTGTGCGTGAGCTTGAGTTCCACTTCAGGATGACAGAGCGCCACGCGGGAGAATTCATCAACTATGTGGCCGAATTCTGTGGCGTCGGATTTCAGGAATTTCCGGCGGGCAGGGATGTTATAAAATAAATTTTTTACGCTGATAGAGGTACCTGTAGCCGTTGCTGCAGCGGTTTGCTGCGGCGGTTCTCCGGCAAGGATATGCACGCGACTGCCCACTTCATCTTCGGTGCGGCGGGTGAGTAAAATAATTTCCGCTACGGCTGCAATGGAAGCCAGTGCTTCGCCGCGAAACCCGAAGGTATGTAAGCGCTGGAGGTCGTCTATGGCGTGAATTTTAGAGGTGGCGTGACGTTCAAAGGCCATGCGGGCATCTACGGCGTTCATGCCCTTGCCGTTGTCAACCACTTGCAGCAGGGTGCGGCCGGCATCGGTGGCAATAATCGTTATGCTGGTGGCGCCTGCGTCCACTGCATTTTCGAGCAGTTCTTTTAACACGGATGCCGGGCGCTGCACGACTTCACCGGCAGCAATTTGATTGGCAATATGGTCCGGTAAAAGTTGAATCATGGGTAAAATTTCTGGAGTACTATTTCCAAGAATTTGGTAAAATAAAAGGCGGCAAATATCAGCGCTGCCAGCGTGATAAAAGTGATGATACGCCTAAGCGTATCGACTTTCCCTTTGGCATGGCGGCGACTGTTGAGCAGGGCTTTTTGGAAACTACCCCGCACCAATTGTCCCGCCGGTTTCGGGCCGGGGTTCAACCGTTCGTCACGCGCTTCTTTTTCCGGGTCCCAATAAACGGGATTGTAGCGGAAAACGCGGTGTTGCGGTGTTTTGAAGAAACTAAGTCTGAAAGCCATTATGCGTCAATGTTAGCGTATTTAGCGTGCATTTCAATAAATTCGCGGCGCGGCGGCACTTCGTCGCCCATCAGCATGGAGAAAATACGGTCGGCCTCTGCCGCGTTGTCAATGGTTACCTGCCGCAACACACGGTTGTCGGGGTTCATGGTGGTTTCCCACAGTTGTTCGGGGTTCATCTCACCCAAACCTTTGTAGCGCTGCACGTGCAGTCCGCTGTCCTTACCTTTGCCAATTTCTTCCATGGCTTTCAGCCGTTCTTCGTCGTTCCAGCAGTAGCGTTTTTCTTTTCCTTTGGCTACTAAAAAGAGCGGCGGCGTAGCGATGTAGAGGTGTCCGCGCTTGATTAAATCGTTCATGTGGCGGAAGAAGAACGTCATAATCAGCGTGGCGATGTGGCTTCCATCCACGTCGGCATCGGTCATGATAATAATTTTGTGATAGCGGAGTTTTTCAAGGTTCACGGCTTTACTGTCCTCCTCAGTGCCAATGGTTACGCCGAGGGCGGTGAAGATATTGCGTATTTCTTCGCTTTCAAACACTTTGTGCTCCATGGCTTTTTCCACGTTGAGGATTTTACCGCGGAGGGGCAGAATAGCCTGGAACATACGGTCGCGTCCCTGCTTGGCGGAGCCGCCTGCGGAGTCTCCCTCGACGAGGTACAGTTCACACTTCGTAGCATCACGGTCGGAGCAGTCGGCCAGCTTGCCGGGCAGCCCGGAGCCGGACATTACGGTTTTGCGCTGCACCATTTCACGCGCTTTGCGGGCGGCGTGGCGGGCGGTAGCGGCCAAAATCACCTTGTCAATAATTTGTTTGGCGTCTTTGGGATTTTCTTCCAAATAATTATCAAGAGCTGTGCTCACCGCCTGCGATACGGCAGCGGTCACTTCGCCGTTGCCTAATTTCGTTTTGGTTTGTCCTTCAAATTGCGGTTCAGCCACCTTCACGGAAATAACAGCCGTGAGGCCTTCGCGGAAGTCGGCCGGGTCAATTTCAAATTTCAGCTTAGCCAGCATGCCGTTCTTTTCGGCGTAATTTTTCAGCGTGGTCGTCAGCCCGCGACGGAAGCCCGACAGGTGCGTGCCTCCTTCAATAGTGTTGATGTTGTTCACGTAGGAATGCACATTTTCGCTGAAGCCCGTGTTGTATTGCATGGCCACTTCCACCGGTGTGCCGGTTTTGTCGGTTTCAAGATAAATAGGCTTTTCCGTCAGCTTTTCACGCGTGCCGTCTAGGTAGGTCACAAATTCGAGCAAGCCTGACTCCGAATAAAAATGTTCCGAGCGGTAAGTTTTTTCGCCGTTTTCATTTTCTTCGGCTTCGCGTTTATCGGTAATTTTAAGGTTAATGCCTTTATTCAGAAAAGCCAGTTCGCGCAGGCGGGTGGCCAGAATTTCGTAGTTGAATTCGGTGGTGGTGGTGAAAATTACAGGGTCGGGTTTGAACGTGATGACCGTACCTGTTTTGTCGGAGGCGCCTATCACTTCTACTTGTGTTTGGGGAATGCCCTGATGATATTCCTGGCGGAAAATTTTTCCTTCGCGGTATACTTCGGCCACGAGTTTTGTGGATAAAGCGTTCACGCAGGACACGCCCACGCCGTGCAAACCGCCGGACACTTTGTAGTTTTCTTTGCTGAATTTACCACCGGCGTGCAATACAGTGAGCACCACTTCAAGGGCCGATTTTCCTTCCTTGGCCATGATGCCGGTAGGAATACCGCGTCCGTCGTCGGTAATGGATACGGAATTATCTTCGTTAATTTGAACGTCAATATTATGCGCATAGCCGGCCAGCGCTTCGTCGATAGAGTTGTCTACTACTTCATACACCAAATGGTGCAGTCCGCGTGCACCCACATCGCCAATGTACATGGAAGGGCGTTTGCGCACCGCTTCAAGGCCTTCGAGTACCTGAATGTTATCTGCCGAATAGTTCTCTGCTGCTTGTTTTTTCTCGTTTTCCGCAATCATAAATTTTTATATGTTTAAACATACAAAGATACGAAAAAAAACGGGAAAAATCAATAATTTTTTTATCAAAAAGCCACACTGAAACCGGCGCCCACAGTAAGGCCGGGATTGTAGTAGAGGTAGTATTGTTGATAATTATCATTTAACAAATTGGTTCCCTGTATATAAACAGAAGCCCGTTCAGTCAGCCGGTATTCCACCATGGCGCCTAAATCAATATAAGCCGGTGTAACTGTGGAGAGTACGTGGTATTTACTATTGAGCAATACGGGCGCTTCTCCACGGTAAGTGCCGTTAACATTCAAAATCAAGCTCTTTAGGAGCGTGTACCGCAAATTGCATCCGGCTTCGATATTCGGCCGATGCCAGGGTTTTTCTTCGTTGCTCATGCTGTATTGGAAATAACCGCCTTGCACTATCGCTTCAAAATTTCCTATCTTGGTGTTAATGCCTACTTCCAGCGAGAGCCTGCTGATATTATCGTAGCGAACATCGAAATTGCTGCGTAGCACGCCGTATTGAACGATATGGTCATCGAGAACATGCTTTATGCTGTTGGTGTAAAAATACAGGCTGTCAATCATGGTATATCCTACATTGACCTGATAGGACAAGTAGGTGTTTATACTGCCTTTGATACCGGCATTTAAGTCAAGGGCATGGCGGGTGTTAGCCACATTGAGCCCGGGCAGGACATAGGGATTTTCGCCGGTAATTTTTGCGTAGTTGTTGAGCTTGGTGCCTCCGCCGGCCGACAGGTAGGGCGTAATGTAAGTTTCAAAAATGCTGTAGCTGAAATTTACTTGCGGGTAAATGTGCACACCGAGTTTGTTGTTGCTGTGCACGCCTTCTACATTAACTCCGGCAACGAATGAGGTGCGTGCCGAATTATATTGGTAAGCAGGAACGAAATTAGCCACCAGGTTATCCCATTTGTTATCGCCGTAGTTGCTGTTGTACCTTGTGTTCAGGCGAATGTCGAAAGCGTGGCCGGTGAGTAATTTACGGTTGAATTGCAGGTCGAGTCCCAACACATGTTGTGCAACAGGGCGGTTACTGTTTACGTGGGCGGTTTCTCTGATATAGTCATAAATTCCGCCGATATTGAAGCTATTCTTACTTCGCTTGCCGGTGATAGAATAAAAATTTACTGAAGTTTTTATGTTGTGGAACGCTTGCGACAAGTTTTCCCTTATATACTTGTCGTCTTCTATGCGCGAAATATAATCCGTGGTCGGAGTGGCATTTTGCTTCAACAGCAAGGTGTCTTGTCCGTGATAAAGCACATAGCTGTGGCGGTATTCCATTCTGGCATCAATAGCGGTTTTTTCCCAAAAATGTTGAAGCGCTATGCCTGCCCTTGTTTTGGAATTGTTGCCAAGAATTTCGGACGGAATAGGATTAGCCGTCTGTGGGGAGTCTTTATATATTGGTGTTTTTCCCCAGAACGATTGGTGGTTGACGTAGATGTTGACCGATGAATGGGCGAAAAATTTATTGCGCAAATAGAGGTTGAGGTCGGGGGTGACGGGATAGGCCAGTCCGCCGCGGAAGTAGCCTATGCTCGAGGCTTCATAGCCGGTTTGAATTTGCATGGCGGCCGGCGGAATGGGTTTCATATTGAAGTCGCTCGACCAGTTCAGCGGGCTCACCTGGTAAGTGAATGCAGGTTCTATAGCCGTTAAGCTGTCGCCGGAATAAGGTGCATCGAGCTTGTCGCTCTCCAAAATTTTCCCTTGGTAATCGGTAATCACTTCCACTGTGGGGTCCGTTCCAATTTTAGTAGGATTGGTTTGTGCTCCGGCAATGGTGCCGAGCATAACGTTTGCAAGAATTAAAATGGTGCGGAACAGTTGTCTCATGGTTATTTTATTGCGTCTAAACGTTTTTGTACAGATTCGATAATTCCATCATCCTTCACATGGTAGCCGTTGAGCACACTTTCATAAGTGCTCCTGGCCTGTTCCAGATTATGTTGTTCAACATAGATGTCGCCCAGGGCGATGAACCCGCGCGCCACCCAGTATTGTTGCGGTGTGTTGCTTTCCGATAAATCAAACACCGCGGTGATAGCATCTTCGTTTCTGCCTTGCTTGCGAAGAATGGTGATAGCGGTGTAAGCCGCTTCGGCTCCTTCGGCGGTTTTGATATGGTCTTTGGCCAGTTCGTTGAATAAATCCAGCGCGGTATTGCTGTTCCCTGCTTTCTCTTCGGCATTGGCTTTCATCAGTAATGCTTTCAGCGAGTACTCTTCGTTGTGTGTAGCAGCATACAGTGTATCGTAGGCAGCGGCCGCTTCATCATATAGTGTTAACTCTTGTGTGGTGTGCGCCAAACCCAGCAGCGCCGGTTCGGTAAACATGTTTTTAGGCTGGGCGGTAACATATTCAAAACAGGTTTTTGCCATTTGAAAATCATTGGCGCGGTAACTGCAATCGCCTAAATAAAAATTGGCTTGTACGGCGTACCGGCTTTGCGGGTAGAGTTGGAGGAACGAAGTGAGCGCTTTAATAGTAGCATCACAGTCGTTGGAAAGATAATTTTTCTCCGCCGCATTGTAGCGGGCTTCTTCTTTTTCATCGTCCGAATCGCCACCAATGGCAAGGCTGTCGCTGAAAGCAAAGTAAGCCTCCAAATCGTTAATTTCCAAATATGCATTTTTCAATCCCACCAAAGCGTTTTGGGCTTCACCGGTGTGCGGGTTGACTAATATGGCCTGCTTGTAATATTCAATAGCTTTTTTATTGTTGCCGGTGTTAATGTTGATCAAGCCCAATTCAATAAGAGCGGCTTGGTTGTGAGGACTGTTCTTGTACTGCTCAATAATTACGGTGAATACCTTGCTGGCCTGGTCAAAATTATTGCTGCGCAGATAGGTGCGGCCAATTTCAAAAATAGCCGCCGGCGCAACGGGCGATTGGGGGTATTGGTTACTCAATGCTGCTAAGGTTTCCAGCTTGCGGTCTTGCCGGGTTTCATTCAACCCTTGCGCTATGCCTTTTTGGAACATGGCGTAATCGGCGCGGGGCGCATTGTTGGCAATGGCTTTGTTGTAGTTATCAATTGCCTGGCTGTATTTCCTTTCAATATAAAAACAGTCGGCTATGCGGTTATAAGCATTGCCTATAAATGGTTTGTCTTCTTTTTCACTCGCTATGGCCACATATTTGCGGAACCAGGTGGCCGCATCACTATATTTTTTTAGGTTAAAGAAACAATAGCCGATATTATAATGCGCTAAGCGGTATTCCTTGCTATTTTTAAAGGCGTTGGGCAACTGAATAAATTTATTGTACTCTTTTTGCGCTTCGTTATATTTTTCTAAATGGTAGAGCGCATCGGCCCTCCAATAATGGGATATAGCCTTGGTGTTCGGGTCGTAATTGCCGTATTTCAGCGACTGGTCAAACGATTGAATGGCCGCTTCATATTGTGCGGAATCCATGCGGTTGATACCTTGTGCAAAAAATAATCGTTGCATATCGGCTTTATTCCGCTCGGTGAGCGTTAACACAGCGCCGTATTCTGCCAGCGCTTTATCATATTGCTTGTCGATAGTGTAGCCGTCGATAATCAACTGTTGAACATCTTTTCCGGGATATAGCGCACGGTATTCGCGCAAGGGCCGGCTATCATCATTCAGTTCCATAGACAGCTTAACGTAGTTTATCCATGCTTCGGCAGTAATATCGGGATTAAAATCCAGCTGCCGTGCCGCGTCAAAATATTTCAGCGCTTCGGGTTTGTTGTCTGTTTTCAGGTAAGCGTCGCCCGCATAGTAAAGCGCCATCTGTCCGAGATTGTCTTTCACATCGGTCAGGCCGGTAAAATGCGACAGGGCTTCGGGGTACCTTTTTAAATGATAGTAAATAGACGCTCCCACAAACAGGTCGTTACGGGTAAGTTCAGCCACTTTTTCCTTATAAAGGTTGAAATATTTCAGTGCTTCATCGTATTCATTGAGGCGATAACATGCTTCAACAATAACACCGGCAATTTCGGCGTAACGGTCGTCGGTGGCGGTGTTCAGCAATTCGGAACCTTCGTCTACAGCCTCTTTATAACGCCCCTGATGAACATAAATTTGCAGGATATAGTAACCGGCCGGAATAGAAAAACGGCTGTCGGAACGGATAGACTGAAAGCCTTCCAGCGCCGATACATAATTTTCCTGCTTATATTCAATATGAGCATAATAATAGGTGGCCGGAATTTTATATTTATTGTTAGGCAGGCCAATAATTCCCGTGAACAGGGGAATGGCTGCCTCAAATTCATCCAGCTGAAAGCAGGTATGGCCATGCAGGAACATACATTCCAAACGGTTTTCAAAAGCTAATTCGCGATTATCAACTTTTTTAAACCAATGGGCTGCCTTGTTGTAATCGGCTGAATGATAAAACTGTTTGGCCAAAGCAAAGTAAATTTCATTCATTTTAGGGTCGTTGCCGTAGTCCGCTTCCAGTTCTTCCACAATGGATTCGGTGTTGGGCAATACTAAACTGATGGCACACAACGCACGGTATGAAGCAATACTGCCTTGCAGCACTTTGTCGTTGGCAGGGATGGTTTCTGCTGCTTTCCTGAACTGTGCCTCCGCATCTACATATTGTTCTTTCTCAAAAAGGTCAACGGCATGCCGGTAGTAAGAATTGTTAAAATCCGCTTCTTGTTGGGCTATGGCACTATTGCAAATACAGCAAAAGAAGAGAAAAAAAACAATCAAAAAAGGTCTAAAGGTTTTATTATTCATTTTTAATGACTAAAAATAGGTTACAAATATAAAAAAAAATTCTATCTTTGTTGGTATCTAAACACATAAATTATGGCAAAGCAACCTAAAATTTTCGTACTCGACACCAATGTATTGCTGCACGACCACCGTTGTATCTACAATTTTCAGGAAAATGACATCGTGTTGCCCATTGTGGTATTGGAAGAGTTGGACAAGTTCAAAAAGGGGAATGAAGACATCAATTACCATGCGCGGGAGTTTGTGCGTGAGTTGGATAAACTGACGGACGAGCGTGCCGGCGACGGTGGGTTATTCGACGCCGGAGTGCCTTTGGGCGAGGGACTTGGGATGTTGAAAGTTGTTTTAGGACAGCCGTTTACGAATACGATGGCGCAGTCGTTTTATGAAGATACGCCCGATCATCGTATTTTGGCTATCACTGACCATGTGCGGGGAACCAACGAGGGGCGACAGGTGGTTTTAGTGACTAAAGATGTGAACCTCAGATTGAAAGCTAAGTCACTCGGTTTACTTTCGCAGGATTATTTAAATGATAAGGTAAAGAATGCGGCGGAGTTGAATAAAGAGGCGCAACAGTGCGATGTGTCCGACGACCAGGTGGCGGCAGTGTATCAGGATTTGCGTGGTTTATCTGCTGATAATCTGCCTGTTACATTGGCTGATAATCAGTATATGGTGCTGAAGGGCGCCACTTCCGGCGCGCTGGCTGTATATCACAAGGCCTCCAACCGCTTAGTGAAGGTCGAGAAACAGAAAGTGTACGGCATTGAGCCGCGAAATTCCGAACAGGCCTTTGCTCTGGATGCGCTTATGCGGCCGGAAATTTCTTTGGTATCACTCACCGGCATTGCCGGAACGGGAAAAACCCTGTTGGCGCTGGCAGCAGCCTTGGCGCAGGAAGAACACTTTGACCAGATTTTGCTCGCACGGCCGGTAATTCCCCTGCAAAATCAGGACTTGGGCTTTTTGCCCGGCGATGTGAACGAGAAAATAGGCCCCTACATGCTGCCCTTGTTTGATAACCTGTCGTTTATCAAGAGCCGTTTTCGTCGCTCGTCCCGCGAGTATGTGCGGATAGACGAGCTGCAAAACACCGGCAAGCTGGTGATTACGCCGCTGGCCTACATCCGCGGCCGCAGTCTGTCGAATGTGTTTTTCATTATTGACGAGGCACAAAACCTTACGCCGCATGAAATTAAAACCATTATTACCCGCGCCGGCGAGGGGACGAAGCTGGTGTTTACCGGTGATATTCAGCAAATTGACTCTCCCTATCTGGATATGCAGTCGAATGGGCTGACCTATCTGAGCGATAAAATGTTTGGACAGGACCTGTTTGCCCATGTGAATTTAGTGAAAGGGGAGCGCAGCCGCTTAGCCGAAATGGCAGGGAATATGTTGTAATAGTAGGGATGAGAGACTAAGAGATTAGAGATAAGAGACTAAGAGACAAATAACCATTAATCACTAACCACTGAAAGTGTTTCCATTGCTTTTTGCACAGTGGTGTCTACATTGGCGATGAAAGGGTAGAAGCCGTCATCATCGAGTGGGGTGCTGCGGCCGATATAGGCTTTTATATAATTTTCAATCAGCGTGGCGCTTTCTTTCACTTCGCTCTGCTTGGGATTCAGTCCGTTTTTCCGCGAGTAGGAGGTAAACTGGTCAACAAAATTATACGGTGCGTAGAATTGTTGCAGGGCGTTCATCGTAGTGATGCTGTTAATTTCCTTGCGGTGCCGGTCAACAAAATCCATGGAGAAGCGGAAAATCAGGTTACGCCGCGAAACCGTCATAAAATAATTATTCATGCCGGTAGTATCAATAGGCACAAACACGTCGGGCATAATGCCGCCGCCGCCGTATACGGTTTTTCCTTCCGGTGTGGTAAATTCCTGCGCGGTATTTAGCTTGATGCTGTCTTTCTCCGACATTTCCCCGTGCCGGTAGCGCCGGTAAATATTATCGTCATACCGGTCGCCCTGGTATGGTTTCTGAATGGAACGGCCGGTGGGGGTGTAGTAACGCGCCACGGTGAGCCGTATGCCTGAATTATCACTGAAATAAATAGGTTCCTGCACCAAGCCTTTTCCAAAGGTGCGGCGGCCTACAATATACCCTCTGTCGTTGTCCTGCAACGCTCCGGCCACAATCTCGGAGGCAGAGGCGGTGCCTTCATCGGTAAGGGTGGCTACGTTCATTAAGAGGAAACGTCCACGACCGTCGGCATAAAAATTCTGCCGTTTGCGCGTGCGACCTTCGGTGTACACAATAAGCCGGCCTTTTTCCAGAAACTCATTGGCAATTTCAAAAGCCTGGTCGAGCAGGCCGCCGGTATTTTCCCGCAGGTCGAATATCAAATTGGTCATTCCTTTACTTTGCAGTGTTAGTGCGGCTTTCAGAAATTCGATATGCGATGTTTTGGAGAATTTAGACAACTTGATGTAGCCGGTATTATTGTTCAGCATGAACGCGGCGTCAACGCTTTTCACCGGAATTTTCCCGCGGGTAATGGGAATTTGCACCAACTGGATTTCCTCCATGCGTTGTACACCAATGGTTACCTGCGTGCCGGTTTTTCCGCGCAGTAACTTCACAATGTTGTTCTGGTCAATTTTTTTACCGGCAATTACCGTGTCGTTCACCGTGATGATGCGGTCGCCGGGTTGCACGCCGGCGCGTTCCGAAGGACCTCCGCCAATCACGTTAACCACCACCACCGTGTCGTCAGGCATATTAAACATAACACCAATGCCGTCAAAATTCCCTTCTATCGACTCGTTGGCCTGTTCCATTTCTGAGGCGGGAATATATACCGAGTGCGGGTCGAGTTCGCTCATTATTTTGGGAATGGCTTTTTCAATCAAGCTGTCAAGACGAACCGTATCCACATAATTTTCCTTGATTTGGTCTATCACCAGGTCGAGTTTATTGTATCCCGTTGCGCCGGGAATATACTTGAGTGCACCGCGGTGCGACAGTAGCCGCTGCCCGATAATAATACCAATGAGCACACAGATAACGAGGGTGAATATGCGGAGAAAAATTTGTCGGTTCATTTATACGTCTATTATTTCGTTAGGGATATGTACAATCTCCAGTCCGGCGCGGCGGAGCAGGTCGAGCCCGTCGGTCACACGATAGTCTTTACAGTATACAATGCGCCGTATGCCGGCTTGTATAATCAATTTGGCGCATTCCACGCAGGGTGCGTCGGTGATGTAGAGCGTAGCGCCTTCGCTGCTGTTGTTTGATTTGGCTACTTTGGTTATGGCATTTGCCTCAGCATGAAGAACATAAGGTTTGGTACACCCGTTTTCGTCTTCACATTGATTTTCAAAGCCGGAGGGCGTACCGTTATAGCCGTCGGAGATAATCATGCGGTCTTTTACAATGAGTGCACCCACTTTCCGGCGACTGCAATAAGAGTTCTGTGCCCATATGGCGGCCATTTTCAGGTAACTACGATCAAATTGTGCTTGCTTTTCGGGGGTCATACCAACATAAATAGGAGACAAAGATATAGAAAAATCTTTAAAAATTTGTAGAATCAAAAAAATGTCTTACCTTTGTCATCCCAAATTTTAACTTAGGTCTGGTAGTTCAGTTGGTTAGAATACGTGCCTGTCACGCACGGGGTCGCGGGTTCGAGTCCCGTCCAGACCGCAAAAAGCCTGATTTGTGAAGAATTAGGCTTTTTTATTTGCGCTTTCAATTTTTACGGCTGTAATTAGTGAATTATTAATATTTTGCAATCCTTATCACCCCTACCAATATTCTATCTTCCTTCGCGAGCGAAATACTTTACCTTTTTCTGTCACAAAATAACTTTTTGTCCAGTTTCCTTGCTTGTCAAAATTAGAATATCTGATATGTACTTTATTCATCATTGCATCGCTCCAGCAAACTACTCCTGTAAAAATAGTTTTTTCATCATTATTTTTTATTACATAATCGGTTAGATGATTGTTTTCATCATAAAAATATGAATGCAGTGTAGTATCCACGGTATTATTATATTCTGTAACATAAGAACATTGTCTTACTTGGCCTTTTTCATTATAGAAAAAAGTAATTTTGTCAGGTGGAAAATCTTCTCTTTTTGGATATAATGCTCTCTCGTAACTTTTAAGCATTTTGTTTTTGTATATAAAATTATACCCAACAGTGGAAGGTACTTCTAAGCTTTCCGCAGAATGATAGATATTAAAACTATTACATTGATTATTTTCAAAGTAATGATACACATAAAGAATATAGTTATTATTTGTATTATTAACATAGTTCTTCATTTTTACCTGTAACAATGTATCTGATTGAACATATTCATATCTAAAATCTCCATCTAATTTTTTATCAATGTAATAAAGTTGTTGTAGTAAAAATCCGTCCTCATCATATACAAAGACAGACTCTCCAATAAACCGCGATTTTTTTGTCGTAATTTTTTTGATTCCTATAGTTTTCTCATTATTATGAATATTAATATATTCATCTATATCATTTTGAGAATAAGCAAATATTACACTTACAAAAAACAGTCCTATAATAAATAATATTTTTTTCATATTGAAACTATTGTTTTTTAACTAAAATCTTAATACATAAAAAATATTTCTCATTTTATTAAAATTAGTCGTACTATATCCGCCCGCTCCCGAAGGGTTCATAAAATTAATCAGTATTCTCCCACTATCATATACTCTGACTCTAGAAACTCCAACAGCATGCGCCATACCTTTACTAATATTCATTTCATATATCATAGCTTTGTTTTGAGATAGTGTATTTGCCATTTCAAGAGCAATATCCGTTTTTGTCATTTGGGAAGTTATATTTTCATTTACAAAATTCCGCACAGAGAATCCTTTGCTAGCATACATTTTAGCCATACTCAGATCTCTAATCTCAACATGTGGGAAATTGGGATTAGCCCTAAGATCGCTTACACTTGTAGTTTTACCATTGTAATAAGTATCTATACTCCTAAAAGTTTCATACCTACAGTCCACTGTTTCAGGAGCTTGATTCATTTGTGGCAACGGCATCGAAACATCAGTTGTTAACCGATCTCCATACCAAAAATTTCTTCCATCACGCACCGCACTTATTCCACCACTTATTCCACCCATAATGCCGCCACCAATTCCACCTAGTAATCCGCCTAATGCTCCACTACCAAACGCTTGACCTAATCCTTTCTCTTGTACTAAACTATTCCCAAAGCCCGTAATGAATCCACCACTTGCTCCCCCTGCACTCCCAATAGCTGCACCAGTAATTGCACTTGAAGCAACCGTTTGTGCAGCAGCCGTACCCAAAAAGCCTGCCCCAAAACTACCTCCCGCCAGCACTGAACTAACCCCGGCGCCAACACCTGCACCCACAGCTCCAGCTAAAGCACCCGTCCCAAAATATCCCAATCCTGCCGCATTAAATTGTGCTCCATTAAATGCCCAATTCAACACCCCACCTATTAGTGCTCCTATCGCTAAGTGCACCCACTCTCCATCAGGGTCTATGTATTTTATCGGGTTATCTAAGCCGTAGGCATACGTTCCCCATCCATACCCCCGGAATGCCTGCGGGTCGACAGCCATAAATATTCCTAACCCCGGATTGTAATAACGCGAGCCGTAGTCGTACCACCCCAAATTAAACTCACCCATCAACTCCTTACTGTTATACCGCAGCTTGTTCTCTACATAACCGTTGCTGCTGTACGTGAAGTCACGAATGAGACCGCCAAAAGGATAGTAGCTGTTTTCTTGCACGACAGCGGCCCCACCCCGGCCCTCCCCCAAGGGGAGGGTAAAGGCAATGCGTACGTTGCCTAAATGGTCAGTTAAATGGTATTCAACGGTGAACGTACTGTCATAGGCATT
>QMCD01000846.1_pt1 | contig 20472 bp, 9 predicted proteins | sample 1821841 | NCBI WGS metagenome assembly QMCD01 (sample SAMN01991225, study PRJNA193472) | Termite gut metagenome, whole genome shotgun sequencing project. | isolation source: worker | host: Macrotermes natalensis
AACCATGGTCAGTCCTTTTTTGTGTGTTCGCACCGCAAAATTATAGGATTGGCCTTTTTTATTACAATATTTTATAGATAGCAACTTAAATTAATTATTTTTTCAAAGAGCTATAAGCTAACAGCTAAAGACTATCGGCTTTCAACTGTATAGATAAACTTTTATCAAAAAACAAAAGGATATGCATACTAAAACTTTACAAATCGTTTCTGCATATCCTCTGTCATAATTTACATGTGCTATTTCACTTCGAATTCATAAACGCCTACCGATTCTTGTACAGGCAACTGGAATAGCAGGCGTACACTCTGGCTTGTTACAGGTTCGAATTCTATTTTGTTCAGCGCATTCTTTTCCGATTTAGCCGGCGTTTTGGCGTTCACATTTACCCATTCTCCCTTATCGTCCTTGTATTGTACACCCCACGACAGAGGAATGCGGCAGCCGCCCCAAGGCCCGTCGTCGTACCAGAATACCGATGCAGTAGAGAATGTTTCAGGCTTGTCGAAATCGTAGACAATCCATTCCTGTGAATTATTCTTCGGCCACAAGGTAAAGAACGGTACATGCCTGTCATTCGAATCTTTTGGCCAATAACCGTCGTTTACACTGCTCATCGATTTGTTAGGAGACGAGGACGATACTTTCGCATTCGTACAGAAAGTCGGAGGTGGCAATGGGCGTGTCGATTCCACTGTGCGCGGTATCCATACAGCCATTTCACCCGAGCCACGGTTCGACCATGCATAATACGGGATAGCGGTCAGGTGCTTGTCTTCTACAATTACGTTATTGTCTTTATCCCGCGATGCGCTTTTGGCATTTGCTTCCAGTTGCATGATTCCGCTCAGCTTATCGGATAGGAAAGTTTCTGTAAATACGATATTATCGTCCAGTACGGCATTCAGTACACGGTCTTTATTATCTACCCATTCCAGGCAATATACGATAGGGCCGCGCTCAATAGCTACTTTTCCCCTGTCGTCTTCTACTTTCTCGTTTGCCACGTCTTTGTGGACATCCATCGGGAATGATACATCTATCTTATCTCCCTTTTTCCATTTCTGTGAAAGAGTTACATAACCGTTACTTCCTATTGTGTAATCTACATCTTTTCCGTTCACTTTTATCTTTACAGTTTCCTTTTTCGGATTCAGGTAAGTGTAAAGGTCGCTTGGTACAGGTTTATTCAATGCCCATCCCGGTATTCTCACCAGCACATCGAATTTCTCTGATTTCGCAGGGTCTACATTGATGGTTACATTGCCATCCCACGGATAACCGGTCTTCTGTGACAGATTGATTTTGTTTTTACCCAATTCTATTTCACCTTCGCTTTCTACAAAAAGGCTCACATATATCTTATCATCTTTCTTAGCATATACATATCCCGGTATCGAAGGCATAAAGCGGCATACATTACTCGGGCAACATGCACAGCCGAACCATTCGCTGCGTCCGTGCTGTCCCACCGATTCCAGCGGGTTCGGATAGAAGAAACGGTTGCCGTCGAGGTTGATACCCGAAATCAATCCATTGTATAAAGTACGTTCCAGCACATCATAATATTTCGAATCACCGTGAAGCAGGAACAATCTGTGATTCCAGTACACATTGGCGATAGCGGCGCAGGTTTCGCAGTAGGCCGACATATTCGGCAGTTCGTAATTCTTGCCGAAAGCTTCGCCGTGGCCTGTTGCTCCGATGCCCCCTGTGATATATAATTTCTTGGTAACTACATTGTCCCAAATCTTGTCTATGGCGTGCAGGTAAGCCTCATTCCCGGTCAAAGCAGCCACATCGGCCATCCCTGAGTACATATAGGCAGCACGCACGGCATGTCCTACAGCTTCGTCCTGTTCGATGACAGGCTTGTGTGTCTGGCTATATTCGCCGCTGTGTCCGTGGCCTTTCAGGTCGAGGAAATATTTGGCGAGGTCGAGATATTCTTTTTTACCCGTCACACGGTACATCTTTGCCAGTCCCATTTCTACGATCTGATGTCCGGGTTCGTAAGCGAGTTTACCCGGCCCGAAGTCTTTTACCAGCAGGTCGGCATTTTTGATAGCCACATCGAGCAGGGAGCGTTTTCCTGTCGCCTGGTAATGAGCGACTGCCGCTTCGTACAAGTGACCGCAATTGTATAGCTCATGGCTGAGGTCGGGGTCTTTCTCCCAACGCTTTTCACCTACCCATTCGTGCAGTTTACCCGGTTCTCCTGCAGTACGTGCTGTATATAGATATCCGTCAGGTTCCTGAGCCTTTTGTATGTAATAGATCAGAGTATCCATACGGGCTTCCAGTTCCTTATTAGGGAACATCTGAATAGAATAGGCCGCGCCTTCGATGATCTTATAAATATCGGTATCGTCGAAAGTCAGTTGAGTAGCAAAATAACCCGGCATCAGTTTACCCGCTTTCTTGAAGTTATCTACCCGCCCCGTATTGTAACAATGGCCGAGAGCAATCGGTATTGTCACATCCTGATTGATACGGATACGCGGTGCCCAGAACTTATCCGAGAATTTAACTGAAGTAAAGGCTACCGGCTGGATAGGGTAGTCCTTATTGTCTCCTTTCTGCTCATGTACATGGTTGTGTCCGGGATGGTTGCATCCCCAGCCTGTTAGCCAGTAGCAGGTGAGTAAAAGAACGACTAAACTTAATTTTTTCATAGCTATATCTGTTTTGTTATATTATTTTCCTTGATTATAAAGTTCCGATATTTCATTCTGTGTCAATGGTGTATCATAGAACCTGAGAGAGTTGAGGTATCCGGTGAAACGATGTTCTCCATCAAATTTAGTACCTAAAGTAATTTTTTCGCTTTTTCCTACACGCAGAAAAATATCCTTTTCTTTTACAAATATACCGTTAATATATATTTTTTCCTTATATCCATCGAAGGTAACAACTATATGTTTCCAGTCCCCGTCGGTTCTAATATCTTTGATTCCCATATCTTCGTACCAGCCGTGATGCATGGTGATTCCGCTGCGGGGACTGCTTCCATACCCGAAGATTATTTTCTCCAGTTCGCCATACGATTCGTTGATATCGAGTATACATTCGTTTTCTTTCGGATTTTCGGATGCTATCCATGCTGAAATGCTGTAAGGTGCATTGCCTGTCATAGTTTCGGGCAATCCGAAATCAGACCTGAACTGCTGATATCCATTAAATGCGAAAGCCGTTTTGCTCTTATAGTTTTTGATAGGAACAGCCATAGAGAAAGCGTCGAATCCTTCTTTTTTGTTCTTTTCGTTAAATATCCTTGCCACCAGAGAGCCTGCAGGATAACTGTTTGCATTGATTTCGAACAGTAATCCTTGTCTTTTCGGCGTGGCTACCTTTGCCTGCTTGTCGAATGGCTGGCTGTTATTCGGGAATGGGTCTTCTCCTTCTGAGAATACTTTTATATTCCATACGGCAGGGAATAAACCATTTTTCTCGTTTCCTGTAACTGTCAGTCGGATATACCTTGCTTTTACATCGCCATGGTCTGTCATCGGGCTTCCGGCAAGTATATTATTGCGTTTGTCAGAAAAAACCGTCCATATTTTACCATCGGCAGATGTTTCATAGAAATATTGATAAAATGATGTGGCATGTTCGAATTGTGTCCATATACGTTTAATATTCTGTTCTTTACCTAAATCCAGTTCTATCCATTCATCTTTGTAGCAGCTTTCGGCACGCCAAAGTGTAGCATTATTATCATCTACGGCATATTCGGGTTTAAAATTCTCATCGTAATACGATGAGGCTTTTACCCTTGCCCCGAAAGCGATATTCTTATATGGATTAGAATCTTTCTGTAAGAACCCGATTCCTTTATGTCCTGCATCTACTTTTTGTATGCGTCCGTCCTTATCGAATTCGAGTTTGTCGGCTGCTATCTGTCTGAAAAAGCCACGTGTCGATTGCGGAATGTTATGCCTGTGGTAAACGATATAATAGTCGTCACCCTCTTGCAGTATACTGTGATGCCCCGGCCCATGAATGGTGCTGTCGGCACTTGTAGACAGTATCGGATTATTGTCTGCAAATTCGAAAGGTCCCATTGGCCCTACCTTGCTGGTCGCATATTGCACGCGGTAAGTATGGTCGTGGCACGAACCCGAAGAATAAGTCAGGTAATAAATATCATTGCGTTTGAATACATACGGCGCTTCAAAAAAATCGGTAGCCTGTGTATTCGGTATCAGCGTAGTATCTACAAGGTTTTTCATATCGGCGCTCAGTTTGCCTACACCGCAGCCGTGATCTTTGTATATTCCCCATGTACCCCAATAGAGGTAGGTAGAGCCATCGTCATCGATGAAACTTTGTGCATCGAGGGTAATGGACATTTTCACATAACGGTCGGGAATAAGTACTGCCTCATCCGGGCCGAGTATATTTGTCCACGGGCCTGTGGGATTATCCGATATCCCGCAGAATATTTTACATGCCTGACTATAATAATTATAATATCGTCCGTCGGTACCCTGCATCACGTCCGGCGCCCATATCTGGTTGGCTGTTGGCCAGTTCATCGGTTCGATAGTCCAGTTTACAAAATCTTTTGATTTCCAAACCTGTGCAGGGCCTACACCCAGCCCTGTGCCGTCGGTAGTGGCATAGATATAATATGTATCTCCGAACTTACGGACTGTGGGGTCGGCAAAGTAACCCGGAATAATAGGGTTTCCTGCTCCCGGAGTATTATATTTTACTTCCTGCCCATACAATGTATGGAAAGAAAGAATAAACAATAGGATATATAAGGCCTTTTTCATATTGTTACAGATTAGTCTTGTTATCACTGCATAAATCCAATTCTATTTTGGGAAAATATTGCAATAAAAGGTTATACATGTCGGGGTCATATTCTTTCAGTTTCTCCCGTGTGTTAATAGAATTATGTACTCCATTTGGTTCGGCCGAATATTTATTGCAGTCGAAAAATGATTGCACTGTTTCTGCAAAATACTCTTCTTTGTTGCTGATAGCATACGTATTTTCCCACAAACCTTTTTCTATCGCTTTCAGTCGCAATGCTTCCAGTTCGTTGTCGAAATTTGGATTTATACCCAGAATACCCACCATATGAATGATATGTGCAAATTCGTGCACAAGAATGCTTTCCCCCTTATACCTGTCACCCGGCAGGCAAATCACATTCTCCTCGCCGCAACTGGCACTGAAATCGTGTTCGGGTGCTCCGCCGAATCCTCGGGCGCGTTTATTCCAATAGCCAATATTTTCCGGAGTATCGCATATTCTCTTGTATTCGGGAATGTCGCATACTTCTTCCTTTTCTCCTATAATCATTACTTTGCAGCCTTTGGCTATCATTGCTTTCTTTACATCCTCCCGTTTGGATAATACCTGTGAAATCACTTTGCCAGCCCTGATTAGTGCACTGTCGTTGACCTTGGCTGATGATACGATGGGGATTCCGTCAGCATTCGCATATTTTTTGTAGAATGGGTCTATATTTAACGTATCGGGTATAGCAGTTACTTTTACCTCACCGGAAGAAAGCTGCCCCTTTTTGTCGGAGCAGCTATAAATTGAGATTGTAAATAGTATAGAAAAGAGTAAATATAATAATCTTATTTTCATCATTGCTTATTTTTCTATGGGTTAACTTTCCATTCTATTACTCCCCCTGAGTAACCTTTGCGTCCTACATCGACTACCTGAGGTCCGTTTTCATCCGAAGCGCCTTCGGCCTTCGGTCTTTGCAACTGGGCTACCAGCTTCAATTCTGTAGTGGTTATTGGCTCAAAGGTCACCTTATTGTATTTGTCGATTTCCGTGCCGTAAGGCGAAGTGTTTTTAACTTCTTTCCATGCGTTTCCGTCTTTATACAGCAACTTCCATGATTCGGGAGCTTTGTAAATAACATCGTAATGCTCGAATGCGAGCCAATATACTTCCACGCTCGATACTTTCTGTGGTTTCTGAAACTTATATCCGATAGATTCTTCTGTTCCTGCCTTGAGCCACCAGTAGTGGTACGGGGTATTAATATCGTCAGAAGACTTCGGTTCGAACTGGTCGTTGAATCCCCATCCGCCTATCTGCAAGGCCTGAGATGCGATAGTAGGTTCGGGTTTTGGAATAGCGTATTGAGATGTTTCGGGTGTCCATACTACCAACTGCCCCTGTCCGCGATTGTTCCATGTGCTGTAAGGGATAGCCTTGAACGTAAATGGTTTTTCTATTGTGTTGCCATTTACCGAATCTTTCTCTACCGAATAAGCGTTTCCTTCGAGTACCATAACGCCGTTCAGCAGATTCTTTTCGAAATGAGACTCGATTTTCGAATCACGCGGAATCACTACATCAAACAGATAATCTTTCTTCTGGTCTATACTTTCCAGTCCATAAACAATGGGGCCACGCTCCATAGATAAAAGGCCTTCATCGTATTTCACTTCTTTATGTGCCTGTACTCTTCTTACCGGCATATCCATATGTATGGAGATTTTATCTCCGGCCTTCCATTCACGTTCGATAACCGCGTATCCGCCCCGGATTTTTTTCTTTGCATCTTGTCCGTTTACCGAAATCTTGACTTCCGGTTTTGCTCCGTCAACATATTGATACAGGTCGGAAGGAACAGGCTGTCCTTTTGCCCATCCCGGAATACGAACCAGCATGGTGAACTTTTCTTTCGATGCGAGGTTTACTTCTATTTCTACTTCTCCCTGCCATGGATATTTGGTCTTTTGTACCAATTCCACTTCATTGTTATCCACTTTGATTTTGGAATTCCCTTCCACAAACAGGTTTACATAAATATCTTTTTTATTTACAGCATATGCATATCCCGGAACAGAAGCCATAAAGCGGGTAACATTTCCCGGACAGCATGCACAACCGAACCAAGGTGCACGTTCGAATCCTCCGTCCGATGCCAGCGGATTTCCATAGAAGAATTTATCTCCGCTCAGGGAAACTCCCGCTATCAGTCCGTTGTAAAGAGCTCTCTCCAGTATATCTACATATTTGGATTCACCTGTGGCAAGGAACATGCGCTGATTCCAGTATACATTGGCTATCGATGCACATGTCTCGCAATAGTTATTGAAGTTATTCAGTTCGTAATCAGGGCCGAATCCTTCGCCCTGTGCCCGCGAACCAATGCCCCCTATGATATATAGCTTCTTGCTCGCCATATTATCCCATACACGGTTTACGGCATCGAACAGTTTATGGTCGTGCTGCATAGAAGCTACATCCGTTACTCCCGAATAGAGGTATCCGGCGCGTACGGCGTGCCCTACGATTTCCTCCTGTTCGAGTATCGGCATATGGTCCTGGCTATATGGACTGAGCCTGTGCCCATCGGTACCACGTCCTGTTTCGTCGACAAAGTAACGCGCCATATCCAGATACTTCTTATCATCGGTTACACTGTATAGTTTTACCAAAGCCATTTCTACGATCGGATGTCCCGACGGAACATGCTTTTGTCCTTCGCTAGGGCCGAATACCTGACAAACGAGGTCGGCATTCTTGATGGCCACATCTAATAATGTCCTCTTCTGAGTTGCCTGATAATGGGCAACGGCTGCTTCGTAAAGGTGACCGCTGTTATATAATTCGTGGCTGTTGATTTTCTCCCAGCGGGAACTTCCCCACCAACCCGACAGGCGTGTACATTTGTTGGTGACGCAGGTGGTAAGATAGCCATCCGGCTCTTGAGCTGCTGCAATAAGAGTGATTACACTATCGAGGTATGCGTCTAATTTCGGATCGTATTTTACGGCGAGGGAATAAGATGCTCCCTCTATAATTTTGTAAGGGTCGGTATCGTCGAAGGAGAAATCCCCTTTGTGTTCACCCTTTATAAGTCCTCCTGCCAATGCAAAGTTGTCGAACCGTCCATTGATTTCACACTGATGAAATGCCGACGGGATAGAAACCGTCCGGTTGATTTCCATACGCGGCAGCCAGAATTCGTCAGTAAAATGAACATCTGTAAACGGAACTTCCTTGATTTCGCCGAGCTTTACAGCTGATGGCTCCTCCATAGTTTCACACGAGAACATTAGCCCTGCAGTAACAAGAATTAATGCTAGTTTTTCTTTCATGTATCTTTAGTTTTTATTGAATAGTAACATTGAATGTAAATGTTGCCTGTACCGTTTTTCCGGCCTCATATTCGTATACTAATGCCTGCCGGATGGTATACTTATCTCCTGATGAAGAATGCCCCGGATATTGCCCTATTGTAAATGTGAAACCGGACTCGGAATATTCCGAGAATACTTTGCTGACATCTCCCCAGTTGCATACATTTCCTGCGGCATCGAACCAGTGTCCGTAGCCATTCGCCGTAGTTGTGGCATTCAGGCTCCCGTTACTCTCCACGGCATAGAATTTGATGCTTTTACCTAAGGCAGATGTTATTTCGCCCGGTTGAAGCACGAATGCCCTTGCCAGTTTTACCAATTCGGTATAATCCAGGCTGACGGTTCCTCCGGTATATTCCGTTGCACTTGCAGGGAAGCGTACATCGAATGTAAACTCAGTGTTTTCATGCTTTTCATCTCCTGTAAAATTGATATTTCCCAGAACGTCCGTATTGGCAAAACTTATTTTATATGGCCACTGTTCATCATTGCTTTCGTCTTCATCCCAGGGATGCGATTTGTATGAACCCGGTGCACCTAATACGACGAACCATAGTTTTTCGCAGTTTGCAGGGATTGTGAATTCCACATCGGCTTTCGCTTTCCGGTTCATTTCGCCATATACACGCTGTCCGTTGCTCAGCAGTGCTACATATCCGTAACGCCATCCTGCTCTCGTTAGACTACCGTTATTGTATTTGGTCACAGTGCTGGTTTTCTCACCGATGGTACATATCCCCGGATCGCCGGAAGCCAGTGAAGAACCTGGTTGCAGGCCTTCGAAGGAAGTAGTGACAACTGTTCCCTCTGCCGGTACATTCAATGGAATAACGTTGTATCCTGTTGTACCCGGGCAATGGCTATATGCTACCTGATAACTTTTATCAGGGAGGGTATAGAGTTTATAGCTGTGCTTGCCTATATAGTTGCTCCCATTGGTGCGGATGGCATCTATATCCCACGTTACAAAGCGGGTGGCAGCATCATACATTTCGGCATTGAAGTTATCCATGCTCAGGTTGCTGAGACGGATATGTGCTTCCATCGGGTCTTCCGGGCTAACGGCTTCGCGCCATAGTTTACCTATGTAGTCTATCCCGTGCTTATCCGTCCAGTAATAGTGGATGAAATAGCTGGCATAGCGTTGCCACTCGTGTCCGGTATGACGGAAATAGTTATCCATGTATACGTTGAAGTTATAAGACTCGAAAGCTTCCGTCGGATATGATTGGAAAGATTGCCATTGTGCGGTCTGTTCCCAAAATCCATTACCTCCGTTGCCTCCGTATCCATATCGGAATCCACGGGTGAAGTCGTTGGGACTTCCGTTCGCAATCAGGTCGGCGTAGACCTGATACTGGAAACTGTGGCCGATTTCGTGGGCAATCGTCGAGCCTACGGGTTTGCAGGTGCTTGGATTCACCCACAGCCCGCCGATGATATCATCATATCCTCCGCCTGTCGCCAGCCATTCGGTCTGGTAAAGCATATAAATCTGCATCTTGTATTTGTCGAGATTGGACTTACCTTTGCCTGTTTCTGCAAATTTCAGCGTGTTGATATTTGTCTCATAATAAGTTTCTGCCTTCTTTAGCAGATCGTCTATATCTACGCGCAATGCTTCGGAAACCGTCGATGCATTGGGATTGTCCCCGAATCCTTTTTCCCAGAAGACTATAAAGTGGTCTGACTGCTTGCTGCGTACAAACGACCATTTGCTGTCTGCCCGGAGCATATCCATACTGCTGAACTCCTTCGGTTTATAAATTTTTTCATAGTCTTGTATATCTTCAGGTTTCAGAACAGTGACTGTATCTATTTTTGTTGTGTCTTCAGGTTCGGGTTCAGGTATTACTATATCTTCCTTACTATCGCTGCAACCGGATAAAGCAGTACTTGTAATTCCGGCGATAAGAAAGAAAAAAAGTGCGTAGAAGCATAAGCCTGCCATGGCAGGCTTATGTAATTTTATATTGAATCTGAACAACATGATATTATTCGCTGGTAAGGGTAAATGTAATATTGAAAATGGCTTTGCCACCATTGCACGTAACTATCATTTTAGTTGAAACGGCATCACCGGCAACGGCATTGTCAGGATGATTACCTCCATATAGGTATAATTCGGTTTCGCTGTGGCCTATACTGCACCACACAATACCTTCTGCCCATGCTGCTGACACACCTTCCTTGGTAATCCAGTAACCCGGAGCGTCACCTGTATAAGTAGGGTCTTCGGCAGATTCGGTATTCAGATATACTTTCAGTTCTTTGGAAGCAATCGCTTTATGTATCTGATAAGTAGTCATCTTGAAAGCATTCCGTAATATATCCTGAATATTTTCCTGCACGCTGGCATAGTCGTTACTCCAAGGCTTGCTCAACGATATATTCTTTTCTATTGTAGTCGGTGTGCCTGCCGGAGGTGTTTCCGGATCTTCGTAGGCAATAACGTTCACTGTGATTTTGAACATCTCTATTTTGTTATTGGCAAGGAAAGCGTAGCGGATAGTGAAGGACTGTCCTTCTTCCAGATTGTCAGGCATCTGCCCTATTCCTATTTCATCATCCTCAAAGTCTCCGTAGGTAGTGTATACACTGGCATTGTCACCATACTCGCCGACAAATCCGTTCATGTCATACCAGAATCCTGTACCTGTAACAGCTTCCTGAGCATAACTGCCGTCTTCTTTCACACCGAGGAATTTTATATCATCCATCGAAGATATACCCAGATCGCTCATTGTCTGCGTCAGGTTGAACTTAAGCGGATCCTGATCGTAGCTGCTTCTTGGTGTTACATTGATGCTGAGTTCCTGAGTATTAATTACCGGAGCAGTTATTGCACCTGCTGTTTTGGCTTTTACTGTTATAACTACAGCTGCACGTTTTTCATTGTATTTCAGGCATTCGATGAACTTAACGGTTTGCCCTTCTACCAGATGTCCCGGATATTGTCCTATCGCGAATTGTTTATCTTCCGTATTATATTCGGCAAATACCATGGCATCTGTACCCCATGTGGTAATATCGCCGTTCTTATCCCACCAGTGCCCCCAGGGAGCATTTGTATTTGTCATGGAACCAGCGTCTGCATGCGTGGTACCTAGTATACCGAAACCCTTGATTTCGGGAGCTCCGCTTTCTCCTGCAATGCCCAGTATCAATTGCTCTTCGGTGATTCCGAACAGCTCAGCTATTTTATTCATTTCTACTACCAGTGTGGCGCCATCATAAAGGGTCTGGCTTATAACCACATCCACTGAATATTCTAATATCAGATCTGCATTGATTTTGTTTTTCTGCGCCTCTTTTTCAGCTTCCTGACGGGCAATTTCATCAATCTCCTCCTGAGTTAATGTATGCAGTCCCCAAAAATCCGAGTTATCGCTGCAACTGCTCAAACCTACGGCAAAGAGAGCGATAAATATTATATATAGATATATGCTTTTCATTTTGAATTTCTCTTTTTATTTAACAATTGTTTTCTGAACGGATTAATTACTATATCCCTTATTCTGAACGAGAGATATATTTCCATCCATCGCAGATTTAGGTATCGGGAAATAGTCCCAATGTGTTTCGGTAGTCGCATCTTTACAGAACCATGATTTTCCGTTAAAGACATTGCGGCCGTCGGTCATTTTGAATCTTATCAGATCCTGACGACGATGATGTTCACCTACAAATTCCCAGGCCAGATCGTCGAGTAAGCCTCCTAATACAATGTCATTCCCTTTTTCCGAAGTACTCTTGTAAGATGCAGGATCCCAGTTTGCATAGCCTTCGCTGGTATACTCGCGGTGACCGTAATCATATACGCTTCCGCCTTTCAGATCGGCAATTGTGCGGGTTGCCTTTGCCGCAGAATCGAATGAACGCTTGCGGATATCTGTAATCAGACTGGCAGCAGTCTGTTCGTCCCTGCCTAATCGTAGCAAGCATTCCGCTTTGATGAACATGGCATCTGCCAGACGGAAAAATGCAACATCGTTACCATATGTGCCTGCATCACCTCCTACGATTTCACTTTTTACAAAACGGTAGCCCTCTTGCTGATATGCTCCGGGATTGTCTATTGAGTGTACATTCTTTGAATAATTGAGTACTCCTTGTCCCGACCAGTCATCGGATGTGAAAGGTATCGGCTCTCCGGACTGAGGGATATAGTTGCCATCCGTATCTTTAGTTGCACTTTTCTGTATACCGCCTGTCCATGTATATTTACTACGGTTGTCGGCTGCGTCGTAGCTGTCGATAAACTGAGGTACTGCACAACTGCCGTTCCAAGGTGCTCCTGAATATCCGTAGGCAGCTGCTCCTGCACCTACCAGGCATTTGTTAACCAGATAATTGTGGGCTGCCCTTTTCTTATCCAAAGGAATTGCGAATATAACTTCGGGTGATCCTGAAATATCAGCTTTGAAATTGTCAAGATAATTTGGAGCCAGAGAGAATCCGCCGTCGGTAATCACTTCGTTTACTTCAGTCAGCGCTTTTTCATAATAATCAGTGCCTGTGGTCCCGAAGTATGCATTGTAATTCAGATATAACTTGGCCAATACCATACAGGCAGCATAGCGGTTAGGATAGCCGTGTATTTTTTCTTTGCTGAGATCGTCTTTGATGGCATTAAGTTCACTTACACAAAATTCGAAAATCTGTTCGGCATTCTGTTGCTGAGGAAGATGGCCTTCGGGTATATTCTGTGTTGTTTCCAAGGGTACATTGCGGAATGCATCAAGCAGGATATAGTAGTTCAGTGCCCGGATAAAGCGCATTTCGGCCTGTTCTACTCCCGTATCCGATAATATATCCAGACATTTGTTGGTGTAGCCGATACCCACATAGGCATAATTCCACAAACCTTCAGTATGGCCTAATGAAGAGTTCCAGCTGTGTTTGTGCATGGATACATATAAGTCGCCCCAACCCACACCGATGCGTTTTGGTGTCATATACGTATCGCTGCATTCTTCCATCAGGTCGAAATAACCGTTCCATCCCCAATAGAGATAACGCAGCTGTGCATATGCTTCTCCCATCATTTCGCCTACAGCCTGTTCGTCTGTTATATCTATTGTTTCATCTGTCAGTTGGTCGTATACATTTTCAGATAGATCTGTACAAGCTGCGAAAGTTAACAATGAACTTACTGCCAGCCCTATTATAGTATTTTTAATTAATTTCATGATTTTACTGGTATTAGAAATTTAGATTTACACCTATTGTGAATGAACGGGTGGTAGGATATTTGTCGCGGCCGTCTATACCCGGTGTCCTGAAATAGTTAGATACTTCCGGGTCCAGGCCTGAATAGCCTGTAATACAAAATAGGTTCTGACCTGATACGTATACTCTGGCTTTTTTGATATATTCTTTGACGGCTCCTGATAATGGCAGATTATATCCTAATGTCAGATTAGCTAATTTCACAAAGTCTCCGTTCTCGATATGGTCACTCCATACGCCTTGCGACATCGAGCTTGACAATTGTACCTGCAATTGCTGTCCTGTAGCCGGATCTATTACCGGCGCACCGCTTGTATCCACTGCCCCATACCATTTGGCTGCCGATTTCAGGCGGTTATAAGCTATCGAATTGTTCTCGTAGAAAGCCCGCTGAAGATTTAAAATCTTAAATCCGAACTGACCTGTGAATTGCATGCTAAGGTCTAAATCCTTGTAGCGGAATGTATGTCCCCAACCGGCATATACCTGAGGCAGGCCATTGCCTAGTCGTTGACGGTTGACTTCTTCGTTGTATTTTGAGTCGAATTCTTTTACGACCCAGCCTCCGTTACCATCCGATACTTCCACCAGCACAAAGCCGTCTTTGCTGACGCCTACAGATTTTAGTCCCCAGAAATCTCCCATGCGGTGACCTACTTCCAGGCAGTGTGTAGGCACAGTTATAGGGTCTCCGGCATTTCCTTCCTGTGCGAAGTTGCGTGTTTCATACAGGTCGTTGGACAGGCTCAGGAGTTTGTTGCTGTTGTGGGATAATGTCAAAGTGGTATTGTATTCAAAATCCTTATTTTTTACAGGTACGGCTTTGATCAGTATCTCTATCCCTTTATTACTCATCTTTCCGGCATTAGCCAGAGTGGAATTATACATGTTGGGAGGTACAGGTACTGTGTAGCTGTATAGTAAGTCTTTTGTCCTTTTGTTGTATACATCTATAGATCCGCTCAAACGTCCTCCGAAAATACCCCAGTCGAGCCCGACATTGAATTCCTGAGTTGTTTCCCATTTCAATTTCGGATTTGGATTCTGAGTTACCTGCAACGATGGGCTCCATTGTCCGTCTTTGTTCAGATGGTCGCCATAAGGGTCGTAACCGAACAAGGTCAGCGAAGTATAAGACGACAGGGCGTTTACCCCCGTTTTTCCATAGCCTGCACGCAGTTTCAGGTTGTCGATCCAGGTCAATGGTTTCATAAAGCTTTCGTTGCTGACAGTCCAACCCAGCGACAGGGAAGGGAAGGTTCCCCATTTATTATCTTTACCGAATACGGAAGACCCTTCACGGCGTACAGATGCTAAAATATTGTAGCGGTCATCGTAGGCATAGCTCACACGACCGAAGAACCCAATCAGGTGATTGTCATTTTTGTATGACCCCATACTTGCTGTTTTGTCTTCGTCTTTCAGGTAAGTACCCTGGCCTAAGTTGTTGTATAAGAAAGATTCCGATGAGAAGTTACCATTTCCTGCACTGAAACCGTCATTGACATTGTACAGGTAGCTATATCCTATCAGAGCGTTAGCTCTGTGTTTTCCTATAGAGAAGTCATATCTGGATGTCAGGTCTAAGTTATCGCTGCGGCCGTTGCTCGATGATTTGGATGCCCAACCTTTACATGCTGCTATTACCTGACTATAATAATCACTTGTATAGAATGTTTGTCCGGTAGAAGAGTTTTCTTTCAGGGATACCATCAGTTCGGTTTGCCATCCTTTTATCGGCTCTAGCGTAACCCTTCCTGTGAGGCGGGAATAATGGGACCTTGTGTCGCCAATCATTTCGTTTTGTATTTCCACCGGGTTGTAATACTGAAAGCGGCTATACTCCTCGTAATATGAGCCATCCTCGTTATAAATAGGAGATGAAGGATTGTGTATCAGGGCTTGCCTGTATACATAATTATTATCATTGTTGGTATTCTTGTGATTACCATACAATAAATTAACATTGAATTTCAGGATATCTTTCATCGCATATTGTGTGAAGTCGAGTTGCATTTTCAGATCGCGGCTGTCGCTTTTGCGCATGATACCTTCTTCGTCGCTATATGTTACATTTGCAGAATAGGCCGATGTTTTGGAGCCTCCTTTCAGCTCTAAGGAATGGTTTTGCGTATATCCGGCCTTGCGGGTAACAGCTTTGAGCCAGTCGGTATCATACCCCTCATATGGGAAACTGGTACGTGCATAGATAATATCGTTTGTATCCATAAAATCGGCAGTCTTATACCAATTGGAGAAGGACAGATAGCCCGAATAGTTCACTTCCGAATGGGATTCGCGCCTGCCTGTTTTCGTAGTGATTATAATAACCCCGTTTGCACCGCGCGTACCGTATATAGCGGCAGCAGAAGCATCTTTCAGGATATCTATCGATGCGATATTCTCGGGAGCGGCGGTTGTCAGGCTACCCTCGATTCCGTCGACTAAAACCAGTGGCTGTACATTTCCGTATAAGGTAGAAATACCCCGGAGCATGATGCTGGAAGTTGCATTCGGGTCTCCTGACGAATTGGTAATACTCAATCCGGCTACCTTTCCTTTTATAAGTTCGGCTGCATCGCCTATCTTTCCTACAGAAAAGTCTTCGGATTTCACACTGGCGATAGCGCTGGTGACATCGCCTTTTCGCTGGGTGCCGTAACCGATGACGATAACTTCATCCAGCATTTTCAGGTCTTCGGAGAGTGTTACCGATATGTTCCTTTGTCCGTTCAGGTTTATTTCCTGTTTCTGGAAACCTACGTATGAAAATACGAGCGTACAATCGGTGCCGGATACCGAAAGTGTAAACTTGCCGTCTACATCGGTAGTTGTACCGTTTATCGTGCCCTTTTCTACTACCGATACTCCTATCAGTGCATCGCCTTTTTCATCTATGACTGTTCCCGAAACCGTTGTCTTTGATTGCTGTATTTCTTTGCTGTTATCGGCAACCGATACCTGAGGGTAAGCCAGCCCGCCCAGCATAACACATGACAGTAGTATACAACAGGCTGTTTTGTGTTTAATTTTTAGAAGGTTTGTTCTCATCTTTAGATTTAATTAGTTTTCGAATTCATGGTTGTTAGTAATTTATTCTAGTGTGTTTTCCTTCCGGTTATTTCCTGAGCCGGACGAATAAACTTTCATGGGGTTCCAATACTTTTTTCAGAGGGGTATCAGTAGTACCCATTTCCTGCTGTGTCCATATGTTTTTGATTTTTCTCGGTATGCGTTTCATGTATAATGAGCCGTTTTCGAGGCTTTCGTCATATACTGTATCGAAATTCCAGTTATAGTCGAGGTCGATATTGAAATTATTCCGGTTTATGAACAGGAATGCCACATCTCCATCCGATAAGGCTTTGACGAGAATGTCTATACCATTCAATGTGACAAACCGGAATGCTGTTTTGCCTAACTTATCCTGATTGATTGCGATAGCCTCTTTGTTGAGAAGTATTTCCTTTGTCAGTGCGTCCATATTGCGGATATCGTTTCCGGCCATTAATGGTGCCGACATCATGCTCCAGATAGCGAAATGTGAACGATACTCATTTTCTGTCTGTCCTCCATTGCCGATTTCGAGCATCTCCAGGTCGTTCCAATGCCCGGGGCCGGAATATTGATTAATGGTGAGTGCCTTGTCTAATATTTGTAATACGCCTACTCCTCCCCAGTTGAACTTACAATCATAACAGTCACGTATATCGGCTGTGATGCGCCATAGATGGCCTATGCCTTTACCCCATTCCCAAGGTTTGTTTTCGCCCCATTCGCATATGCTGAATACGATAGGTCTGCCACACGCCTTTAATGCGTCGCTCATCGTTTTATAGGCGGCTTTAGCATCCTGGCCTTCATTGTAGCACCAGTCGTATTTGAGGTAATCGACACCCCATCCGGCATACTGGCGTGTATCCTGAAACTGGTATCCACGGCTGCCCGGCCTTCCCTGACATGTTTTGCTCCCTGCACAGGAGTATATCCCGAATTTGAGGCCTAAACTATGGACATAGTCGGCAACAGGTTTCATTCCGTTGGGAAAGTGGTCTTTATCTACTATAATATTTCCTTCCTCATCGCGTCCGGTTTGCCAGCAGTCGTCGATCACCACATATTCGTAGCCGGCATCTTTCATTCCTGATGAAACAATGGCGTCGGCCATCTCTTTAATCAGTTTTTCGCTGACGTTGCATCCGAATTTATTCCAGCTGTTCCATCCCATTGGTGGAGTTTGGGCAAGTTTGTCAAATTCAGAAATGACTGATTGGCCTTGTTTCCCAAATTCCTGTTGAGCAAGGGAGAAATTACAAATACCTATAAATAATAAAAAGAATGTGATAATGCTTTTCATACTATAATAAGTTTTAGACTCCGGTAATAATCAAAGAATTGAAGCGGGCAATTCCTCTATTGCAAAAGACGTTAAAATATGTTGAAGGCATATGCAACGAATCTCCAGAACAATGCGAAATTTATCCAAATTAATATTTTAATTATGATACAATAATTAAGCTTAAATTGCATTAAACCAGTAGTTTGGGTATTCATTTGTAGGATTGTGCTATCTTTTTGAAATTTTGTGTTACCGGAAAAAGTGCGATATTTACACTTAAAACCTTTATACTATATGAAAACACGGATATTAAAGACATTCCTGGTGATAGTATGTTTTTTTCTTTTTACTTCTCCGCTTACAGGAATTGAGCTGAATTTTAAATATTACTTTGTAGAGAACGGACTGTCGTCGAACACTGTATATGCTATTGAGCAGGATTCGAGAGGTTATATCTGGATAGGAACAGAGGATGGACTCAACCGTTTCGACGGATATAATTTTCATTCATACAGGAATATACCAAGGGATAGCACATCTATCGTAAATAATTATATATATAGTCTTTATGAAGATATAAACAAGAAACTATGGGTAGGGACTGAAACCGGAATCTCTATTTATGATTATCAAAGCGACCGTTTCCGTACTTTTACAAAGAGGACAAAGGAGAATATTCCACTTAACGATAAGATACAGAATATTTTATCCGATGAGAATGAGAATATATGGATAAGTTCATTTAAACAAGGAGTGTTTTTTTATAACAGACACACAGATGTGTTAAAGCTGTACTCCTTTAATAAATACGTGAAAAACAAACAGGAGCCGGTTTTTACAACCTGTGTTTACAAAGACCGCGATAATACGATATGGGCATTAGTTAATAATACGATATATCAGTTATATAAATTAGATAAGAAGAAAGATGAGTTTGTTCCTGCATTTCCTGATACTAACTCCGATCTGTTGTGCCAACTCCGAGGATATACCCTGTTGGAAGATACCTTCGGTATGCTATGGCTGGGAACATGGACTAATGGCCTTTTCGAAATAGATAAGAAAACCGGAATTAAAGGTAATTATCTGAACACAGAGAATGCAGACAAAATACTCCATATTCATTCCCTGATGGAATATGAGCCGGGGAAGCTGCTGATAGGCTCGAATGACGGGCTGACTTCTTTCAGCATATCGCCTGTTATCGGCAATAAGAGAGAGTCTCATATCAAGGAGCCGGTATTATCGAACCGTTTTGTTTACCCTATTTATAAGGATAGGGAAGGCGGACTTTGGATAGGTACTTATTATGGAGGTATTAATTATGCATCTCCTAACAGAAACTATTTTACAAGTTATACGCACGACAGATATGAAAATTCGATAAGTGGTAATGTTGTGAGTACATTCTGTGAAGACGCATCCGGTAACCTATGGATAGGGACAGATGACGGGGGACTGAACTTCTTCAATACAAAAACAGAAAAATTCATTGCATATAAGCCCGATAAAAAAAGGAACAGTCTTTCTTATCACAATGTACATGCTCTGTGTATATACGATGATAACTTATGGATAGGAACATATTCGGGAGGGTTGAATGTGATGGATCTGCGTACGAAGAAGTTTAAGTGCTATTATAACAATCCGTCAGATTCGACTTCTCTGGATGCTAATAATGTATATGCTTTATATAAGGATTCCCGTGATAATCTCTGGATTGGTACCACAACAGGAGTAAATCTCTATGACCGCAAAACAGATAGTTTTCTCCGTATGAAAAAATTGAATACGTTGATTATAGATATACTTCAAGTGGAAAATACGATCTGGGTAGCCACTATCGGAGACGGGATTCATACCTACAATCTGGATACAAAACAATGGCATGCATACCAGTTTGATCCGGAGGATAAATCTTCTTTAATCAGTAATGATGTTATTTGCCTTTGTCTCGATGAGTCCGGTCAGTTATGGATAGGAACAAATAGCGGTTTGTGCCGGTATGATGCCGCAAATCAATCTTTTATACAAATATCGGTTAACTTTCAGAGTAATGCAATTTGTAGTATATTCAGTGATAATGGTTTCCTGTGGATAGCTACTACTCGCGGACTGGTAAGTTTCGACCCTAAAACCAACCAATACCGTATTTTTACAAAAGGTGATGGATTATTGAGTGATCAGTTTACAGGAAAGTCCGGGATAAAGACATCTTCCGGCAGAATATATTTGGGAACAGCAACCGGATTCAATGCTTTTTATCCTAAACAGATTGTAATAAACAGGTCTATACCATTAATAGAGGTTACGGATTTTCAGTTGTTTAATAAGTCTGTGAATTTTTACGATTATCTATCATATGGCGAAGATAGTATCCGTCAGATAACATTACCCTACAATAAGAATGGCTTTAGTTTCGAATACACGGCGCTAAGCTATTTTGCCCCTGAAAAAAATGAATATGCTTTTATGCTCGAAGGTTTCGATAAGCACTGGAACTATGTAGGCAAAGTGCGTAAGGCTGCTTATACGAATATCCCTCCGGGAGAATACTATTTTAAGGTCAAAGCATCGAATAATGACGGTATATGGAACGATACGGGATTGAAAATTAAACTGGTGATTACCCCTCCGTTCTGGTGGAATAACTGGTCTGTGACCTTTTATATATTGTTAGCTACTGCTGCATCCATCGCTTTTCTCAATTATATAAGGAACAGGGATGAAAAAAGGAATAAAGAGAGGATAGAGAAAATAAAGAATGAG
>QMCD01000847.1_pt1 | contig 20465 bp, 22 predicted proteins | sample 1821841 | NCBI WGS metagenome assembly QMCD01 (sample SAMN01991225, study PRJNA193472) | Termite gut metagenome, whole genome shotgun sequencing project. | isolation source: worker | host: Macrotermes natalensis
ATTACCAATAACGGTTTGATAACATAATGCGAAGATTTCTCTCTTCTGTTGCCCAATTATAACGCCTTCTGCTAATGCAGCCGAACCATCACCTTTCGATTTTGCCTTGGGTGGCAAAGGCATAGACCCTTCGATTCCTGTTGGTAGCAGTGGTATTCAGATACAACGGGGGAACTCTGTTATGGTAGACTATGGAGGCAACTTCAACAGTTATATATGTCCAATAATCATCCGGTAAAGCATTCAAGTCCTCACCAATATTTCTAGCGAATTGAGAAACGAGATAGTTACCATGATATGTATGGTCTTTATATAGCCGTTCTTTTTTGCCGCCACTACTTAATGATTTAAATTCTTTGGCTTCAAACCTATCCGAAATAAAAATATGCTTATAATTGTCGGGCATTACTACTTATTATATACTCCTTTTCGGTCTTCAAGAAGCTTACAGAAATTTTCTTTGGTTATTTGTTTTTTATCTTCTAAGATATTTTCTTTTATAGCATCTAGGCATGCTCTGGTAATATCCGAATGACTCAAGCCAAAAGCGCAATCAACAACACTTTTAACTTTAAAATTTAGCTTAAACCCTGATAATTTATTTTTTAGCAATATTTCTATTTGTTCCCTGTCGGGTTTTTCGTAATCTAAAATATCATCAAATCTTCGGAACAAGGCTTGGTCTAACAAGGAAATATTATTTGTTGCGGCTAATATTAAGCTGTCAGATTTATCATTTTCTAAAAACTGTAAAAACGAATTTAAAACCCTTCTCATTTCACCGACTTCATTTTCAGTTGTACGTTCAGAACCAATGGCATCAAATTCATCAAATAAAAACACACCTTGTTTAGTTTTTATTATGTCGAAAATCTGTCGCAATTTTGCTCCAGTTTCACCCATGTACTTATTGATTAATCTGTCCATTTGCACAGTATAAAGTGGTAAATCCAACTCAGTGGCGATAACGGAGGCTGTCATGGTTTTGCCTGTTCCAGGTGCGCCTGTCAGAAGCAATTTGCGTCTGTTAGAGAGCGAATGGCTATGTAATTTTTCTCTATTATTATACTCCTTTAAAATTCTTTTGATTTTAAAGTCCAAATCTTCTGAAACAAAAAGTTCGTTAAGATGTCCTTTTGTTTTCGTCAATAGTACCAAATCGGACAAATCAGGTGTAAACTGAATTATTTTATTGGATTCCCTTTGAGATTTGTCAACAATTTCTTTTATTTCGTTTGCTAAACTTAAATGCCCTAATTTTGCTTCATGTGCAGCAACTTGCAACGACAAGACTCGGAACTTCTCTTTATCATTGTCCGCTAAAAAGGTTTTTATCAATGCTTTGATTTGATCTGCTTTTGCCATTACACCACCAATAAGACAATTTTAGCATAAATTTTTGATTTTGGCTAGACGCAATATAATTTTCCCTGCTAATTCCCTGTTAGTCTGTTTAGGGAATTTGGGTTGAAAGCCTTGACATGTCGGCATGAAATCTGCTATGATTTTAATAGTTCACTTTAAAAAGTGAGAAATTCCCAGTAAAATGACGGATATCAGGGAATTTTCCAAAAGACTTACAAGAGACTTTTGCTCTTTGGACTAGGATATCCGGTTCTTTTAAAATCAGGAGACATATAATGAAGGTTTTAATTTTAGCCGGGGGGCTTGGTACCAGACTGAGCGAGGAGACCGAACTTAAACCGAAACCTATGGTTGAAATCGGCGGCAGGCCGATTTTGGGGCATATTATGAAAATTTATTCCCATTGGGGGTTTAATGATTTTATTATTTTGACCGGTTACAAGTCGCACGTTATAAAAGAATATTTTGTGAATTATTATCACAGGTATTCCGATATCACTGTCGATATGACTGACAATACGGTCGAAATACACAAAACCCGAAACGAGCCCTGGAAAGTGACTATGCTCTACACAGGGCAAGACTCTATGACGGGAGGGCGCATTAAAAAGGCACAAAGTTATATCGGCAAAGAGCCGTTTTTGTTGACTTATGGCGATGGGGTTTGTGATGTTGATATGAAAAAACTTGTGGAGTTTCATAAAAAATCAGGCAAATTGGTTACTCTGACTGCAATTCAGCCATCAGGGAGATTTGGAGTATTAGACATAGGCGCAAACAATACAATTTCATCGTTCGCTGAAAAACCAAAGGATGACGGCGCATTAATTAACGGAGGATTCTTTGTTTGCGAGAACGAAGTTTTTGACTACATAAAAGGCGGCGATGACACAATTTTTGAGCGCGAACCGCTTGAGGCACTGGCGCGCGACGGGCAATTAGGCGCCTTTAAACACGACGGTTTTTGGAGGGCGATGGATACCTTGAAAGATAAAAATGATTTGACTCAAATGTGGTACGGCGGAAACGCGCCCTGGGCGCTTTGGAGTAAATAAGTGAGTCATTTTAACAATGCTTATAAAAATAAAAAAGTTTTTTTAACAGGTCACACGGGGTTCAAAGGTACCTGGCTTGCCCTGTGGCTAAAACAACTCGGGGCGGATGTTTTTGGATATTCGCTGCCGCCTGATACAACTCCGCTTTTTGATTTAGAAGGGATATATGGCAATATTTTAGATGTCCAGAAGCTTGATAAAACTCTGATTGATTTTGAACCGGATATTGTCTTTCACCTTGCGGCGCAGCCTTTGGTTAGGCGCTCTTACTCTGAACCGGTTTTAACCTACCAAACAAATGTTATCGGCACCTTGAATGTGCTTGAAGCCGCGCGCAAATGCAACAGTGTTAAGGCTTTTGTAAACGTCACAACTGATAAATGCTACGAAAACAAGGAAATTCGCCGCGGCTACAAAGAAGACGAACCTATGGGCGGCTTTGATATGTATTCATCATCTAAAGGCTGTGTGGAGATTATGTCTGCCTCGTACAGACGTTCATTTTTGACAGAAGGCTATTGCTTGGCAACAGCTCGTGCCGGAAACGTCATTGGCGGCGGCGATTGGGCGCTTGACAGGCTTATTCCCGACTGTGTCCGCGCAATTGAACAGAATCAAAAAATAGAAATAAGGCACCCCAATGCTGTGCGGCCGTGGCAGCATGTTTTAGAGCCGCTGTCAGGGTACTTAAGGCTCGGTGAGCTGCTTTTGGAGTGCGGGCAAAAATATGCCGAAGGTTTTAACTTTGGCCCAAATGAGGTCTGCACTGTCGGTGAAGTGGCGCAAAAAACAGTACAATACTGGGGCAAAGGCGAGATTGTGATAAATAAAAAAGATGACCTGCACGAAGCCGGGCTTTTAATGCTGGATATTGAAAAAGCGCGCAATGTGCTTGGCTGGGAACCGCGATACACCACTGATGAGGCCATCTTAAAGACAGTTGAATGGTACAAAGGATTTTTCAACCGTGAGGATATGAAAAACTTAACCTTGAAACAAATAGAAGAGTATGAGGAGAAAATACAATGCCGGTCCTTTCAATACTAATGCCTGTTCGCAATGTTGCGGATGTGCTTGAGGAATATCTGCCCGAATTGCTTGACATAACGCAAGGCTATGATTGCGAAATTATTATCGGCGACAATGCCTCTGATGATAATACGCAAGAGGTTTGCGAAAGTTTTGGCGACAAAATAAAATATGTCAGAAATGAAAAGAATTTGGGTGGCAGCGGGAATGTACTGAAACTATTATCTTTAGCAAAAGGAAAATATTCTATCTGCATCGGCAAAAACCGCATTTTTGAAAAAGAGATTTTTGGCGAGTTTTATAACATGCTGATGAAAAGCGACTATGATTTTATTTCGGTAAATTCGCCGGGGCGCGTAACATTGCCTTCAAAAGAATATTGTGATATAAACGAAATTTTGGATGATTTAGGCTGGCATCTTACACTGGTGTCCGCGATGATATTTCATAAAAGGGTTCTTCAAGATTTATCACAGTACGAAAAATACGTCAAAAGCGAATTGGTTCATGCTGCGATTTTATACCATTGCGTCTTAAAAGGTGCAAGAGTATATTTTGATGAAAGGCCGATAGTCAAAGGGTTTGCGCATAAAAACAGCATGTCGCAGTGGCTCGGTGAAATAATTGTTTATATGGCCAAAATGGTAGATTTGATGGTATCTTTTGGGGGCAATATTAAAAGAGAATCAAGGTTTAAATGGATTATGGATTTGTCGGCTATGCCTCAACATAACTGGTTTACTGCCGATTTCTATAAAAGAATGGTGCGGGATTATGGTCTTGGATTTTGGCAATGTTTTAAGTATCGCAAATATTTCAAATATTTTTCGCAAATCCCTTTTTTGAAGGTTTTATTGATTGTGCTTTGTGAAAAACTTAAACTGTTTATTTTTAACAAAACAAAAGATGGCAAGACAAGAAAAGTCAGAATATTTGGCGGGTTGATGAGGTATAGTTATGCCAGCGGGAATAATCATTGAGCGTACAAAACGGACTCGTATGCACTTGGCCCGTAATGACGCAGTCTGAATTGGTACTCAGGGTTTAATTCAAGCAGCAAATCGGGAATTTCCCACATATCTTCCGGTTTGTGATAAACACAAACAGCAAGTTTCGGTTTTTGCTCGCTGATAATTTTACTCGCTCCCTGAAGAGCTTTGAGCTCAGCTCCTTCAACATCCATTTTGATAAAAGTGATTTCTTCACCAGCCAAAACCTCGTCCATTGCGCAAGTTTTAATTTCGACAATTTCATCTTTTTGCTTGGAAGCCCCACCCTCCACGATAGTTGAAAATCCGGACGAAGTGTTATTAAAACTCAATGTTTCTGCTTTATCCCAGACACCAAGGTTGAACAAATTTACGTCCTGCAACTTGCTTAAATTAATTTTACAATTTTCATAATTATTGTTGTCCGGCTCAAATGCAAAGATCTTTCTGTATCGCCCTAAACACCAACGTGCAAAATCATAACAAGTATCCCCATCTAAAACCCCGCAATCGACAAAGGTTTCATTTTGTCCTGCCTGAAACACTTCAAAATATTGTGGTATTAAAGAATTTGACGGCAAAAATGCGTAGATATCTTCCTCACGAAAACCCAAACTCAAAAGCTGTTTTGTAATAGCTATTTGCGCTTTGAAACTCGGAACGCTTATGACAACAAATGTGTTTTCGGTACCTTCTTGTTGCGCATAATATTTTGGGTTATAAGTAGGAAGCGGCTTTGCGTTTAAAGAAAGTATGGAAGTTTGTATATCAATAAGAGATGCCTCCAAAACAGTCTCAACTTTGTTATCAAGATACGCAACCCAATTGAACTCAGACAAGCATTCACGCAAAAACACCCCGTTATAGCCACCACCAAAAATCAGGAGTTTTTTGTGAGAATCTTTAATCAACCTTTCTTGCAAACGGCAAATTCCACCCCACCCGTCAATTTGTTCCAACATCTGCCAAATCAGGCGCTGATTTCCTGTTTGTGCGAAATTGAGCCTGTTATCGTATATAACTCGCGATTGCTCGTCAATTAGACGTGAGCGTACTTTTTTGTAATTCGTCATTTTAACTCTCCTTTTAAAACCAATTTTTTTACTCTTTCATAAATCGCGTCTGAATTTAGCCTGTAAGTATCTAAAATATCCTTATGCCAACCATATTCCTCTACAAATTCATCATTTAAACCAATTCTATCACAAACAAATTCGCCTTTGCCCGCCAAAATTTCCGCAACGATGCTTCCCAAGCCGCCTGAAATCTGGTGTTCTTCAACAGTGACAACAACTCCTGTCTTTTTTGCGGATTTGATTACAGCGTCCGCATCAACAGGTTTTAGTGACGAAACATTGATTATCTCAGCGCTGATTACTTCTTTTTCAAGCTTGTCAGCAGCCTGAATTACTTCCGATATAATATTTCCCGTGACAAAAAAGGTTAAATCCGACCCCTCGCGATAGAGCATGCTTTTACCTGGTTGAAATTCAGGCTCTTGGTCGTATATTTCTGTTTCGTAACCTTTTCCAAGCCGAATATAAACAGGCCCGTTGTACGCAACAGCACTATCCAATATTGGTGCGACCTCGTTGACGCTTGCAGGCGAGAACAGGGAAAGATTAGGCAAAACGCGCAATACAGATATATCTTCGGTAGAATGATGCGTAGCGCCAAAGTTATTCATCTTCGCCCCTGCGCCAAACCCGACGCAAACGACTTTCAAATTTTGTATGCAAATATTACAGCGAAGAAATTCAAAAGCGCGATACGCACTGAATGCCCCGACACCGTACACAACAGGTATAAAACCCTCTTTTGCCAAACCTGCGGCACTTCCCACCGCGTTGCATTCGGCTATCCCAAAGTCATAACACCTGTTCGGAAATTCACGCAAAAAAGCATCATAATCAGCAAAATCATTATCTGCCGTAAGCAAAACAATTTTAGGGTTTTCCTTCATTAAGCTAAATATTTTTTCTTCAAATTTTTTCTTCATCGCACCCCAAGCTCGTCCATAATAATTGCCATCTCATCTTTTGTAGGTTTTCTACCATGCCAGCCCAATTTGTTTTCAAGAAACGGCGAGCCTTTTCCTTTTACGGTATTTGCCACAACAACCCGCGGTTTTTTTGGAAGAGAATTTCTGTCAACCTCAAGCGCAGGAATGATTTGACTGAAATCATGACCGTCGATCTCAACGCAATCAAAACCGTAGGCCCGAAGTTTGGCACACAGATTACCCAACCCCATAACCTTGTCCACATGACCGCTCACTTGCAGATTATTTCTGTCAATTATCCACACTAAATTGTTCAAATTAAAATGAACAATAGACGCTGCGGCTTCCCAGATGGAGCCTTCCTGACATTCGCCGTCACCGGTCATAACGTAGGTCAGGTTGTTTGTGTTTTTGATTTTTTGGCCTAATGCTACACCCACACCAAATGAAAGTCCATGCCCCAAACTTCCCGTATGCGCCTCAACCCCGGGTACCGTACATGTTGCAAGTCCGCCCAAACGTGTGCCTTTACAAGCAAAAGTATAAAGTTCTTTCTCAGGGAGATATCCTGCTTTTGACAAAACACTGTAAAGTGCCAATGTCCCATGGCCTTTTGCTATAAATCTGTCGGTGTTTTCACGGTTTTGGTTTTTTGGACAAATGCGCAAAATATCGCCCAAATACAAGGCCGTTAATAAATCCACACAGGACAAAGAAGATGTAATATGCCCCTCGCCGCAGGCTGCGTTTATTTTCACTATAGTTTTACGAAGTTCTGATGCAATTTTCTGTAATTTTTTATTCATTTATCTTCCCACTTAATTTCGGTAAAAAATCCCAACATTCATTTCCGTGCGGTAAATAAGGCAATTCATCACCGGCAATATTCACAATTTTGGAATCATTCAAGCCAAACACACTGAAAAGCTTTTTAAAATCAGGTGTATTGTATCCATCTTTGGTTGTTGTATGCAAAAATTCGCCGTACCTGCGCTTTTGCATATCCATTATCATACCGGAAACATTGTTATTTAGCAAGACTATTTTAACGGGTATTTTGTTTTGTGCCAGATATTGCAACTCCTGAAGGTTAAACATTAAACCCTGGTCTCCGGTAAAACAAATAACCGGCTTTTTAGAGGCATAATACGCGCCTATCGCCTTAGGAATCGAGCAACCGCAAGGCCCGAAAGATTTTGAGTAAAGCATTCTGTTGCTTACTCCGGAATATTCATATGCACGCGAGAGTAGAAGTTGATTGTTCCCGACATCAGCTGTAAATATTGTGCCGACATCCGCTTCTTGTAATATTGCAGCGATTTTTTTCACACCCTCGCTCACGTCGGCTGAGTGAAGCTGTTTTTTGATGGATTTACACAATGCTAACCATTGGACATCTGTGTGCGGTGCCGAATCCAGTTCTGTCAGAAATTCTTTTAAGTCCGCGTTAATATGCGGGTTCTGGTATTCATCAATATCAATGCAAATAATTTTTTTCCGTGCAATCGACCCAAATGTCGCGCTGTTTTTATTAAAATACAGGCGGTTTCCAAGCGCGATAATTAAATCGCATTTTGACAAAATATAATTAGCGTACCTTACCCCGTGACTCCCTATGTAGCCGAAGTAATTTTCATTACCCGCAAGTATATCCTGCGCAAACCTGCTGGATAAAACAGGGATATTAAGCTTTTTCACCAAAATTCTCAAGGAATCAACGGTATTTGAAAGTCTTATCCCGTCTCCAATGAGTAAAATAGGGTATTTTGCCAGGCCAAGTGCTTTTACCACAGTGTTTTCGTTCATAATTCCCCCTGCCATAATTCTTCAAGGAAATCGATAAACACAGGTCCGGGGCGCCCTGATACCGCCACAGAAAGCGCGTGTTCAATTTTTTCCTGCGCACTTTCAATATCTTCAATGCGCACAGCCATTTTTGTGATGTCCGAAATCATTTTAACGGTGTCGAACTCCTGTTCCACTTCAAATAGTTTGTTTGAGGGTGTAAATATTTTTGAATGAGCACTCACGAACACAACAGGTACGCAAGAATAATACGCATCGGCAATAGCGGTTATCATATTTGTCAGGCCCGGGCCTCTGGTAGCGTACGCGCATCCCAGAGTCGTGTTCACTTGAGCGTAACCCACAGCCGCAAACGCGGATGCTTGTTCATGGAAATTAAGATGTGCCGAAATTTCTTTATCGCGTCTTTTGAGTGCGTAAAGAAAATCCAATACCACACAGCCGGGGATACCGAATACATCAGTGACCCCGCGATTTATCAGAGAATTAACTAAAAAATCACAAACTTTCATAAAGTATTCTCCCGTTTTCCGTTGTATACCTGTGACGCATTTCGTCCGGAATATTTCTTAAAAGATGGTAAATTTGCTTGTACTTTAGCCCCCGATTGCGCAAATCTGCTGCAAATTTATACGCAACCTTGTTTATTGCAGGTAAAAGATACATTAACGAATAACCCCACGCACTTTGCGGCGTATGAGTTTCTATAATTTCGCAAGCATCCAGTACGGCATCGTAATTATAGTTTTTACCAAAATGTTCACTCAAATAAGGTAAAAGCAGTTCCGTTTGCAGATTCCCTGCTCCCTGCCCCATCCCGAGCAATGTGGTATCAAGAATTATCTCACGTTTGCTTTCTATTGATAATATTTCTATTGCGTTTGCAAAAGCAAGATTCATATTGTTATGCGCGTGAAAGCCTATTTTTATTTCGGGATTAAGTTCCGAGTCGAATTTATCAAAGAAAGATTTGACATCTGAGCCGTTCATATAACCGTAGCTATCCACAAAATAGAGCGCGTGCGCATTCATTGAATTTGCGCGCTCTACCAGTAATTGAAGTTCATCTTCCGTATATCTTGCCGTAACCATAGGTTGTACAAAAACCTTATAACCCTTTTCGCAAAGTGCTTCACAAAAATCAAGCGATTTTTCTATTTCGGAATATCGAACAATAAGACGAAGGCAGTCAATATTGACATTTTTTCTCAAAGGTATTTGTTTTATGGGTGTATCAGGTCCGCGAAACAGTGCCGCATATTGGGCATCGCCATTTTCCGGGACAGACAAGGACACCTCCTCAATAGACTCATAAATAGCAAACCCTTTCATATCCCTGCCTGTAGCTTCAATCGCTCCAAGTTCAATATATTCTATTCTTGAGTTGCCAAGTAAATTGGCAACTTGTGCACGTTCCTGTGCCGAAAACCTTTTTATTTCGGAATTATATTTTGTTCCGTCCTCAATACCCAACCCGCCGTCTCTTAGTGTACAGTCAAGAACGCTAATTTTTCTCATACCAGTTAGCACCCCAATATCTCACCCAAATCTTTTTCCGGTGTTGAGACCGGTTTGATTTTGAATTTGTCCACAAGAATATTCAAAACGTTCGGTGAAACAAACGCCGGCAGTGTCGGCCCGAGGCGAATGTTTTCCAGCCCCAAATAAAGCAGCGTCAACAAAATACAAACAGCCTTTTGCTCGTACCAGGACAGCACCAAAGACAACGGAAGATCGTTTACGCCGCAGTCAAAGGCTTTGGCAAGCTCAACCGCCACCTTAATCGCGCTGTATGCATCGTTGCATTGACCCATATCAAGCAGCCTTGGTATCCCGCCAATATCGCCCAAATCCATATCATTGAATCTGAACTTGCCGCACGCAAGCGTCAACACGAGCGTGTCAGGCGGGGTTTGTTTTACAAATTCGGTATAATAATTCCGGCCCGGTTTTGCACCGTCACAGCCTCCCACAAGAAAAATGTGTTTCAAATCACCGGATTTCACAGCGCCAATAACTTTATCCGCAACGCTTAAAACCGTACCGTGCCCAAACCCGACCGTCAACGTATCGCCGCCGTTGATACCTGTCATTTTTTTATCTTCCGGATATCCGCCCAGCTCAAGCGCTTTTTCAATAACAGGCGTAAAATCCTTATCCACATGCTTGCAGCCGGGATATTGCACCACAGATGTCGTAAACACTCTGTCTTTGTAACTGTCTTTCACGGGCATTATGCAGTTTGTCGTAAACAAAATCGCACCCGGCAGATTGTCAAACTCTTTTTGCTGGTTTTGCCACGCCGTCCCGAAATTGCCTTTAAGGTGCGGATATTTTTTTAGCTCCGGATACGCGTGGCAAGGCAGCATCTCCCCGTGGGTGTAGATGTTTACCCCTTTACCCGCGGTCTGTTCCAAAAGTATCGCAAGGTCTTTCAAGTCGTGACCTGTCACAACAATGAACGGCCCCTTTTCTATGTTTGTGGTTACCGTTGCAGGCGCAGGTGTCCCGTAAGTTTCGGTGTTGGCCCTGTCAAGCAGCTCCATGCATTTTAGGTTGATTTCACCGGTTTTTAGAACAAGCGCCAACAATTCATCCGCTGACAAATCTTTTGAGATTGCTTTCAATGCCTCATAAAAAAAGTCGTTTACCGATGCGTCTTCGTAGCCTAAAACTCTTGCGTGATGCGCGTATGCGGCGACCCCTTTCAAGCCGAATAAAATCAAAGATTTCAAACTTCGGATATCTTCGCTGCAATCCCAAACAGTTTGGATATCAAAATCGACTTGTTCGGATTCTGATATAACCTCGTCAACAAGCGTTTGGATTGAGTCCAAATCAAAACTTACGTTTGTGATTGTTGTAAAAAGTCCGTCCACGAGAATTTTTGTATTTTCCGGCGTGTTGTTCGCAACATTTGCCAGTTTTATTAACGAGCTTGTCAGTTTATCCTGCAAGTTTGCAACATCGGCTGACTTACCGCAAACACCCATTTGAGTGCACGCTTTTGAACCCGCTGTCTGTTCGCATTGAAAGCAAAACATTTTATCCATAAATTCTCTCCTTTTTTTGAATGCATTTTTTATATTGTACCACAATCTTACGATTGTGGTTTTAATGTTAATTTCATTTTTTTAAAATGCCGCAGCAGAAAGCCCAGCATCAACGTACACAAGAAGACCCCTGCCGCAAAAAGCCCCCACCAAAACCCAATCAGCTCCATTTTTAAAACAATTGCAAGGTAATATCCGAGCGGGATTGCCAGCCCCCAGTACCCAATCAGGTTTGAAATGAGGACAATTTTGGTTTTCTTTATCCCCTTAAAAATCCCCGACAGCGAAACCTGCAGTCCGTCAAACACTTGAAACGCACCCACCAGATACATTATCGGCAGCGCGATTTTTATCAGCGCGGCGTCGCTTGTGAAAAGTTTCACCAAAAATTCGGGGAAGCTCACAAATACCAACGCGCTGCACGCCATAAACCCGACAGCCATGGCGGTTCCGTTGAAGGCGTACCGTTTTAAATCAGCCATGTTGTCAGCGCCGTTTGCAAACCCGACTTTTACCGCAATCGCGTTTGAGATTGCCAGCGCAACCATAAACGGTATGGTCGTCAGCGTACAAATCAGGTTGTGTGCGGCTGCGTAAATCCCCGCCTGACGCCCCATTATAATTGCCATACTGTTAAACGCGACGAACTCAATCATAATCGCAAACGAAATCGGCAGCCCGACTTTGAAAATGCTTTTGTAATATTCCCTGTCCGCAAAGCTTTCAAATTTCATAATTTTGTAGCAATAAATCAGCAGCGCAAGCATCATTACAACCCGCACAATATAGCTGGCCACCGCAAGCCCCACAGTCCCCAGCTCCGGAACAGGTCCCCACCCGAACACGAAAATTACGTTCAAAACAATGTTCAAGACCACGCACAAAAGTATCACCAAATTCGGAAAAAACACTATTTCGTGCGCCTGCAAAAATTCTTTCAACCCGATTTGCAAATATATAAAAGGGCTGCACAACGCGGTTATGAACATGTATTGTTTTATCGGCGCAACCAGATGCGGCTCAAATCCAAGCACATCAATCAGTGGGATGCACGCAAACACAGACGCCATCAGCACAACAGATGTGACAAGCGAAAACCTGACCGTCGGGTAAAAATATTTTGTCGCCGAGCCGCCTGCCCCGCGGATGTTTGACAAAATCGGGGTTACGCTTGAGAGCAAGCCTGTCCCGAAAATTAATATACAGTTTAAAACAGCCACCGCGATGCTGATAGCAGAGAGCGTATCGGTTGAGTGCCTGCCTGCCACCAAGACGTCACCTGCGCCAATCAGGATAAAACCAATGTTACCCATCACTATCGGCCAGGCAATATTCAAAAGCTCTTTTATGTAATGTTTAAAATTTCTTCTCATCATGCCGTTATCGTAACACAAACAATGCCGCTGCGGGGTGTTTGCAAAAATCTAGTCAAGCGAAAACTGCTCGTGGTAATTTTCTATCCCGGTTAGCTCCGGTTGATTTTCTTTCAGCAGCACAAGATTTTCCAGCACAAGGACATCCATATCCGTGAACATAAAGCATTGATAGGCATCTTCCGGTGTGTTGACAAGCGGCTCGCCGCGTATGTTAAACGATGTGTTCACAACAACCCCAAACCCGCTCAACTTTTTAAACTCGTCTATGATTTGCCAATACTGAGGGTTTGTTTCTTTTGAAACCGTTTGCAATCTGGCGGAATAATCAACGTGCGTTATCGCAGGCAGCTGCGAGCGTCCGGCCTTGAGCTTGTCTATCCCGATTAATTGTTTTTCCTCTTCGTTCAAATCAATCCGCACTCCGTCAGCAACCGGTACAGTGAAAAGCATGTACGGGCTTTGTGCGCCGGTATCAAAGATTCTGAGGGATTCTTCTTCTTGAACGCTCGGTGCGAACGGCCGGAAGGATTCTCTTTTTTTTATGGCAAGGTTGAGCTTGGATTGCATCTGCCTGTTGCGCGGGTCTGCAAGGATGCTTCGGTTTCCAAGCGCGCGCGGTCCGTATTCTGCGCGGCCTGAAAATCTGCCCACGATTTTTCCGTCAGCCAGATATTGCGCAACCGCCTTGTTGACATCATCTGCCTGCTCAAATACCGCGTTGAATTGCGCCAGCCGCTGTTTTATATCTTCGGTTGTGAACTCCACTCCGAGCAGGCTGCCTTTTTGGAAATCAGATGACTTGACGCTGCGTTCTGTTTTGCAGATATGGTAAGCCCCTAAAAGTGCAGCACCCAGCGCCCCGCCTGCATCGCCTGCAGCCGGCTGAACCCAGATATTCTCGTATAAACCTGATTTAAGGATTTTTCCGTTAGCCACACAGTTAAGCGCGCAGCCGCCGGCCAGACACAGATTTTTCATCCCGGTTTGTTCTTTTACATATTTTGCTATCTTCAAGACAATAATTTCGGTGACTTCTTGCAGGCTTCGCGCGATATCCATATCGTCCTGCGTAAGTGCGCTCTCGCTCGTACGCGCTTTCCGGCCGAAAAGTTCTTCAAGCTCTTTGCTGTACATATGGTCGCCGCAGCAATAGTCAAAATATTTTTGGTTAAGCCAAAACGAGCCGTCGTCTTTGACATCAACAAGGTTGTTCAAAATTAAATCAGTGTATTTTGGCTCTCCGTACGGCGCAAGCCCCATAACTTTATACTCGCCCGAGTTCACCTTGAACCCCAAAAACCCCGTAATCGCGCTGTATAAAAGCCCCAGGGAATGCGGAAACTCTATTTGTTTCAGCAGCCGGATTTTGTTGCCCGTGCCCGTACCGAAGCTTGTGGTTGTCCATTCCCCGACACCGTCCATGCAAATTATCGCGGCCTGCTCAAAAGGCGACGGGAAAAACGCGCTTGCGGCGTGTGATTGGTGGTGGGTCGCAAAATAAACCTTCAATTTTTTTGAAAGATTTTTGCGTACCTCGCGCCGGATAAATAATTTTTGGTTCATCCAAACAGGCATGGCGTCAATAAATGAGCGAAAACTTTTTGGCACCAGACAAAGCGCTGTTTCCAAAATCCGTTCAAATTTTACAAACGGCTTTTCGTAATAAACAACCGACTGCAAATCCTTAGCTTTGATGCCGGCCATTTCAAGGCAGTAATTGATGGCGTTTATCGGGAACGACGCGTCGTGCTTGATACGCGTAAATCTTTCCTCCTGCGCGGCTGCAATGATTTCGGCGGTGTCAGCGCAAACAATCGCCGCTGCACTGTCGTGATAATATGCGCTTATTCCGAGAATATATTTAGAATTGGAACTCATAATTTTCCTCTTCATCAATATTTTTCCAGTAGGTCTGCGTGTTGGATTTTTTAAGTGCTAATCTGTCGCGGCAGACAAGTTTCATCAAAATCCCGGTGGGAACAACCGCCGCAACATAAACCACCCCCAGCACAACAGGTGCGATGGTGCGGCCTATCTTTCGGACGATTTTTTGCTGAAAGTTATATATTTTTTCAAAAGTGCTCATGCGCTTATTATATTACAAACCCAATTTTTTTACCAGTAAAGCGGTTACAGTATCCCACGCTTTTTCGTTTGCATGTCTGACCTCTAAAGGTACGGGCTCAACATCGTATGACAGGCAAAATTCTTCTGTTCGTACCGGTATCCCAAAGTCATCTTCAACGCCTAATATTGTCCAACCGTCATCTTCAAGCTCTTGCCAGGAGGGATTTTGATAGGCGTAATATTTTAAGATAACAGGTTTTGCATCAGGCCATTTTTCTTTTATCAATTTTTGTGATTCCTTCAGGTGCAGCTTGAACACATCATCCGCGCGCCGGCTGCCTGAAAGAATTTGGTAATTATTCAATTTAAAAGCCACACTTTTCAGGAAAAATGATTGTCCTATAACAGGCAGTGATTGCTCTTTCAAGACAAGAGAGTTATTTTTGCCGCGGCGGTAAAGGATATAGTTTTCAAGCAGTACATTGTCAAGCCAAAGCCCGTTTATTGTTCGGTAATAATGGTCAGGGATAAAAACATAAATAACATACTCAGGTGCTTGAATCTCATCCAAAAGCGGTTCATTTCGGAGCTGATAGAGCATGTGCTGGGCACTCCACCCGCTAAAAGCTCTGTTGTAAACGGTTCTTTTCGTCGCTTGTGCCAGCTTATGTGTAAATATTTGGTTATCTTCCAAATGTTCCCCGTAAGCAAAAGAGCAGCCAAAGACGACTATCGAGGGCTTTTTATTTAAAAATTCCAACCCCGCAACAGGCCGTTTGGGCATATTCATGCTGTTATATTCCTCAACGGGAGACTCTCTTTTCGGATAAAATGGCAGGAGTATATTACCGACCCTGAAATGTATTTTGGGGTTGTATATTTCGTCCACATTTTCCCGCACCTTGTTCATCTCAAACGTAAACATAAGCCAGCCGCACAGTTCGGCAAGCAAAATCAGCGCAATTATATTTATTAAAATAACACGGTACTTCATCGCCATCCGCCTAAATTAATGGATAAATAAACACCGATGCAGGTGACGTGCCTATCATAATCAATACAATAAACAGAATCAAAAAAACAATAACCGGTACCAGCCAGTATGCTTTTCTTTTCCATAAAAACGCCGCAATCTCAGTAAAAAAACTGTTCTTAAAAATTTCTTTTAAATCCATTTTCATCTCCTGTGTTTATTATCGCACAACCCTAATCGTTTAGTCAATATTGTACATTTACGTGGAATTTACCCGAATCCGACAGGTCATTATTACCGGAAAGATTGATGTATTTCTTCCGTTAAAAGTTATTATTTAATATTATGAACACAGTAAATAAATTGTTGATCGCGCTTGGCGAGAGTACAGAATTACAACCGGACAAATGGTCAAACGAACACTTGGCTGAATCAGGCAGAAAAAAATGGGTAGCAAATATTGTGCCTGTCGAGCTGCTGAAAAGAAACGTAAAATCCGCTGTGGAATCGCTTGTCACCTTGAACGAAAGCGGTAACTTTTACGAATCGTTTCCGGATGAAATCCTATCTCCCGACTACGGTGACAAGTGGGGCAGAATCGCAAACTATATCGAGATAAACAACCGCGCAATCGCCGAGATGCATGCTGACAGAACAAAAAACGGTATTTTGAGCACAATTAAACTCTTGCCTGCTGTGCCGCCTTCGGCAAAGAGCTGGGCCAATTGCATAATCCTCTCGCAGGTGTTTCCGAATATATTCGGGGACGGGTTCAACAAAGCGCCGGACGAGGAAAACTCCATATACGGCATAAAGCTCAACGCCGGTTACAGCGGCAATATAATTGATTTTGACATCACAGATAAAATAACGCCCGAAGAACAATTCAAAGCGCTTAATGATTTGGCGCATATTCACGGGCTAAAAACCGGCTTCAGGACGGTGATTTCGGCAGACCAGATAAAAGTTGCCGTACCTGACCGCAACGATGCGGGCTTTGATTGGAACAATCCGCAGCACCAGGAATTATTTATTAACGAACACGTCAAGCTTCTGAAAACCGGCTTTGAAGCGGTGTTTATAGATTCTGCAAAACACATCGGCGGCTATGATATGGCCAATTACACCGGGGTTGGAGCGCTGCCGAGTTACGAACAGATGCAGTATATTTTGCACGAAATCCGAGAGCGTGCCCGGAGTACCTCAATAAGTTTTGTTGGCGAAAAAAGCACCGGCGATTTTGAACGGTACGAAAATCTGGGATTGACGGCAGGGACCGCGTTTATTGAGCCCGATAATTTTGACGAGGTTAAAAACTGGTCCGAAAAATTAAAATACTCCAAGGAATACGCACCCGGTGTTGAGGTCTCAAACGACAACGACGAGGGCGGCAAAAGCTATGAGGACAGGCTGAACAGAATACACTCATCTATCCTCGGGTACGAGTTTGCAAGCGACAAGCTGCCGAGTTTTATGCAGATGGCGGACTTGTTTCCGCTGCGATATGACACCAACACGCACGCGCTGATGATGCACAACCCGTCATATTCAACCGACGGCACCCCCGAGAGCCATTGGGAAAACCTTTTCACAAAAGACGACGGCAGAAACTACAACCGCCGCGTCGCAGAATTGTTCGCGCAGTCGATGAATTTGTAAGATTGGGTTTTTACGGACAAATTTTTATTTAATACCACTTATCGGGCTATTTATTTTTGGTTAATTTGTGGTATTTTAATCTTATGAAACATTTTCCGTTAGAGCGCGCATTTACATTTTTTGAATCAGGTCCTGTGCTGATGGTGAGTACCTCTGACGGCAAAAAGAACAATATTATGACGATGAGCTGGCACATGCTGCTTGATTTTACGCCGATCATCGGATGCAGCATCGGCCCGTGGGATTACAGCTACAAAGCGCTGAAAAAAACCGGCGAGTGCGTTCTTGCCGTACCCGGTGCGGATATCATGAAAACCGCCGTCGATATAGGTAACATCTCCGGTGAAGATATTGACAAGTTTGAAAAGTTTTCACTCACGCCGAAAAAAGGCGAAAAAGTCGGCGCGCCAATAATTGAGGAGTGTCTTTTTAATCTTGAATGTAAAGTTATTGAAGAACACACATTCAAAAACGATATAAATATGTTTGTGTTAGAAGGTGTCAGCGCGCACCAAAATACAACCAGAAAAGAACGGCGCGCATTCCACGCAAAAGGCGACGGAACATTTTTTGTTGAAGGTAAACACATTGACTTGCGCTCACGGATGACAAGATGGCAGGAGGTTATATAACTATGATTAAAAAAATAATTTGTGTTTTGGCGATTTTGACGACAGGTGTCGCAGCGCAGGCCGCGGACAGCGTCCGTGCGAGCCATATTTTGGTGCAAGAGGAAAAAGATGCTTCAATTATTAAAGATGCGATTTCGCACCAAATAATTTCTTTTGAAGAGGCCGCACAAAAGTATTCCAAATGTCCGTCCGGCCGTAACGGCGGGGATTTGGGCTATTTTGAGCGAGGGAAAATGGTGCCCGCGTTTGAAAACGCCGCGTTTTCACTGCCCGTTGGCGAGGTTTCCGCACCGGTTAAAACAAACTTTGGCTACCATTTGATTAAAGTTTATGACGTGAAATAATCAGCTTTTTTTGTAAATACCCGCCAAAAACAAAGACGCCTCAAACAAAAGATATGTCGGCAGCGCCAGCGAAAATTGGCTCACGATATCCGGCGGCGTTAATAATGCAGCCGCAACCAATACCATTATCGCGACGTACGGCCGCTTGTCTTTCAAGGTTTCAACGCTCACCAGCCCGAAATGCACCGCCAAAAACATAACAAGCGGGAACTGAAACATAAGCCCGAACGCAAGTGTCAACCCGCCGCACAGCACCAAAAAATCGTTCAGCCGGAGCATCGGTTTTAAAGATTCCGTGGCAAATCCGGCCGAGAACTTCATCACCAGCGGCAAAATAAATGCGGCGCAAAACGCTACCCCTATAAAAAACAGCAGCGCAGACCAGAATATAAACAGCCCGAGCGCCTTGCGCTCCTTGTCATACAGCGCAGGCAGCACAAACTCCCACACCTGACGGATTATGTACGGGTACCCCAAAATTACCGCGAAAATCGCGCCCATTTTTAACCTTGTGACAAAAACTTCCATCGGTGAAAAATAGTTGAGCGTGCCAAGTTCCGGCGGGAAACACCACATCACCAAAAAATCAATACACTGCGGTGCAAGCCAATAACCGACAGGGAAAAGCACCACAATTGCGAGGAATATATGCATCAGCCCCTTGCGAAGCGCGGTGATATGGTCAATCAGCTTTTCACCGTTGTCTTCCGGAGCAGCGGGCGTTGCAAGCGATTTTGCCGACGCTTTGGCGGTTTTGGGCTTAGGCGTCTTTTTCGGCTTCGGCATGTTTTTCTGCTGCCTCAATCAAATCGCGTGTCTCGTTTTGCATAACGCTTTTTGCACGCTTAAACTCGTGTGTTGCACGGCCCAGCGCCTTTGCCAGTTCGGGGATACGTTTTGGCCCAAAAAGTAATACAACAGCAACGATAATCAGTAATATTTCGGTAAAACCCAGTGACATATCAATTCTCCTTTTTTAGTCAGCGTATCATGAACAAATCTAATTTACAACAATGGCTTTGACAGGACACACCTGTGCGCAGGTGCCGCAGCCTTTGCAAAGTTTTTCGTCAACGGTCATATCGTTTCTGATTGCGCCGGCTTTGCAAAGATGGATGCAAACTCTGCATTTGTAACATTTGGATTGGTTTATGTGAGCGACCCTGGCGATTGCTTGCGCGTCGGCCTTATTTATCAACCAAGGTACAAGCGCTGCCGCGGCGAACGCAATAATAAAATCACGCCTGCTGCTGTCAAACACCGGCCGGCGGGGCCTCACAATTCCGTACTCAACTTTGCACGCGCGCTGCACGCAGTTCATGCACATTACGCATTGCGAGGAGTCTATTTTGCAGTTTTCTATTGCGTTTGTCGGGCACACACTGCTGCAAACGCCGCATTCGGTGCAGTCATCGCCAATGCGCATTTGGAAAAGACTCCGTTTTGATAACACGCCCAAAAGCCCGCCGACAGGGCAAACCGCCGTGCAAAATATTCGTTTTTGAAACAAAATGAACAAGATAACCAGCAAGATTCCGACAGGTGCTCCCGTGGCGATTTTACCAAAGTTTGCAAACGGGTCAAGCGTTCGTAACAGCCATGAGGAGTCCCCTGTTGCCAGCAGTCCGAGTGCAACCCCTGAGATTACATAGATAAACGGGTTTTTCCATAACGGGATTTTTTTAAGCGGTTTGATTTTGCACAAGAGCGCAATTTTTTCTGCGACAAACCCGATGAAATCTTGCAAAATACCCAGCGGACAGCAGATTGAGCAGTAAAACCGCCCGAATACTAATGTCAAAACCAAGACCACCGCAACAAATCCGAGCGCCGGCCGTGACAGCGCAGGCCCGAGCTGCAGTGAAAAAATTCTTGCCAGCTCCAAAAAATGGAACGCGAGAAAAAAGCACAACAAGGTCAGCGAGGCCAGAATTATTCGTATCGTTGCGATTTTGTTCATAGTTAACATTGTATAACAAAATCGCCGATATTTGACTTTGTGTGCTATAATTTATTTACAATGTGTATAAATCGCCGCAATTTCATAAAAACAGCCGGTCTGCTTGGGGGTATGTGCGCGCTTGTGCCGCGGTGCGTTTTTGCGCAGCAAAGACC
>QMCD01003390.1_pt1 | contig 20458 bp, 22 predicted proteins | sample 1821841 | NCBI WGS metagenome assembly QMCD01 (sample SAMN01991225, study PRJNA193472) | Termite gut metagenome, whole genome shotgun sequencing project. | isolation source: worker | host: Macrotermes natalensis
TATCTTTGTAAACTAAATTGACTGTTATGTCCCGTTTCCAACAACTTTTCCCCGATGCCGAAGCTATTATTTTTGACCTTGGCAATGTAATTTATAATGTAGATTACGGCCTTACTCAAAAAGCATTTGAGCGTTTAGGTATTGCGAATTTTGGGGAGCTCTTTTCGCAGGCGAAGCAAACGGGGCTGTTTGATACGCTGGAAACAGGGACGATTACACCGGCCGCATTTCGTAACGACATTCGCCGGCTGCTGCCTCGCCGGCTTACCGACCGGCAGATAGATGACGCATGGAACGCGATGTTGCTCGACCTTCCGCCGGCACGCTTAGCTTTGCTGGCCGCATTGAGAAAAGAGTACCGCACCTTTCTGTTGAGTAATACCAATGTGATTCACCTGGCAGCCGTGGCAGAGCATTTACAGGCGGCCGGCATTCATTCGTTGGACGGTTATTTTGAAAAAGCGTATTACTCGTCGAGCATCGGTTTGCGCAAGCCCGACGCGGCAAGCTACCTTTATGTGATTACCGAAAATAATTTGTGCGTGCCGAAAACGGTTTTCATAGATGACCTGCCGCAAAATATAGAAGGGGCGAAGAGCACAGGGTTAAAGACCTATCATCTTACCGGCGGAGAAACCATCATAGATTTGTTTGCACAGTAACATTGCCTGCCTTTGCTAAGGCAGCGGCATTGCCGTCCGCCGCCGGAACTCGGCACACACAATGGCAGTGCTCACCGCTACGTTCAACGACTCGGAACTGTTGGCCGCAGCGGGGTAGGGCGGAATGAACAAGCGTTCCGTAATCGTTTTGTCCACTTCGGCAGAAAGGCCGTTGCCTTCGTTGCCCATTACCACAATGCCGCCTTTCGAGAGCGGTTGCGTATAGATATTTTCTCCGGCTAAAGCTGTGCCGTAAACGGGCGTTGTTGCTTTTGCCTGTTGCAAGAAAGCGGGCAGGGCGGTGTAGTGCACGCCTACCCTGAAGATAGCGCCCATGGTAGCTTGTAGCGCTTTAGGGTTGTAGCACTCTACCGTGTTGTGCGAGCAGAAAATGTGCCGGATACCGAACCAGTCGGCCAGCCGGACAATGGTACCAAGGTTTCCGGGGTCTTGTATATCGTCGAGCGCCAAATAGAGCTCGTCTGCTGCGAGGGCCGGCAGTGGCCGGGTAGCCGGCTTTTCTACTACGGCAAGAACAGGCGGCGCGGTTTTAAAGGAGCTTATCCGTTCCATAGTGGCCGGGCCGACTTGCTCTACCAAATGATTGGGCGCCGGGAAATCGAAAGGCTTTGTGGTAACAATTTTTTGAACGGCAAACGAAGAGTGCAGGGCTTCCGCTACCAGCTTCTCGCCTTCCACCACGAATAGATGATGCTCGTCGCGATATTTTTTCTGCGACAATGATTTTATCCGTTTGATTTCGGCAGTAGTCATTTTTGGATTTACAGATTGACAGATTTACGGATTGACAGATTGAAGTTAAATCTGTAAATCTGTCAATCCGTCAATTTGTATTTAAAGTACGTTTAGCAATTGTTCCTTTATTTTTTCTAACTCGTCTTTCATCTGCACTACTATTTTTTGAATATCGGCGTGGTTGGCTTTAGAGCCGAGCGTATTTATTTCGCGCCCCATTTCCTGGGCAATAAATCCGAGCTTACGCCCGGGCGCATCTTCTTTTTCGGCCGTTTCTAAGAAGTGGTCGCAGTGCTGGCGCAGGCGTATTTTCTCTTCGGTAATATCAATTTTTTCGAGATAGTAAATCAGCTCCTGTTCAAACCGGTTCTTGTCGAAGCCGGTGTTGGCAGGCAGGTTGTTCAAGTTGGTTTCTATGCGTGTGCGAATGGTCTCCATACGTTGCGCCTCGTAGCGCGGCACCTCGTCGAGCAGCGCCGCAATGAGCGATACGTGCGAGAGAATATCGTTCTTCAAGGCGGCACCTTCGTGGCTGCGGAAGGCGTCGAACGCCGTGAGGGCTTTCTGCAAACAGCGGAACAAGGCTTCCCATTCCTCCTCCGGCGTTTCGGCCGAAACGGTTTCCATCACATCGGGCAAGCGCAGGATAGCCTGTGCTACGCCCCCTTCGGCAGCCGACGAGCCTACTTGCTGCAACAGCTGCTCGAGCTGCTTGTAGTATGCCACAAACAGCGGCTGGTTGATTTGCGCGGCCGGCACGGCTGCTTGCGAGGCAGCGCACTTCTAACTTGCCGCGCTGCACTACGCGGAACAGTTCGTTGCGCAACAAATTCTCCCGCTCGCGGTAGGCAGCAGGCATTTTCAGGTTTATGTCCAACGTCTTGCTGTTGACCGCGCGCAACTCTATAGTGATTTTCTTTTTCTCAACGGTTTGTTCGGCTTTCCCGTAGCCGGTCATCGATTTTAGCATGTTATTTCAGGAGCTTCAAGTGTTTCTAATTTTAATGCCGCACAAAGGTACATATTTTTTCGGTACGAACGTCCACAGATTTCACAGATATTGGATTTTTGATATTAGATATTGGCCGGCTGACGCCACTGGGCGCTTGTCGTACTTCATACCTCATAATTCATCCTTCCTACTTCCTCATGCCCCCTACTAATATCTAAAGTCCAATATATAATATCAAAAAAGCTTTGCAGTTTCCAAAATAGTTATTATCTTTGCTCCCGATTAACGCTCTTTCTAATATTTTTGCCGACTTTTATTCTGAAATCAGAAATCTCGAAAATTTCATATATGTAAGGATAAAAGTAAAGGCTCCACAGAAGAAAACGTGGGCTTTTACTTATTTACATATAGGGTATTCGAGAACCTCTGATTTTGATAAGTACGAGAACCACGTTTAGAATATCACAGACTACACAGATTTAGATTTCCAAACATAGTCCTTCCCGAATAAATGCTTTGCAAAAGTGTTGTAAGAACGATGAGTGATGGATAATGAATGATGAGCCGGCAAGCGCATAGCTGTTATCAGCGATTATTCATCTTTCGCTGACGGTCTTGGCCGCGCTGTTGCCGATAATGTCAAGAAACTGGGCGGTAATGTTGTGTATAACGGCAAGATTGACGCACTATCAATAAACAATTAATTACAAACCAAAATTTATTTATTCATTAACAAAAAAAATTAAAATTATGTTGTACGGAATTACATTAATTATTTTGAGCATTATTGCAGTGCCCAGTTTGATTTTAGCAAAAAAGCCCAATGCAGCGGCGTTGCTGGCAAAAATTGTTCCCTATCAGGGGTGGACAGGCTTCGTATTCTTCATCTGGGGTGTATGGGGACTTATCCAGTCTATCTTGACACTCGGCTGGTTTAGTTCCGGCCTGTGGTGGATTATCTTGTGGCTAACTTATTTTGCCAGCTCGCTGGTAGAAGCCATACTCGGCTTTATGCTGGGCTACGGCCTTATCAGCAAGTACCTGTTGTCGAAAAACGAAAAGGCGAAAGAAAAAGGCGAACAGTTGCTTGCCAAAATGGCTTCGGTACAAGGCAAATTAGGCATCTTCGGTATCATCGTAGGGCTTTGGTGCATTGTGCTTCGCCTGCTATGGTCGACTTTGGTAACGGCACTCTAATGCTGTAATAATCGTGTCCGTACAGGTATAGGCTTTTACACTTTTTAAGTTTTTCATAAATTTAGTGGTTATTTTACCAAAATCTAACTTGTACGGATGCGATTTTGTTTTTTAAGGCATTACTGGACAATAACGACACCCGTTACCGAGCGGTAACAATAGTCGTTAACGGACATTAACGTCAGCCATTACTGAGCGTTTTGAAAAGCGCTGTATTTGAGCAAATCCTAACAGGTGTTGCGTTTACCTGTTAGGATTTTTTGATTCCCGCCTATTCATCGCTCATCTTTCGACACGCTTGTCGCAACTTGAAACCTGGAACCTGGAATTTTGAATGGCGCGAAGCGCCCTAAGACGTCAGCCTTGCCAATTGCCAACTTGGAACTCGCTCGCGAACCGTGCACCCTGCCCCATACCAATATCCGGCATCCTGCATCCCTCTTTTTAGTAATTCAAAAATTTCACGTACATTTGCAGCCATCGTTTCCAATTAAAGCATTAACATTTCAGCCGATGAAAAACATACTTAAACAAGCATTGCCTTACCTTGCGGCCGTTGTGGCGTTCTACATTATTTCCGTAGGCTACTTTACGCCGGCTATCTTTCAAGGGAAAACGTTGCACCAGCACGATATTCGCACCGGCGCGGGCATGGGGCAAGACCTCGGGCAACATGCGCGGGAAAACGACGGCGAAAAAAGCCTTTGGAGCAGCCGTATGTTTGCGGGCATGCCGACTTATCAGATAACGCCATCGTACCAAACACACCCGGTGCTGTCGCAGCTGCGCGATGCGTTTCAAGGTTTCTTGCCACACCCGGCCAATCATTTGTTTAGCTACATGCTGGGGTTTTTCATACTGCTGTGTGCCTTGCGCATCAACCCATGGCTGGCCATTGTTGGCGCCATTGCCTACGGCTTCTCGTCCTATTTCCTCATCATCATAGAGGCCGGGCATATCTGGAAAGTATGGGTGCTGGAGTTTATCCCGCCCACCTTGGCCGGCATTATTTTAGCTTATAAGAAGAAGTTTCTGCTTGGAGGTGTTATCACCGCTTTCTTTTTTGCCCTGCAAATATTTTCCAACCACATTCAAATGACTTATTACTTCCTGCTGTTGGTAGGGGTATTTGTGGTGTGCCGTTTTATTTACGACCTGAGGAAAAAGCAACTGGCGCCATTTTGCAAAGCCAGCAGTGTGCTATTGCTGGCAGGGATATTGGGCGCCGGGGTCAACGCTACCAGCCTTATTTTATCGGCCAAATACAGCGAGCAAACCATTCGCGGGAAATCGGAGCTTACCGACAATGCAAGCAACCAAACCAGCGGGCTCGACCGCGACTATGTTACCCAGTGGAGCTACGGCATAGGAGAAACGTTTACGCTGCTCATTCCCGACACCAAAGGCGGCGCCACCGGCTACATGGCCACCAATCACCCGAAAGAAGTACAAAGTGCCGCTTCGGACAATAACCTGCGGCAATTCGCCGGCCAGCAAAACAGCTACTGGGGCGACCAGCCTTTCACTTCGGGTCCCGTTTATGTAGGCGCATTTATCTTATTCCTGTTTATTTTCGGGCTATTTGTCGTCAAAGGCTACATGAAGTGGGCCTTATTGGCGGGCACCGTATTTTCCATATTGCTTTCGTGGGGGCATCATTGTATGTGGCTCACCGACCTGTTTCTCGACTATTTCCCTATGTACAATAAATTCCGCGCGGTGTCGTCTATCCTGATAGTGGCCGAGCTGTGTATCCCCCTGCTGGCGCTGCTGGCGCTTGCCAAGATAATAGAAACGCCCGGCCTGATAAAAGAAAAGAGAAAAGAATTTACTATTAGCTTAGGCTTAACCGTTGGCCTGGCGTTGGCTTTTCTTATGCTGCCGTCGCTGTTCTTCCACTTCTTTAGCGATGCCGAAACAGCGAACTTCTCGCAATACTTAAGCAACGCCTCCTACGCAAGCCTGTTCGATGCGTTGGAAAATGCGCGTATAGCCGTCTTCCGCGCCGACACTTGGCGAAGCGTTTTTGTTATCCTAATCGGAGTAGTCGTGCTGTGGCTATATAGCGCAAAGAAACTAAACAAGCCGGTAACCATCGGCGCCTTGGCCATCCTTGTGCTCTTCGACCTTGCCAACGTAGACAAGCGGTATTTGAACAACGAAGATTTTGTGCCGAAGTCAGCCGCAAAAGTAGCGTGGGAAATGACCGCTGCCGATAAACAAATTTTGGAAGACACCGACCCCAACTACCGCGTGTTTAACATAGCTGCCGGCCCGTTTCAAGATGCCAGCACCTCTTATTTCCATAAATCCATAGGAGGCTACCACGCGGCCAAGCTACGCCGTTACCAGGAACTGATTGACCGCTACCTAAGCAAAATGGACGGGAGTACACTGAGCGTACTAAACATGCTGAACACACGCTACCTCGTTGTGCCGGACAATGACGGCCAGCCACAGGTGGAAACAAACCCCAGCGCTATGGGCAATGCCTGGTTTGCCGACAGTATAAAAATTGTTCAAAATGCCGACGAAGAACTGGCCGCATTGGGCACCGTCGATTTGCGTACCACGGCAGTTATCGACAAGCGTTTTGCAGGCAGCATTGACCTTACGCCGGCGCATGACGAAACGGACACTATAGCGCTAACCGACTATAAAATTAATGATATTACTTACAAAGTGAGCACGCAAAGCAACCGGTTAGCCGTATTCTCCGAACTGTACTATGACGACGGTTTGAGCCGCTGGGAAGCATTCATCGACGGGCAACCCGCCACACCCGTCAGAGCCAATTATGTGCTAAGAGCCTTGCCGGTGCCTGCCGGTGAACATACGGTAGAATTTATATTTAAGCCGAAGGCCTACTACGTGCTGGAAACGCTTTCGATGATTTGTCTTGTATTGCTGCTTTTAGCCGTTGCCGGCATAGCAGGCTGGAATTTGAAGAAGCATTATGCCTTGGAACGTAATCAATAACTTTAACATCACTATTTCTTAGTCATGGGAATTATTCTACGGACTGTTAAAAGGATTCCTGTTTTCTACCGCCGATTCGGATGGAAAGGCATAAGTATAGTATACCGGCAAAAATTACAAAAGAAAAAAATCATACGGTTTAAATACCTCAAAGAATTCCTTCAGCCTGTATACCTGCGTAAAGGCAAATCGGACTTTCCGGTATTTGAATCCGTATTGGTTAACCGCTGCTACGATATTGATTACAACATCGACCCGCAAATTATTTTCGACTGTGGTGCCAACATCGGCCTGACATCTATATTCTACGCCAATAAGTTTCCTAAGGCCAAAGTTATTTCCATAGAACCTGAAACAACTAATTTCGAATTGCTGAAAAAGAATACGGAACAATATTTAAACATTCATGTATACCAATATGGATTGTGGAATAAAGCCGCCACATTAAAAATGGAAGATAAGGGATACGGCGAATGGGGCTTTACGGCAAAAGAAGTTCCCAACGGTACGCCGGGCGGAATACAGGCCGTTTCCATTCCGGATTTAATGCAACAACAGCAAATAGATAGCATTGATATTCTTAAAATAGATATAGAAGGCTCGGAAAAAGAATTATTTGAAAGCAACTGTCAAACATGGCTGCCGAAAGTAAAAGTTATTGTTATAGAACTCCACGACCGCATGCGCGAAGGAACCGCAGCGTCTTTTTTTAAAGCGCTTGTCAATTACAATTTTACCCTGGAAATTAAAGGCGAAAATCTCATCTGTTTCATGAAATAAATTTTATGAATATCTGTATTTTTATCCAAAATATCAGCCACAACGGAGGTACCGAAAGAATGGCGGTTTCTTTAGCCAATGAGTTGGTATTAAAGGGACATTCCATACATCTCGTCAGTTTGGAAGCTGCCGAACAATCCTTTTTCCCCCTGTCTTCGGGAATCACAATGGAGTCACTTCATTTGCTGTCCGCCAAACTAAAGACACATTATTTTAGCGCTGTACGAAAACTCCGGAAAAAAATCAGGGAAAAAAATATAGAAGTCATCATAGATGTCGACGTTATTTTAAGTTTAATAAGCATACGCGCTGCCCGGCATTTAAACACAAAAGTTATTGCCTGGGAACATTATAATTATTTTATCAAAAGAGAATCAAAAGCCCGTATTTGGGGTAGAAAATTGGCGGCCAAAAAAGCGGCAGCCGTTGTTACGCTTACCGAAGAAGATGCCGGTTTTTACAAAGCCAACTGCAAGTGTAATGCAAAAATTACGGCTATTCCCAATTTTATAACAAAACTTCCGGAAAAAGTATCGCCGCTCACCGATAAAGTAGTACTCTCTATCGGGCACCTGATACACCGTAAAGGATTTGACCTGCTCATCAGGGCATGGGGCTTGATAAAAGAGGCAGACCGCGAGGGATGGAAGTTGCATATTGTTGGAGAAGGAGAAGAAAAAAATAATTTACTCGCAATCATCCGCTCCCTGCAATTAGACCATGAAGTAGTGTTTTTTCCTCCCACTTCTGATATAGAAAAACACTATTTATCTGCGTCCGTCTATGCCATGAGCTCACGGGCAGAAGGCCTTCCGATGGTGTTGATTGAAGCGAAAACATACGGGCTTCCTCTTGTTAGCTTCGCCTGCCGGACAGGTCCTGCCGATATTATTCGCGCCGGTGCCGACGGTTGTTTAGCAGCCCCCGAAGATGTATCGGCCTTAAGCGAAAAGCTAACGGCCATCATCAATAATGACACCTTGCGCCGCAGCATGGCTGTTAGTGCCCGCGAAGATGCTAAAAGGTTTTTAAGCGATGTAATCATTCAACAGTGGGATGACCTGCTCAACAACTTGTAATACTATGAATACTGCACCCGAAATAGCTGTGATTATTTGCACCTACAATCGTGCCGATTGTATTGTAGATGCATTGAACAGCCTTGTACGGCAAACATTCTCGCACAATCTGTTTGAAGTATTACTGGTCAATAACAACAGTACGGATAATACGGCTGCATTGTGCGAACATTTTTCTGCCGGATTGTCGGGTTTTAATTACCGGTATATGCTTGAGACGAAGCAGGGATTATCGCATGCACGCAACAGGGGCATTGCAGAAGCAAAGGGAAGTGTTATTGTATTTATGGACGACGACGCTGTGGCCGAGCCGGACTACCTGGAAAAACTTTTTGCCTTTTTTAGCACAACGCCGGATGCTGCCGCCTGCGGCGGAAGAATATATCCCCGCTTTGAAAGCCGGCGCCCCCGCTGGATGTCGCATTTTTTACTGTCGCTCACTTCATCCATAGACCTGGGTGACCGGACGAAACTGTTTAAGCGCCGTCAATTCCCCATAGGTGCTAACATGGCCGTGCGCAAGAACAGGTTCGACACTTACGGCGTATTCAATCCCGACTTGGGGCGCAAGGGCAACAGCATGGACGGCGCCGAAGAGAAAGACCTGTTTTACCGGATGATTGCCCGGGGCGAAAAAATATATTACGTGCCCGATGCTATCGTGCACCACTATGTCCCCGACCGCCGGCTGACTTTTGATTTTTTCAGGCGGCAAGCCATAGGCATCGGCAAGAGCGAACGGATACGCGCAACAACCGTTTCACAGCGCGAATATGCTAAAAGTGTAGTGCGTGAATGTGTCAAATGGGGCGTAAGCCTAATTTTATTTTTCTTTTATTTTCCGCCCGGCAAAGGCCGCCCGGCTATTGGTGTTCAGGTACTACGTGAGCAAAGGGTTGGTTTAAAAAATATCAACTCAAAAATGCAGCAGCGTGCATAGCGGTAATATTTTCGCCGAAATGTTTTACTTCCACATCATTCGACAATACAAAAGCGTGTTTGATAGGTTTGGTTAAAATCGACTGCTGTTTCGATTGTTTCTTTGCCCACAGTTCTTTAAATAGTGTCCGTCGCTTCATTACAGTTCAAACTTTGAGGTAAAGATACATGTTTATATTAAATATCTCGCCGATATTTAATATTGGTGTTTAGGAGCGGGTTGATTTAACCCATTGCAGTAATTGTTTCCTCTTGTAGTGCAGACCGGCAAAAAAACGATATCTTGTACATAAATACCGATCTAATTTTTTTAGTAGTGTTTCGTTTTTACGTTTACGCAGCACCTTGTCGTCGTACCACCCGCCTTCGCACATGTGCAGCGCACAAGTCTTGCTATTTACCCCGGTATAGGCCGTAGCAAATACATTCTGCGAATAAATCACTACCTCCTCCTTTAAGTATTGCGTAACATTCGGCGATTGGTCCGGCCGGAACCCGTAGTATTGATATAAATAACGGGCTATTGCATCGGGAATTATTTCTACATCTACCGCATTGTTCTCTTTCCGGCGGAATATTTTTTCGTTTTGGTAATGTTCCAAACACATTTTTATCCAGGGGTTCCCTTTTTCCGCTCCTATTACGGCGGCCTGAATAGCATTGTAGCCTTTTGGATTCAGGCCGTTCTCCGCCCAGAAATTTTTTCCTTCATGATATTCTATGGCGCTGAATGCCGCATGTTGCAGGAATTTATCAAACCGTTTAAACACCAATACATCAGAATCTAAGTAAATGCCTCCTTCTATATACAAAGCATACAGGCGAATATAATCCGCTGCAAAGGCCCATTTTCGCGCATTACAGGCATCTTCCACAAATTTCGCACTGTGCACGTCAAAACGATTGGCGTCCCAAAGAATAATTTCATAGTCGGGCATAACGCGTTTCCATGAATCTACACATTTTTGTATTTTTTTCGGTAAGGGGTCGCCACTTAACCAACACCAATGAATCTTTTTAGGTATCTTGTCCATCTTATTTTTTCAATAGTTTAAAAATATGCTTATCGAAATACAGTAAACATTTACTGACGAAATTGAAACATTTAAAAATGCGTGGAAAATTATAGTATACACGACGAATAAAAAGTCCCGTTTCAGCGTTCCAAATCAGCACGTCATTGTTGGCAAGAATGTCCGTTTGCCCGGCCACAAAATCTTTTGGGTGTTTCAACATTTCTGCCATTGTTTCGTCTATTTCACCGCTTTGCTTAATGGCCCTATATGTGTTTCGGCTCATTAATTCGAACAGCGGTTGTTCGGCTAAACTTGGGGTATCGGTAGCGCAAAAGTGAATAATTTTACAACTTGGAAAGTAACGTAAACCATATCGCAACTGGCAATTCCATTCGCCCGGCAGTTCACAAACAATATGGTTATTAACATTATTGGCCATCGCTAAAGCAGGTTGGTCAATGCTATATCCTTTTTGCATGCTTTCAAGCCAATAATTATGCCAATCGGCGTAAAATTTTTTCGCACAAGCATTATCCTTGACGTACAGCACACCACTGTTGAAGTGTAGCAATTCCTGTGAAATATTCCAACCGGTTTTTTTGTCTATTTTATGAAGATAATTCCGAAAAACAGGTGATTTTTGCAATGAAATGTGCGCGTCCTGTACGGCTGCAATATCAAACAAAAATGTATCTGCTTCCGAAAGGCTAGTAGTAATTATCGTATCACAATCAATAAACAGGTAATCGCCCGCGATACGTTGCCTCAATGTAGTTTTCAGTATGCGGGAGCGTTGTTGATTGGTGTATTCCGCGTTGATTTCAATTACTTTTATGGTAGTAATGTAATCCAATATTTTCGCTCGTTTACCTTGCAAAGTAGCATTGGTTTTATCATCTGTTACCAAAATAATTTCAACAGTGGGATTATAATACCGTGCTGAAAAAACCGACAACAACGCTTGTTCCCAATACAAATCGTTGTCAGTGCTTACTAATACATATACAAGTTTGGTTTTCATCACACAGATTATAGTTGTTTTTTTATATGTTTATTCCAGGCTTCTTGCAATTGTAATTTCAGTTCGGCAGAAAACAGCGGGTTCGTATAACGGGCTAAAGGCAGAAAAGCCAATAAAAATATTACCCCACCAACAATTAATTGCAGGATAAAATTATCTATCCAAATAACAACAGGCAATAATAGTATTGACAGTAGCACCGCGGTGTATAACGGACGAATAAATTGTATAAGGTATTCTCTTAAACCGCAAGGAATACTTGGGCGTACCAAAAAGTACCACATAGGAATGAGAATGAATAAAAAACTAATGGAAGTTCCCCATGCTATACCGGTTATTCCAAAAGGAATGCCTAAAAGTAAAAAAGGAGGCATGGCAAATAAACAGCCGAAATCCCACCAGAAGCCGCGCCGCACAAGCCCTTTTGACAATAGCAATGAACCTACGGGATTGGCGGCGGAACGAATGGCGCCGAAGATACATAAAATTTGCATTAGCGGCGCTGCCGGCAGCCATTGCGTTCCTGCTGTTATTTCTATAATAGCAGGGGCAAACAAGGCAAAAAATGCGTAAATAGAAAAAGTAAAAGCAGTAACGGAATTAATGGATTTCAAAAAAATATGCTTCAATCTCAATGTCTCGTCTTGAACTTTTGCCATTACGGGTTCTATTGGTGAAGAAGACGCAAGTATATTATCAAATGTTTGAAGTAAAAGACTTGAAGTTTCGTCTTCTTCTCCGACCAATTCAACAGTCATTAATTTCCCTATTAAAAGAATGTCGAGCTGCGTTCGAACATAGGCTACTAATTGGTTGCCCAATTGATATATACCAAAGCGCAGGAAAGGAGAAAAATCGGCGCGGGAAATATAAAAATGCGGCTGATACAACCGCCGGCCTAATATAATCAATAAGATTACCGACAATAGACACATGAATAGCTGCGCCCCAACAAAACTGTATACGCCAAAACCCGACAGGGCCAAGCCTGTGCTGACAAAAAGCCCCGTCATCTTCACCATCATATCCCGTTTGGCAATAGCGTCAAATTGCAGTTCTTTTCTTAAAAGCGCATTGTATAGCTGCCCGAACGGCTGTATTATAAAAATCAACGATAACCAACGGATAATATTTGTTAATTCGGCGTTTGCATAAAAATCGCTGACAAGCGGTGCAATAAAAAAGAGGACGATACTCAATGATAATCCGATAAAAATATTTACAAAATAAACCGTGTGAAGCTGCGATGAGGTGATGTCCTTTTTATGAATAACGGCATTGGTGATACCCATATCGGAAAAAATTTGAGCAAACCCCACTGCAACCATAGCCAGCGCCATTAGCCCAAAATCCTCTTTGGTCAATAGTCGTGCCAGGACAACCAACTGTAATAACTGCGTGCCGGCGCTAACTGCCGATGCAGTGGTTGTCCATTTTAACCCACGTACCGCTTGATTTTTTAAAGACATCTTTTAGCTGTTTACGCAATTATTAACAAGTTCATTAAGCACACTAATATGGCGTTGCATGGAGAAATTTGTTCTAATATTGTTTCGGCCGGCCTCACCCATTGCAGCAGAAAGCTCAGGGCTATCTAATAATTTACACATATTATCGGCCATGCCTTCTATATCATGTTCGTTTACCAGCAAACCTGTCGTACCATTTATTATTACATCGGGTATACCGGCATGTAAAGTTGATATTACGGGGAGACCCGCCGCGCTTGCCTCCAATATAGCAACGGGCGTGCCTTCCATATCGCCCGAAGAAGGGGTTAAGGAATGTTGCACAAATGCGGTTGCCTTAGCAAACCATTCCTGTAATTCGGCAGCATTAAAAGCGCCGGGAAGTTCAACGCTGTTGTTCAATCCTAAATAATCAACTAAATTCCGGCAAGTATCCCATAGCTCTCCTGTGCCGGCTAAGATAAGTTTCGCATCGGCATGACGCACCAATACTTTTTGAAAAGCTAAAATAGTATAATACGGCGCCTTTTTGTCGGTAAAGCGCCCCGCCCCAACAAACAGCTTGCCTTGAGGTTTTCGCTGCACTTCAAAAAAAGTATCATTTGGCCCATAGGGGTTATAAATTACCTTATGAGCAGGCGCCCCCATCTCGATTAACCGTTGTTGCATGAGTTTAGAAACAGCCATGATATATGTAGCATAATCAAACATGCGCCGGTAAGCCTCTTTGTGGGTAGAAAGTAGTTCCTTGTCCGACGCATCGCGCCCGTGAAAGTGCACAATGAGCGGTAATTTTAACCATTTGCAGATATTAACAACTGCTGCTCCCATTGTGCCGTATTGCGCCAATACCACCTCTGTTTTTTCGCGGCGCAAAGAAGCAGCAAGGGGAACTTCGAGAATAGAAGTTAGCGGTATTTTGCTTGTACGCCTTAGCAATTCAAAGCGCGCAATAGTAAGCAAGTTTTGTCCGGTTAGGTGCTTCCCGTCCAACATCATTGGAGGAAGCCCTTTATAATAGAATTTAACATTTGCTGCTATCAAATTTTTTTGTGCTTCGATAAAAGTCTCACTCCGTAGATTAGCACTTGTAGCAAGCATTGCAAGGTTACATTTTTTTTTCATGCAATTTAATTTTTAACGGCAATACGTCCGGTATAATCAATGCGGTTAAGTAATATATTTAAGCCATTTTCTTCGCAGTATTGATTAACGGCTTCTCTTGCGCCTTGCCAGTGTCCATAGTCATCAATGATGAGGATACCATTTTTTTCGAGGGCCGGATACAGGCATTGCATTTCGTGATAAGTGGATTCATACCAATCCGTATCTAACCTTAAAAGCGCAATTTTATTGTGACTACTTGCATTAACGGTGTCTTCGACTTTCCCTTTTACATATACAATATTCTCGCCCGGGTAGTTAATAATTGCAAGGTTTTGCTTCACCTCGTCGAGGGTACTATAGGCCCAAATGTTGCAGCTTTTCTTATTATGCGCCGCCTCTGCTAATAGTTTTGAAGCCTCAATGCCGGCGTGGTTCCTGTCTTTTTCCGTAGGCTCACTCGTGCCTTCAAAGGTATCGTACAAATATATATTTTTATCGTAATATTTTAGTTGATGAAGTGTAGCAGCTATCAGCATGGCGCTGCCGCCTTTCCAAACACCGCATTCTACAAAATCACCTGCTATTCGATTTCGTACTACATATTCTGTGGCCTTGTAAAGTGCATACATCCGTTCGATGGAGGTCATCGTATAAGGCTTGCAGATTTCATAAACCGAAAAAAAATCTGCATCTATATCCTTGTAGACTGTTGTGTAAGGTTTGTCTTGCCTGCTTAGTGTCGACAATAGTTTTCGAATAATGCTTTTCATCATTTTTGTAGAATTAAAAAATATCCCAGTGGGAACATTGTGTGTTTATAAACCCGTGGCTTTGCTAAAATAGCAACACTTTGTGTTATTTTTGCCAGTAGTGTTCCAAGCACCGGAATACGGACTAAATTTTTGCTAATAATATCGGCTATAACCATAGCAGCACTGCCAAAAGGAATCATTTCCAATACACGAAAATTTTGTTCTTCGGCAAATTTTAACAAGGCATATTCTGTAAACCTGTAATAGTCGTGTGGCGCTTCATGTATCCAATACAGGAACGGTACGTTTAATAGAATTTTTCCTTCCTCACACAATAATCTATTCATTTCGGCAAACAGTTTTTGAGGTTGCGCTATATGCTCCAATACGTCCGAAAGAATAATGGTGTCAAAAGTGTTTGCAGGAAGATCCAGCGGTTTATTCAAATCACACGTTTTATCCAAATGAATAAGGTTGTGTAAAGAATTTTCCCAATCAACACAATATACACTCTTCGCATAGGATTTATACATGCCATACAACGGGACATTGCCACAACCTAAATCCAACAAATTTCCTTTAACATGTTGCGGTATATACGTCTCGTACAATTGGGCAATACACTTCACTATCAAACGGGACGACACTATATTGGGGGAATACGTCCAATGTCCTTTCCTGTTTTTTATGAATTTGCTTTCCTGCCAATTTTCTTCGTTCTTCATGGCTATTTATACATTCGTTCCATTTTTCTACTTCAATAACCCTTCCAGCCGTTGTAAGTCTTCGGACCAGGTGATTTTAAAATTACATTCTTCTCCTTCCACCAGGCCTATTTTTTCGTGGGGAAGGTATTTGTGTACCACGCTGCAATCGTCGGTTACCTGAAAGTGCGGGCCGGCGGCAGCCAGTGCGTAGGCCTGCCTGATGACGGACAGGTGAAAGCCCTGTGGGGTCTGCATGCGGCGCAGCAACGCCCGCACAGGAATGTGTGCAACGACGGTTTGCATATTGTCGGTTTGCAATATGGTGTCGGTAGTGGGTATGGCCACGGTTACCGCTTTGAACTGCTCCAACGCCTGTAGTGTGTCGCCGATGACACGTTGGCTTACGAGCGGGCGGGCGGCATCGTGGAGCAAGATGTGCGCTTCGTCAAGGCCGGCATAAGCCTGCAGGGCGGCTAAGGTGGAACCGGAGCGCTCCTCGCCGCCTTCAAGCACTTTGTTGATTTTTTTCCAATGGTGTGTGACGGCTATGTTTTCCCACACATCAAAGTAGGCAGGATGAATAACCACCGCTATTTCGTCAATGCCGGGGTGTTGCTCAAAGGCGTCGATACTATAAGCTATCACCGGCTTCCCGGCCACTTCGAGAAACTGTTTCGGCAGGGCGCTGTGCAGGCGGTTGCCGGCGCCTCCGGCGAGTATGACGGCAAGGGTTAGCATGGTTGATTTTTCAAATAATCAATTTGTAAAGGTACGCAATTATTTGTAAAATATAAAAATGTTCCATTTTTAGCAATTTCAGAACTTATTTCATATATTTGCAGTTGTAGTTTACATGAAGAATTATGCCGATATTATCTATGTTTTACGGATTGGTTATTTATATGTATGCAAAAGACAACAACAGACATCATTTGCCTCATATTCATGTTGAATATCAAGATGAAGAAGCTGTGTTTTCCATTCCAGACGGTGAGCTTTTGGATGGTAAACTGCCCAACAAGAAGATACAACTTGTAAAAGCATGGATAATTATTAATCAGGAAGACCTGATGGCTGACTGGAATTTAGCGATAAAAGGGGACACCCCGGTAAGAATTAAACCTTTAAGTTAACAGCTATGAATCCGAGAGTAAAAGACGTAAAACCGCAGGCCAATTACAACTTGCTTATTACCTTTACTAACGAAGAGGTAGGAATATTTGATATGAAGCCATACTTGGACTACAACATGTTTAAGCCGCTACATGATATTGCTTTTTTTAATACGGTGAGACCCTCGCACGGAACCATTCAGTGGGGAAACGAAGCCGATCTTTGTCCCGATACAGTGTACTTAGACAGCGTAAAAATTTAAAAAAGATAAAAAGCGTAAAACATAGCGTTGTTAGCGATATACTTTCTTCAAAGTCTCGCTGTCTTCCAGCCCCCGCCGTAAAATTATTTTCTGCACAAAGGCCTTTATAAATCCCCAGCCGTAGCCCGCAATTTGTATGATAGAAGCCCACACCGCTTGCCATGCTGTTTTCAGGCTTTTGGTTTTTACTAATGCTTCAAACAATAGCAGCAGGCCGTACACCGCAGGCAGTAACAGCAGCCAGTTAGCGGCTGGCTGTTGGCAACAGTTTGCTATACCCACAAAAACAATCAACAATACTCCGCCAAGAAGCATCAACGCAGGCAAAGTGTGCACAGGCTTTAGCGAACCTTTGTGCAGCAACGCCAGGCTAATGCGGCCGGAGCCGAAGTTGCGCACTTGCTTGTAGAATTTTTTGAAACTCACCCTGCGCTTGTGGTATACAAAAACATCGCGATACAAAGCTATGCGGAAACCCGCACCGGCAATACGGATAGACAGGTCGATGTCTTCGCCGAACATATCGCGGAAGCCGCCGGCTTTCTCGTATACCGCCCGGGAAAAGCCCATATTAAACGTGCGCGGTTTGAATTTCTCCATTTGTGTGTTGCCGCCGCGTATGCCGCCGGTAGTAAAAAACGAAGTCATGGCATAGTTAATCGCTTTTTGCACGCTCGAAAACGATTCGTGCGCCGCGTCGGGGCCACCGAAGCAGTCACTGTAGTTACTGCGCAGCTCCTTCTCCAAATTCACAAAATAGCTGGGAGGAATAACACAGTCGGAATCAAAAAACACGAAATAATCTCCACGCGCTTTTTGCATACCCACGTTGCGCGTGTCGCTGCGGCCGGTGTTCGGCTTGGAGTAGTACGATAGGGATAGCTTTTCGCTATACTTCTCCACCACCTTATCGCTGGGTTGTGTCGAGCCGTCTTCTACCAGCACCACTTCAAAAGGGACGTTCCCCTCCTGCTCCGAAAGGCTCTCCAGCAGCTCTGCAACCTCCTCGGGTCGATTATACACCGGCACAATTATCGAATAAAGCATCATTTACGTTGTTTTCCTAACTACTCTTAAAACAAACGCCCAAAGATACTACAAATAAATAATTTTCCTTATACGTTCGGATAAAAACTTTTGAAAGCAAGCTATACCCGCCCCTTACAAAACAAACAACAACCTGCTTCCACAATTCAAAAATATCAACCCTGCGAATTACACTTTTTAACAAAAAACAGCCTTTCGATTTTAATTTATCAAAAAAAATATGTACTTTTGTAACAATTTGAATCTAATTAAATCTTTTAAAATATGGCAATGAAAGGAGCAATAGTGGTAGACACCGAAATCTGCAAAGGATGCAGCGTTTGCGTAGTCAACTGTCCCACCAAAGTAATAGCGTTAGCTAAAGAAGTAAATGCTAAAGGGTATAACTTTGCCTACATGGCAAACCCCGATGCATGTACCGGCTGCACCAACTGTGCAACGGTTTGTCCCGACTCTTGTATCACCGTTTATCGCGTAAAAGAGTAAACATCATTTAAAGATTTAAAGACTCCAAAATTTAAAGATTAGTTACTTTGAATTTTTGAACCTTGAAATCTTGAAATTGTGAAATCTTTAAATTAATAAAATATGGCAGAAAAAGTACTCTGTAAAGGAAATGAAGTTATCGCGCTGGCAGCTATCCGCTGCGGTTGCGACGGCTATTTCGGGTACCCTATCACTCCGCAATCGGAGGTGATGGAAACCCTGATGGAACAAAAGCCTTGGGAAACTACCGGCATGGTGGTTTTGCAAGCCGAAAGCGAAACATCTTCTATCAACATGCTATATGGCGGAGCCGCCAGCGGCAAGAAAGTAATGACCTCGTCGAGCAGCCCCGGCATCAGTTTGATGTGCGAAGGGTTGAGCTATCTGGCAGGCGCCGAGCTGCCCTGCTTAGTGGTAAACGTAGTGCGCGGCGGCCCCGGGCTGGGAACCATTCAGCCCTCGCAAAGCGACTATTTCCAAGCCACCAAAGGCGGCGGGCATGGCGATTATCATTTGATAGTATTGGCCCCAGCATCGGTACAAGAGATGAACGACTTTGTAGACCTTGGCTTTGAGCTGGCTTTCAAATACCGCAACCCGGCTATGATTTTAGCCGACGGCGTAATCGGCCAAATGATGGAAAAGGTAGAGTTCAGCCCGGAGAAACCGCGTTGGACAGCCGCCGAAATTCAAAAGATATCGGGCAGCTGGGCTACCACCGGCAAAACCGACGGCCGCCAAAGGCATATCATTACCTCGTTGGCATTGGAGGCCGACGTGCAAGAGCGTTTCAACCTGAAGCTGCAAAAGAAATACGACGAAATCCGTGCCAATGAAGTGCGCTTTGAAAAAACCAAGTGCGACGATGCGGAATACCTGTTAGTGGCCTACGGCGCTATGGCGCGTATCTGCGAAGAGGTAGTAGATATGGCGCGCGCGCAAGGTATCCGTTTAGGCTTGTTGCGCCCCATTACGCTGTTCCCCTACCCTACCAAGCCAAGCCAAGAGCTGGCGCCGCAACTGAAAGGGATCCTCTCGGTAGAGTTAAGCGCCGGGCAAATGGTGGAAGACGTCCGCTTGGCCGTAAACGGAAAAGTGCCGGTAGCACACTATGGCCGCATGGGTGGCGCGGTACCCGGCCCCGACCAAGTATTGGAAAACTTCAAACAACTATTCTCTCTATAGTTCAATCTTTATCAAATCTGAAAATTATGGATATAAAAGATATAATAAAACCAGAAAATAAAGTGTATGGCAAAACACCGGTGCTTACCGATACGCCGCTACACTACTGCCCGGGTTGTACGCACGGCACTGTTCACAAATTAGTGGCCGAGGTAATCGAAGAAATGGGCATCCAAGAGCAAACAGTAGGCGTGTCGCCGGTAGGTTGCGCCGTGTTTGCCTACAACTACCTGCACATCGACTGGCAGCAAGCCGCCCACGGGCGCGCACCGGCCGTAGCTACGGCCGTCAAACGGCTGAACCCCGACAAATATGTGTTCACCTATCAAGGCGACGGCGACCTGGCGTCTATCGGCACGGCCGAAATTATGCACGCCTGCAACCGCGGCGAAAACATTGTAGTAATCTTTATCAACAATGCTATCTACGGTATGACCGGCGGACAAATGGCCCCCACTACGTTGATAGGCCAGGTTACGGCTACTACGCCCTACGGGCGCACGGCAGAGCTGAACGGATACCCGCTGCGCATTACCGAACTGCTGGCACAACTGAAAGGCACTTGCTACGTAACCCGCCAGTCGGCACAGAACCCTGCTGCCGCTCGCAAAGCAAAGAAAGCTATTCGCAAAGCATTTGAAAACTCCATGCAGAAGAAAGGCACTTCGTTTGTAGAAGTAGTGGGCACCTGCAACTCCGGCTGGAAACTCACGCCCGTAGATGCCAACAAATGGATGGAAGAAAACATGTTCCCCGAATATCCGTTGGGAGATATAAAAGACGAGTAGTTGGAGTCGACGGTAGCCCGCGAGCAGCCAACACATGGCCCCCGCGCTACCTTACTACTTAACTACATTTAACTACTTTAATTACTTTTAAAATTGCATTACCCTCAGTAACATAAGTTTCTCTAAATACTGAATGTCTATTTGTTAAAGCTAAAGAGTTA
>QMCD01001011.1_pt1 | contig 20444 bp, 10 predicted proteins | sample 1821841 | NCBI WGS metagenome assembly QMCD01 (sample SAMN01991225, study PRJNA193472) | Termite gut metagenome, whole genome shotgun sequencing project. | isolation source: worker | host: Macrotermes natalensis
ATGGCGAAAAGCAGGCTATCGAATCGGTCTAAAAATCCGCCATGTCCGGGTAACGCTTTCCCCGAATCCTTGATGTTCAACGTTCGCTTCATCAGAGATTCTATCAAATCACCAAAGGTGGCAAATATAACAACTAAAGCCGCTAATCCTATCCATTGTATATAACTCATTCCATTATAAAAATGGGCAAACACCAACGAAGCCAGGATTGCAAAAGCCATTCCACCGAAAAATCCTTCCCATGATTTTTTCGGAGAAATTCTTTCAAACAAACGATTTCTACCAAAAGTTACTCCTATTAAGTAAGCGCCTGTATCGTTGAACCAGATAAAAATGAATAACGACACAAGGATAAGGTGATAATTATATACAACTTCTTGTCCGACAGGGAGAAATGCTACGCGGTTTAGTAAAGCAATCGGCAATACGATATAAATTTGTCCTAAAAACGAATAAGCAAGGTTTAGCAATGGATTTTCTTTTTTTCGATATAATTCAAGGATAAAAACAAGCATCACATAACCTAAATATGGTAAGAAAATAAAATGATCAATCCCTTTATAAGAAAAAAGAAACGTGGCAAGGAAAAGATATACTCCTCCTGCCACATTAAATATCCTGCAAACATCTACATTTTGTTCGATTTTATCTACAAGTCCATAAAACTCCCACAAGCAAAGGGCTGTAATAATTGCAAACAAACCGGCAAAAGCATAAGGACCGCCAAGTATCCCTGAAAGTATCACAGCAACGTATATTGCTCCGGTAATTGCTCGTATTAAGATGTTTTTCATTACATGTATTTTTCAGCCCTAAAATGTACAATTTCAATCCTCAGGCTCCACTTTAGGGGCTGGAGGTGTTTCCGTTAATCCCTGTTCTTCCAAAATTTCCTGAGAACGCGATTTCCATTTTCTTTTTCCGAATATATGCTCCAAATCGTCGGAGAATATGACCTCTTTTTCGAGCAAAGCATCAGCTAATTCGTGATGCCCTTTTGCATTTTCCTGCAAAATCCGTTTCGCCCGCTCGTATTGTTCGTTGATAATTCGCTTGACTTCATCGTCGATCAGTTTGGCGGTTTCATCGCTGTATGGTTTGGTGAAACCGTATTCCTGACCTGTAGAATCGTAGTAGTTCAAGTTGGGTAGGCGCTCACTCATTCCATAATAAACCACCATTGCATAAGCCTGTTTGGTTACCCGTTCCAAGTCATTCGAGGCGCCGGTCGATACTCTTCCGAGGAATAAATCTTCAGCGGCACGACCACCCAAAAGAGAACACATCTCGTCTTGCAGTTGCTCGTAAGTTATGATTTGTCTTTCTTCGGGAGTATACCAAGCGGCTCCTAAAGCCTTTCCGCGAGGAACAATGGTCACTTTCACCAAAGGATTGGCATGTTCGGTCATCCAACTTATCGTGGCGTGTCCCGATTCATGTATGGCAATCGAACGGCGTTCTTCGTAAGTTGTTATTTTCGATTTCTTTTCCAATCCGCCGACAATGCGGTCGACAGCATTCATAAAGTCTTCTTTTTGCACAAATGTTTTACTGTTGCGGGCGGCGATCAAAGCGGCTTCGTTGCAAACATTCGCAATGTCAGCTCCGGAGAATCCGGGAGTTTGACGGGCTAAAAATTCCGTATCGACCGATTCGTCGATTTTCACATTGCGCAAGTGGACAATAAATATTTCTCTGCGGTCGTTCAAATCCGGCAGGTCGACATTGATTTGACGGTCGAAACGTCCGGCACGAAGCAATGCCTTATCTAAAATATCTGCACGGTTGGTTGCTGCCAAAATGATGATTCCGCTATTCGAACCGAACCCGTCCATTTCGGTAAGCAACTGATTCAACGTGTTTTCACGTTCATCGTTGGAATTAAAATTCGGATTGCGTCCGCGGGCACGACCAACGGCATCAATTTCGTCGATAAATATAATGCAAGGCGCTTTTTCTTTGGCTTGCCGGAATAAATCGCGAACACGGGATGCTCCTACCCCCACGAACATTTCCACAAAATCAGAACCGGATAAGGAGAAGAAAGGCACGTCGGCTTCGCCTGCAACAGCTTTAGCCAACAATGTTTTTCCGGTTCCCGGAGGTCCTACCAACAATGCTCCTTTAGGAATCTTCCCTCCCAATTCGGTGTATCTCCCCGGATTTTTCAAGAAATCGACCACTTCTTCCACTTCCTGCTTGGCCTCGGATAATCCGGCTACATCTTTAAATGTTACTTTTTTAGCCTGACCTGATTTATCATAGATTTGCGCCCGTGATTTACCTACGCCAAACATGCCTCCGCCGGCGCCTCCCGACATACGCCGCATGATAAAAATCCACACGGCAATAATCAATATAATCGGGCCAATGGAGAGCAATAAATCCCAAAGCATATTTCCTCCTTCATCAAAAGAAACTTTGGCATCTATTTTATTTTCGGCAACTAATCGGTCGTAAAAATCAGAAAATCGGTCGGGAGAAGGGATTACAACTACAACACTCGATTTTTCTCCGGCTTTGGGTTTGAAATAAGTCGGGGTTTGAACCGTATCTTTGAATATTTCAGAAACGTATTGGGGTTTAACGGTTGCAGTTACAACGCTTTTCCGGTTGTAAACAACCATTTCGCTGAATTTGTTCTCTCTGGCTAACTGTTGAAATTCAGACCATCCTAATTCTTTGCTGTTTCCCGACTGGTCGGAATTGAAAAAGATACCTAACAGCACAATGACAATCAATATATATATCCAACCAAGGTTAAATTTGAAATTTACCTGTTTGTTGTCTTTTCCTTTAGGATTTTTTTTCTCCTGTTGGGGTTGCTTATTTTCTTCCATAAAATTTTATTCAAATGCTGTTACTTCTGCATCTGCCCATAAATTTTCCAAATTATAATAACTTCTTAATTCGGGTAAAAATATGTGGACAATAACCGTACCGTAATCCATTGCTATCCATTGAGCTTCTTTCATCCCTACCGCGCCCAAAGGTTTTTCTTTCAAATCGTCGGAAACTTTATCCCAAACCGAATCGGAAAGGGCTGATACCTGAGTGGGAGAACCTCCTTCACATATAACGAAATATTGACAAATAGAACCCGGTACTTCAGTTAGGTTCATAGTAACGATGTTTCTTCCTTTTTTGTCTTGTAGTGCTTCAACTATTTTTGCAACTAAAACTTCTGTTCCTGCCATTTAATTATTTGTTCTGTAAATACCTATATTTTAAGACTGCAAAGATAAAATTTTATTTCGATTAAAAGTTCCTCTCAATAATTTGTTTGTAAAATTCGCCGGGAATGCCTGTATATAATTCTTCAAAATCGACAATAACAATAAAATGATGAGGAGTATGCTGTAATAATTCCACTATATCGTCATATTTTCGTTGAACTAATAATCGAGTAAAGCTTTTAGGGTTTGGAATGGTTATGCCTAAGATTTTTTTGCCTCCGGAAGACGTCAGATTGAGCCGGTTGAATTTCAAACTATCGGCAACGGCAACTTCCTTTTCCAATATATCCGCCCACTTGGCATCTACCTGTTTAGGTGAACTCAGATATCCCCAATAGCTAAATCCTGTCAGATACTGGTATGAAGCGGCGCTTTGCGATATTTTATACATGTTGTTATACTCCACAATGATGGCTTTTCCCCTCCAGTTACCCACTGTTTTATTTGAAATTTCAGCATTGTTATACATCTGCAGTCCGACATTTTCAAATGCGGCACAAATAGCTTTATAATATTGTTCGTCGGTTTCCTTACCTCCTTTTTTTTCACGTTGGAAGCGTAACAATACGATTTCGGAAGGATGTTCCTGTAAAAAATCGCGAACCCACATCAGGCAGGTATCAAGATTTAACCCCAGGTTATCCAAACCATGATATATTTTCAATCCGTCTTTTTTATAAACACATCGTACATCTAAATACCTGACCCCTTGACGAAGTTGTTCTTTCAACGTATAAGTTTGACATTTCGACATAGAAATAGAAGTTCTGTATGTGAAAGTATTGTGCGTTCCGGGAATAGAGATATTGGTCATTGACAAATCATCCGGCAAATATTGCATCCAATTTTCCGGATGAATAACTGCCGGCGAGGCATGTTGAGTATTCCGGCCGGCAATATTAACGAAACAAAGAGATAAAACGAATGTCCATATAAATCTGTACAGCATGCTGAAAGTAGTTTTTCAAAAGGGTGTAAGACAAAATTAATGGAAATATTTCAAACTGCAATTTTTTTGCTGTTTTTTCGTTATTACTTTTGTACTCAACTTGTAGCTATATGTTGGATTATATCAAAGGTGAAATCGTAGAACTTAATCCGGCTTCTGTTGTATTGGAAGTCAGCGGATTAGGGTATGCCGTTAACATTTCATTGAACACCTACAGCGCCCTTTCGGAAAAGAAAGCCGCTAAATTATATGTTTACGAAGCCATCCGGGAAGATGCACATTTGTTATTCGGATTCACGGAGCAGCGCGAACGCAGTTTGTTTCTCCATTTAATAAGCGTTTCGGGCGTTGGAGCAAACACGGCAAGAATGATATTGTCATCTCTAAGCGTGCCTGAATTGGAGGCCGTGATTGCTAACGGCAATTCGAATACTTTAAAGACTGTAAAAGGAATCGGTGCAAAAACGGCTGAGCGGATTATCATTGATTTGAAAGACAAAATCAAATTACCGGGAGATACTGCCGGCAGTGGAAAAGTTGCAGTGCCGGTGAACCAAGCTGCCAACGAAGCAGTTTCTGCGTTGATGATGCTGGGGTTCAATCAGGCGGCTTCGCAAAAAGTAGTCTCCAAAATAGCTAACGACAAACCTGTTTCGACAGTGGAAGAACTGATTAAAATGGCATTAAAGATGCTTTAATGAAGAATAAGAAAACAATCATATTGATACTTCTTATTTCCGGAATTTTATCCGGAATATCGTCTTCATTTGCACAAAGCGATACCGGCAGAGTAGAAACAAGATTTCCGGTAACCAAAACAGTTATAGAAAACTTTGATGATATTACTCAAAAATCGCCCATCGACTTAAAGACCCCCGATAATTTAAACTCTGAATTCGAATATGACCCGAATTCCGACACCTATCTAATTCGCACCAAAGTTGGTGATTCTGAAGTTATTACTCCCTTTTCCATGACCAGGGATCAATACCTGCAATTTACATTGGATCAAAGTCTTCAACAATATTTCAGGACAAGAAACGCCGAAGAATTTGCCAACCAGGGAAAAGAAGAAACTTTTTCTCCTTTCGATATGAAATTCAACCTCGGACCGGCAGAAAAGTTATTCGGACCGGGAGGCGTGCAATTGTCGATCAATGGTACGGTCGATGTGAAGGCTGCTCTCACACATACATACGCAGGCGACCCTACCCGCTCAGAAATCAGCAGAAGCCGGTATGCCTTTGATTTCGACGAACAAATACAAGCCAATGTGAGAGCCAAAGTCGGCGATAAGGTTAATTTCGACTTGAATTACAACACGCAAACAACTTTCGATTTTGACTCTAAAAAATTGAAACTGGCTTATCAGGGAAAGGAAGACGAAGTACTTAAACTGTTGGAAGCGGGAAATGTAAGCATGACCACATCCAACTCCCTGATTAATGGAGGCGCAGCGCTTTTCGGCATCAAAGCGGAAATGCAGTTCGGGAAACTGAAAGTCGGAGCGATTTTCTCCCAACAGGAATCCCAATCCAAAACAATTTCTTCGAAAAAAGGCGTACAGACTACACCATTTGAGATTAAAGCTGATGAATACGACGAAAACCAACACTTTTTCCTTGCGCATTATTTCAGGGATAATTACGACGAAGCCATGTCGACACTTCCTTTTATCAAATCGGGCATCTCGATCGACAGGATAGAAGTTTGGGTAACAAACACCCGCTCCAATTTCGATCAAGCACGCAACTTTGTGGCATTCTCCGACCTCGCAGAATACGATTCTATCAGGAATAAGAACTTTGTTCATCCAAATTCACCCGTTGGAAAAGGAATACCTTTTAACGATGCGAACGATTTGTATCGCAACATCGTTGAAAATTTTCCCGGCGCAAGAAATCCCAGTTCGGTAAATGAAGTATTATCAGTAGCAGGTCTTCAATTGGGAACCGATTACGAAAAAATAGGAAGCGCCCGGAAATTAAATGAATCGGAATACACCCTTAACAAACAATTGGGATATATTTCTTTGAGAACCAAACTTTATGCCGATGAAGTGTTGGCCGTAGCTTTCGAATATACATACAGAGGACAAACCTATCAGGTGGGTGAATTGTCGAAAGACAACCCGGATAATCCCAACCAATCGATGTACCTGAAATTATTGAAAGGTACATCGATGACCCCTTCGATGCCTTTTTGGCACCTGATGATGAAAAATGTTTACTCTCTGAACACTTATTCCCTGCAGCAAGATAAATTCAGATTCGATGTATTGTTTCAAAACGATACCACCGGTGTCTATCTCAACTACATTTCAGAAGGAAATATTGCCAAGCAGATGTTGCTTCGCGTTATGAATTTAGACCGGTTGGACGTCAAAAACAACCCGTATCCGGATGGATTTTTCGACTATGTGGAAAGCTTTACCGTATCATCCCAAACCGGACGAGTTATTTTCCCTGTCGTAGAGCCTTTTGGCAGGGGTTTGCGAAAGAAAATCGTTGGAAAAGCAATCGGAGCAGAATTAGATGCTTTGAATAAAATTGCCGATAAATATGTATTCGAGGAACTGTATAATTCTACTTTAACGGATGCGCGGCAAACGGAAAAAAATAAATTCATCATGCGGGGAGAATACCGCGGGGCCGGATCTTCCGGCGGCGATATTGATTTGGGAACATACAATGTTGCCCGTGGGTCTGTGAGGGTTACTTCAAACGGGCAGATTTTAACAGAAGGCTCCGATTATACCGTCGATTATGTAGGAGGAAAAGTTACCTTGGCTCAACATATCGCCGATTCGGGAGCGCCGGTAAGCGTTTCGCTCGAAAACCAGGCCATGTATGGCATGCAGCGAAAAACATTGATGGGGTTAAATCTCGAATATCAATTTAATCCGGATTTCAACATCGGGGCAACCATCATGAACCTGAGAGAAATGCCTCTTACGTTGAAAGTGAATATGGGGGAAGAATCCATAAACAACACTATTTATGGCTTCAACACCAATTGGAAAAAAGAATCGCAATGGCTTACCAACATGCTCGACAGGTTGCCGTTCCTCGACCTGACAGCCCCTTCGCGTATCAATTTCAGCGCCGAATTTGCACAGTTGATTCCCGGGCACTATCAAAGTGAACTCGGAGGAAACTTTTCATATATCGATGATTTCGAACGGACTAAAATCGTTTATGACCTGCGTTCACCGCAAGGATGGTTTTTAGCCAGTACTCCCTATGATGAAAAAAATCAAAACAGGGATATAGAAGACAGAAAGCCGTTTCGTGATAAAGCGAAGCTAAGTAATGACTTAGAATATGGAAACGACAGGGCTTTGCTGGCATGGTATACGATCGACCCGATGTTTACGCGCCGCCGGAATTCACTGACCCCGTCTCATATCAGGAACGACCTTGAACAATTATCCAACCACTATGTAAGGGAAGTTACCGAATTGGAACTATTCCCCAATAAAGATTTGGCTTACAATGAGCCCGCCATGTTAACAGTCTTGAACTTGGCATATTACCCCAAAGAAAGAGGCCCTTATAACTTGGATACAAAATACAATCGCGATGGAACCCTGCAAAATCCTGAAGACAGATGGGGCGGCATCATGCGCCGGATAGAAAGAAGCCAAACCGACTTCGAAGCTGCCAACGTTGAATATATCGAATTTTGGATGATGGATCCGTTTATCTATAATCGTGAAACGACTTCAGGAGGTGAACTGTATATTAACTTGGGTGAAATTTCGGAAGATATTTTAAAAGACGGAAAAAATTTCTTCGAAAACGGGTTGCCGGTAAACGGAGATGTAAGTGCTGTCGACAGTAGTATTTGGGGCAAAGTTCCAAACAGGCAATCAACCGTTTATGCATTCGACAGCGATGCGGCAAACAGAAGATTGCAAGATGTCGGACTGAACGGATTAAGTACGGAAGACGAATTTAGATTTGAATATTTAGACAAAAAAACCAATACAATTAAAAAACCTTATGAAAATTTTGTAAACACTCTGAGAGATAATGTAGACGCTCAAATTATAACGAAATGGGAGCAGGATCCTTTTAACCTTTCTCCGCTTAAAGACCCGGCAGGAGACAACTTTCAGCACTTCCGCGGCTCGCTTCTCGATGCGGAAAGAGTTTCCATTTTAGGCCGCTACAAAAGATTTAACGGAACGGAAGGTAACTCCAGAGCTTCTGAAGATTCAAATGAAAACTTTAGCACATCGTCTCAAATTTCTCCGAATATAGAAGATGTCAACCAGGATAATACCCTGAATGAAACCGAAAGATATTACGAATATACAGTCAAACTAACTCCGGAAGCATTAGAACAGGTCGGCAATAACTATATCGTAGATAAAAGAACGGCTACCGTGCGGCTTCGCAACGACAAGACAGAAGAAGTAACCTGGTATCAATTCAAGATTCCTGTTAGAGACGGAAAGGCTATCAATAACATCAAAGACCTCAAAACAGTTCGCTTCATGCGTATGTATATGACCAATTTTGAGGATTCGGTGATCCTTCGTTTCGGAGAACTTCAGTTGGTGCGCGGCGGATGGAGAGCTTTTACACAAGACCTGTCAACACCGGGTACTCAACCCTCTCAAAGCGGAACCATCGACGTGGCGGTCGTTAACATTGAAGAAAACAGTACCCGTACACCTGTGAATTACGTGATTCCTCCCGGCGTATCCCGGACAATCGACCCGGGACAAAGTCAGATGCGTCAGGAAAACGAACAAGCCATGTCGATAAGAATCAGAGACTTGGCACGAGGAGATGCCCGCGCTGTTTTCCAAACCGCCGGTTTAGATACCCGCCAATACCGGAAAATGCAAATGTTTGTCCATGCAGAAGCGTTGATAGATGATAATACCGACCTGCAAAGCAACGAGTTATCCATTTTCTTGCGAATGGGTTCAGATTTCAATAATAATTATTACGAATACGAAATTCCTTTGAGGCTGACTCCTCCCGGAACTTACAGCAATTTTATTGAATCCGACCGGTTAGCCGTTTGGCCGGAAGAAAATATGTTTGATTTTCCTTTCGAAGTATTGACTAATCTGAAGCTAAACCGTAACAGGGAAAAACGGAAAGCAGGTTCAACCGTCACTTTCTTTACTCCTTATACCGAAACAGACCCCAACAAACCTAATAACCAGATCACGATTAAGGGTAACCCTACCCTGTCGGATGTGAAAACAATCATGATTGGAGTAAGGAATAATGGCAGAACCGTCAAGTCGGGAGAAATTTGGGTAAATGAGTTGCGCGTTACCGATTTTAACGAAGACGGCGGATGGGCAGGAAACGCCAATCTCAACGTGGCATTATCGGATCTAGGAACCGTGAATTTCGCCGGGCGAATAGAAACGGCCGGATTCGGCAGCCTGGATCAAGGAATTATGGAGCGAAGCCTGGACGATTTTTACCAATATAATGTTTCGGCCAATGTCGAGCTGGGTAAACTCTTCCCCGAAAAAGCCAAGGTTTCAATGCCCATGTTTTATACCTATTCCGAACAGGTAACAAGTTCTAAGTATAACCCCTTGGATCAGGATGTCTTATTGAAAGAAGCATTGGATGCAGCCGGTTCCAAAGCAGAAAGGGATTCTATCAAAAACTTCGCACAGGATGTTGTCACTACCCGAAGCATCGCTTTCAACAACGTGAAAGTCGGAATAAAAAGTAAAAATCCGATGCCCTGGGATCCCGACAATTTTAATTTCAGTTATTCTTTCGCTGAAAACAACAAACACGATCCATCTATCGAATACGAAAGGAATACGGATACGCGCGTAGGATTCGGATACGGTTACTCACCGTTTGTGAAACCATTTGCTCCTTTCCAAAATATGAATAGCAAATCAGGTTCGACAAAACTGCTTAGGGAATTCAGTTTGAATTATCTTCCGAATAGTTTTACTTTCAATTCCGAAATATTGCGAAGCTATTACGAACTGCAATTACGCGATTTGAATAACATGGGAGCAGAAAATGTTATTCCGGCATCTTTCCGTGAAGACTTTTTCTGGAATAGAAGCATGTCTTTACAATGGAACCTGACTAAAAATCTGAACTTAAGTATACAAACCGGGACACAAGCCCGCATCGATACACCTCACGACATACAACCTAATAAAGATGTCGTTGGTCGCGATGAATACAGACAATGGAAAGATTCTGTTTGGAGTAGTTTGATGGATTTAGGTACCCCGTTGGCCTATAAACAAACATTCAATGCAACTTACAATGTTCCATTCCGTTCCATTCCGATTTTGGACTTTATGAGCGGAAGTTTGGGATATACTGCAAACTACAATTGGGATAGAGGAGCCCAAATTCAAGCTTTTGATTTGGAAGGTAACCCTGAAAATGATTTTGATGAAATGGGAAATATTATTACCAACGAAAGAACATTTTCTATTAACAACGTAAATCTGAACTTTTTGAACCTTTACAACAAGTCGGCTTTCCTGAAAAAAGCGAATCAAAAATTCACGATGAAACGCCCGACGGCAGCTGCCCAAAGAAGAAATAATACAAATACCGGCAATGCCAATAAACCGCAAACCTCCCCGGTTAAACCGGAACGCAAAAAATTTAAAGGAGAAGTGCAATTGAATACCGATTCGGTGACCGTTGTTTCTCATAATTTGAACAACAAACGTGTGCGCGTAACCGCACGCGGCGCCAACGGCAGATTATATAACATTAAATTCAAAGTGGTAGATCCGAATACCATCAGAATCACCACCAAAGACTCCGTTAAATTGAATTTGGCCATCGCACAATTACGGCCGCCGGAAGAAACAATGTGGTATAAAGTAGCCCAAGTAACAGCCCGCGGAGCAATGATGCTTCGTTCTGTCGGATTTACCTACAACCAACGCAATGGTTTGATGTTGCCCAATTTTAAACACAACGTCGGCGATGCTTTCGGGCAAGGACGTTCCGAATCGGGTTATGCTCCCGGACTCGACTTTGCTTTTGGCTTGACCGATGAAAGTTTTATTCAGAAAGCATTCGATAGAAAATGGTTGAAATTAGATGAAGACAATGTTGCCTCTGCAATGTTCAACACGACCGAAACATTTACTTTCAAAGCTACCCTGGAACCTATTGTGGGGTTGAAAATTGATTTGAATGCCCGGCGTTCTACGACAAACCGGCAGGAAACATTACTGGTTTCTGACACGGAAGGAAATACATCCCAAGCGGTTCAATTTGAAAGCCTTCCCCGGCGGTTAAGCGGGATGTTTGAGATGACCACCATTACTATCGGATCTGCATTTGAAAGAAGCAGTGTGGATAATAATTTTCAATCCGACGTATTCGATAAATTCTTGGCCAACAGGCGTATTGTAAAAAACCGCTTAGATGATGCTTATAGCAAACTTGCGTCCAATCCGGCATTTCCGGGAGGTACGGTCAACCCGGTATCTGTTAACTCTACCGATGTATTAATACCATCGTTCCTTGCCGCATATACCGGTAAAAATCCGAATAAAATCGCTTTGACGGCTTTCCCCTCATTAAAAAGTATTTTGCCGAATTGGAAAATATCGTATGAAGGTTTTATGCAATTGGATTTCATCAATCAGAATTTCAAAAATTTTGTCTTATCGCACGAATATACTTGCCGTTATGCTGTAGGTTCGTTCGCTTCTTTCCAAAGTTGGACAAGCATTGAAGATGATTTCGGATCTGTTTATGACCAGTTGACAAACAACCGGACGTTTTCTTCTCCTTATGATATTTCTGCTGCAAATATTACCGAAACATTCAACCCGCTAATCGGTCTGAATGCCACATTCAAGAATAATATGTCGATAAAGATGGAATTACGGAATACCCGTAATATCAATTTGAATATTTCTTCTTTCCAAATCGTCGAATCCAATTCGGATGATTACGTTATCGGTATCGGATATAAACTAACGGAATTCAATAAAATCTTGAAAATGAAGGGAAGCGGAGGAGCCAATTTCAGTAATGATTTGACCATCTCGGCAGATTTCTCCTATCGAAGAATGATATCGATGATCCGGAAAATCCAGGATGCTTTCACACAGGGAACAAACGGCGACGCCCAAACTTCCATTAAAATATCCGCCGATTATAATATGAGCCGGATGCTTACCGTGCAAGCTTTCTTCGATAGAGCAATGAGTAGGCCTTTGGTTTCATCAACAGCTTATCCTTTCTCAAAATCAAGCGCCGGAATCAATCTGAAACTGATGTTATCGAGATAAAAAAAGCCGCCTCACAAAATTTAGTGAGGCGGCTTTTTATTTAGTTTTTGTCTTGACTATTCCTGACTTCTCCCAGGTTTATTTATTTTCAAGTTATTGCTTTCCGGACGCGGAGCTTCTTCCCTTTCCGGACGAGGCATTAACGCTTTGCGTGAAAGTTTGAACTTGCCTGAGCGTTGATCAATATCAACCAATTTCACCTCAATTTTATCACCTTCTTTCAAACCGGTCTCTTCGACAGTTTCCAAACGTTTCCAGTCTATTTCGGAAATATGAAGCAAACCATCTTTTCCGGGGAGGAATTCAACAAAACAACCATAAGGCATAATAGAACGAACGGTTCCTTCATAAACCTCTCCCACTTCGGGAACGGCAATGATTCCTTTGATTTTTGCAGTAGCAGCATCAATGGAAGTTTTATTATTAGCCGAAATCTCAACACGTCCGTAACCATCGATTTCTTCGATAGTGATAACCGTACCGGTTTCTTCTTGCATGCCTTGGATAATTTTTCCGCCGGGGCCGATAACCGCACCGATAAATTCTTTCGGGATAATAATCACTTCGATTCTTGGAGCATGCTCTTTCAAATCAGGACGAACTTCCGGCATTGTCTCCAATATTTTACCTAAGATGTGCATACGGCCTTCTTTTGCCTGATTCAATGCTTTTTCAAGTATTTCGTATGAAAGTCCATCGACTTTAATATCCATTTGAGTAGCAGTGATACCGTTCGCGGTTCCTGTTACCTTAAAGTCCATATCTCCCAAGTGGTCTTCATCTCCCAAAATATCGGAAAGAACAGCAAAGTTCTTACCTTTATTTTCGGAAATCAATCCCATGGCAATACCTGAAACCGGACGTTTCATAGCTACACCGGCATCCATCAATGCCAACGTACCCGCACAAACCGTAGCCATGGAAGATGAACCGTTTGATTCCAAAATATCCGAAACGATGCGGATAACATAAGGATATCCTTCAGGAATCATACCTTTCAATGCACGATGAGCCAAGTTTCCGTGACCAACTTCACGACGGCCTACGCCACGTTGCGGTCTTGCTTCTCCTGTCGAGAAAGGAGGAAAATTATAGTGTAACAAAAATCTTTCTTTGCCTTGATTTAAAGCATCGTCGATAATTTTCTCATCTAATTTAGTACCTAAAGTAACTGTCGACAAAGATTGTGTTTCTCCGCGAGTGAAAACAGAAGATCCGTGAGGTCCGGGCAGATAATCCACTTCCGACCAAATCGGACGGATTTCATTTGTTTTGCGGCCATCCAAACGAAGACCTTCGTCCAAGATACAACGGCGCATCGCTTCTTTTTCTACATCGTGGTAATATTTACCTATCAATGCTGTTTTTTCAGCCAATTCTTCTTCAGTGAAAGACGCTTTGTATTCATCTACAACCGCTTTGAAAGCAGCTGCACGCTCATGTTTGGCAGAACCTGATTTAGCAATAGCGTATACTTTATCGTAACATTTAGCTTTTATGTCTTGACGTAGTTCCTCATCATTTACTTCATGACAATATTCGCGTTTAACGGTTTTTCCAACCAATTCGGTCAGTTCCATTTGAGCGATACATTGTTTTTTGATGGCTTCGTGAGCAACTTTGATAGCCTCCAACATTTCAGCTTCCGACACTTCTTTCATTTCGCCCTCTACCATCATAATATTGTCGACAGTTGCGCCAACCATAATATCCATATCGGCTTTTTCCAACTGTTCGAATGTAGGGTTAAGAACGAACTGTCCGTCGATTCTTGCCACGCGAACTTCCGAAATCGGTCCGTTGAAAGGGATGTCGGAAACTGCGATGGCAGCAGAAGCAGCCAATCCGGCTAAAGCATCCGGCATATCTTTTCCGTCGGAAGAAAAAAGTATGATGTTTACAAAAACTTCTGCATGATAATCGTCCGGGAACAAGGGGCGAAGGGCACGGTCGACCAAACGGCAAGTCAGGATTTCATAATCCGAAGCACGACCTTCTCTCTTCGTAAAACCTCCGGGAAAACGTCCGAAAGCAGAAAATTTCTCTTTGTATTCAACTTGCAAGGGCATAAAGTCAACCCCTGGATTTGCATCTGCGGCAGCACATACTGTCGCTAATAAAACTGTATCGCCCATGCGAACAGTTACCGATCCGTCGGCCTGTTTGGCCAACTTTCCGGTTTCGATCGTGATGGTTCTTCCATCTCCTAAATCGATCGTTTTTACAATAGGATTAAGCATAATTTAATCGTTCTAATATTTTCTTTTTAAAATCGGACAAAGATAGTAAATTTCCGTCAAATACCGTTATCTTTGCCGCTTATAATAAATTGTCTATCTGTCATGCAAAGAATACTTATCATTTTCAGTATTGCGTTATTCTTTTTTTCCTGCGGGAAAGAGAATAAGTTTACGATTGAAGGAAACGTTGAAAACGCACAAGGAAGTACTTTATATTTTGAACATGTAGGTGTTTCTAAAGTTAATTTGATAGATTCCGTTAAACTCAGTGCCAAAGGGAATTTCAAATTTAAGAAAGAACGACTTGCATCTCCCGAATTTTATAGGTTGAGATTAAACAAACAATTCATCGATTTAGCTATTGACAGCACTGAAACCATTAGTATACAAGCCGATTCTGCTACATTTGCAAAAGATTATATCATTGAAGGATCGGAGAATAATACAAAAATAAAAGAGCTTTCGATTTTGAGAGCAAAAACAGCCAATACACTCAATAAGTTGGATAAATCTTTTGAAACAAAGAAAATAGGTCAAGAAGAATTTTTAGACCAATCTCTTGAGGCGATTGACTTGTATAAAGAAACTGCAAAGAAATTTATTCTTGAAAATCCGAACTCTACGACTGCTTATTATGCTTTGATGCAAACTATTAACGGATTAATGATTTTTGATCCGTTTGAGAAAGCAGACAATCCTTTTTTCAGAGCTGTAACTACGCAATGGGATTTTTATTATCCGGATAGCAAACTCACTCGACAAATTAAGATGTTAAGTTTGCAAGGGATAAGAGCTTTAAGGTCAGAAAAAGAAAATCCTTTGAGATTTACGGAGGAGAAAATGATCAACCTTTTCGATATTAATTTGCCGACTGTTTCTGGAGACAATATCCAACTGTCTGAAATCACGCAAGGAAAAGTTACTTTATTAGAGTTTTGTGCCTATACCGATCCCGGTTCCCCTGAGCACAATATGCAATTGGCGAAAATTTATGATCAATACAAAAATAAAGGATTTCAGATTTTTCAAGTTTCGTTGGATACGGACGAGCACGAATGGAAAAATATTGCTGTTAACTTGCCTTGGATGAGTGTGCGTGATCCACAGTCTATTTATTCCGAGAACATAGTCAATTATAATATAAGCGAAATCCCTACCGGATTTATCATCAATAGGGAAGGTGAAATCGTTCTTCGGGTTGATTCTTTTGAAAACTTAGAATCAGATATCAGACAATACCTTAAATAAATGAATTGTTGAAATTTCGTTTCAACTGTTCTAACCCGATTCTTTTGACAGCCGATTCTTTGAAAATTTCATCAAAGGTTACTCTATCTAAATGCACAAGCTGCTCCCTGTCTAAATTTAAAAATGCCTCAGACGGTTTGAATGCGGCAATTGTACTTGCTTGAGGCGATTGGTTATGTGGACAAATTTTATTGCAAATATCACAACCGTAAACATAATTATTAAATGACAGGTTGGGTAATGCACCTTTGTATTCAATCGTAAGATACGATAAACAACGACTGGCATTCAGCAAATTGGGTGCAACAAGCGCTTGCGTAGGACAAGCATCAAGACATTTCCTACAATTACCACATTTGTTACCTACAGGAGTATCATATTCAAGTTCTTTGTCAATGACGATTTCTCCTAAAAAGAAAAATGAACCTTTCCCCGGAATAATCAACTGAGTATTTTTTCCTATCCAACCCAATCCGGCTTTTTGAGCGTGGTACTTTTCCAAGATAGGAGCCGTATCGCAAAATATTCTGCCGTTTATGGGTAACAATTCTTGATGTATATAAGCGTAAAGTTGTTGTAATTTTTCTTTAATTACAATGTGATAATCCTTACCGTAAGCATAATAAGAAAATTGAGGGACTTCTGGCTGTTGTTTTTCTTGCGGATAATAATTGAGAGCAATAACTATAATAGACTTAGCGTTTTCAACCAACAAACGGGGTTCACAGCGCTTTTCTACATGCTTACTCAAATACGACATTTCCCCTTGATAGTCTTTATCAAGCCATTGCCGAAAGTATTCGGCATGTTCATTGGTAAATTCAGCTTTGCAAATACCACAAGCATCAAATCCCAATTGCAAAGCTTTTTGTTTGATCAGAGAAGAAAACATTATATTATTTTGTGGATAATCAGTCTTCGAGTAACTTAAAAATATATCCTTGTGATTGCAACCATTCGATAGAGTCGGGAAGAGCTTCTTTAAGACGAGGTTCGGCTTTGATGGAATCGTGAAATACAATAATAGAGCCATTGCGGGTATATTTTTTCACTTTTTCAAAAATCTGTTTAGCCTTTAATCGCTTACTATAATCACGGGTTACCAAATCCCACATAATGATTTTATAATCTTTCCGTAACTTTAGGATTTGTTTTAAGCGCATGTGTCCATGTGGCGGACGGAACAGTTTACTGTCGATATAATGTGCGGCAAGTTCGACATTTGATATATAATTTTTTGTCCGGCAACTTATTCCTTGTTTATGATGGAAAGTATGATTCCCCACATGATGTCCTCTCTTGAGGATTTGTTGGTAGATTTCCGGATACTTTCTGACATTATCTCCAACACAAAAAAAAGTAGCTTTGATTTTGTATTTATCAAGTAAATTCAAAACCCAAGGCGTTATTTCGGGTACAGGTCCATCATCAAATGTCAGATAAACACATTTCTCCAAATGAGCAATCCTCCAAATGACACTCGGGAAAAGCATTCGATAAATTGCAGGCGGTTGTTCTAAGAACATAAAATTTAATAATTTTCCTGCGTTGGTTGCATTTCTTGTTGGAATTTCATGATAGAGACATAGTGTGAATAATACTCACTAAACTCATCTATATATTTATCAAACGATTCCGGATCTATTTGCTGATATTCCGACATAACTTCACGCATTACAAGTATATCTTGTTCAACAAATGAAAAAACAGTCGCAAAATCATTCGGTTTGAGTCTGAAATACCAATTCAGATTACCCATTGTATATTCGGTAATTTGATTGAAAATATCAAGTGCCTTTTCTGTCTTATTGATTGCCAAATAACCGTCAGCTAAACTTAAAGCAGAATAATCGTATTTAACTGTTGTTGGAGGAAGTACCTCTATACAGAAATCTAAAGCCTGTTCTGCTTTTTCGTTTTTACCTTCTTTAATCAGTGCCCCAACCAAGGTCCCAAACAGCGACCGGAATGTTTTACACATTCTCACTGCATTTTCATCTAAGTAAATTTTGGGATCGTTGACATTTCCCCAACGGTATTTATTCATCAGATTGTCGAACATTACTTCCGTATCAACGCTATTTCCTACTTGTTTAGCGTTATAAGGAACAATACGGTAAGCGATACCGTCTTGACGGAAATAATCTCTCATATTTAAATACATATCGGAACTTACGGTTGCTGCATAATAAATCGGACGACTCCAATCTTTATTGTTTTCCAACATATTCAGAATCATCAATTCATGTTTCCCAAGAATTCGTTTACCTCCCAAATTGATAAGTAATTCTTTAGGAATCCAATTGGCATTTTCTTCTTTCACAAGTCCGGATTTCAACACAGCCTCCGAATCAATTGGCAATGCAAGTTTCTTAGTCGGAACTACCTATGTTATCACTAAGTCCTGCATATCTGCTCAATCGTTCATCTCTCGTTCGGACCCAATTGAGTACCTGACCTACATTAATAGAGTCTTTCGTCATTTCTATTACATAAGCGATATCGTTTCTGCCTTGCAAATATTCCGAACGTGTCCAACTTATCGGCAAAGGATCCGATTTGTATGATTGTCTTTTCATTTGGTCGATATACCAATCTGTTTGCAAATAACTTAAGTTACAAACACGCACATCAGGACGGACGCCTTCTACTTCCTGAGAATACCAAAGAGGGAAAGTATCGTTGTCTCCATTGGTAAATATAATTGCATTCTGTTCGCAGGTAGCTAAATAATTATAACCAAAATCACGGGCAACATATCGGCGTGAACGATCGTGATCATCCCAGTTTTCAGCAGCCATTCTCATGGGAATAAATGCACAAAGAATAGTAGCCAAAGTACCTGCGACTATAGGATTTATTTTTAAGTAGCGAGTCAGCGCTTTGGAAAGTCCTGCAACACCCAAGCCTATCCAAATACAAAATGCGTAGAACGAACCGGCATAAGCATAATCACGTTCCCGCACTTGCAATGGTGTTTGATTAAGGTAAATCACAATGGCTAATCCGGTCATAAAGAACAGGAAAAATACGATCCAAAATCCTTCTACTCCTTTCTTCCCGGAATACAATGACTGATATAATAAGCCTATAATTCCCAGTAAAAGCGGAAGCATAAAATAAGTATTGTGCCCCTTGTTTTTAGCAATATCGTCGGGCAAATTATCTTGCGGACCTACCAAAAGCTCATCGACAAACTTGATACCTGTTATCCAATTCCCGTTAGAGATTTCGCCTTGTCCTTGTATATCATTTTGCCTTCCGGAAAAGTTCCACATAAAATATCTCCAATACATGAAATTGACCTGATAAGAGAAGAAAAATCGCAGGTTTTCGGCAAATGTAGGTTTTATAACGGTTTGAGTTTCCCCGCAATTATTAAAACGTACACGTTCTCCCTTGAAATTAGACCATTCTTTATAAGCTTCTATATGACGTGGATCTTGACTGCTATGCATGCGAGGGAAAAGCATATTCAATTCCTCCACATTGACGTAGATTTCTTTCCTGTCTGAAATAAAATAACGATCTTTTTCACCATTGTTTTCTTTGACGACACGAGTCCAAACAGGACCTTCATCTTTAGTTACCGGAACACACATGCCATTTTCTTCAGCTCGTTTTACTTCCGAAGCAAATGTTCCGCCATATAACAAAGGAGTTTTACCATACTGTTCGCGACCCAGATAATCGGCTAATGAAAAAATATTATCCGGAGAGTTTTGATCCATCGGTGTATTGGCAGCCGAACGAATTATAATCAACGCATAAGATGAATAGCCGATAGTGATAACAAACAAACCAAGCAGAATCGTATTTAATACTACAGGATTAATTTTTTTCCAAAACATAAATCCCGTTAATGCAACAATCAGAATAATCCCCAACATATAACCGGAACCCATAAAAGGAATTCCTAATAAAATAAGGCTTAAGATAAAGGATATTTTGATACGCAATTCGTTAACCTTAGGTCGCATGGTTTCCCAAATACTCCAAGCCAGTACTCCGAATATAAGAATAACATAAAAGAGTACTCCACTGTTATAGGACATTCCGAACACGTTCACAAATAACAATTCAAACCAGCTGCAAACTTCTACCAATCCTTGTACCAATCCGAAAAGAATGGCAGCAATCAAAGCAAATGAAACCAATAAAGCAATCAAAGAACCTTTTAAGTTAGGATTGGACGTTTTTTTGTAATAATAAACCAAAACGATAGCAGGAATACAAAGCAAGTTCAGCAAGTGAACAGCAATAGACAAACCTATCAGATAAGCAATCAAAATCAGCCAACGGTTGGAATGAGGTTCGTCGGCTGCATTTTCCCATTTGAGAATCAGCCAAAAAACCAGCGCAGTCATCAACGAAGAGTAAGCATAAACTTCTCCTTCAACGGCAGAGAACCAAAATGTATCCGAGAAAGTATAAGCCAATGCTCCGATGAGACCGGAGCCCATAATCGTTATCATTTGCGCTAAATTGATACC
>QMCD01000848.1_pt1 | contig 20428 bp, 16 predicted proteins | sample 1821841 | NCBI WGS metagenome assembly QMCD01 (sample SAMN01991225, study PRJNA193472) | Termite gut metagenome, whole genome shotgun sequencing project. | isolation source: worker | host: Macrotermes natalensis
TGCGTGAAATACGGAACAGAAGCCGACGGCACTGTCAACTATGTAAAAGGCGCAAACATCGCCGGATTTATCAAGGTTGCCAACGCAATGATCGCTCAAGGACACGTTTAATAATTAAGAAATTGATGAATTAAGAAATTGAGAAATTAAAGATGTAAACCGCTGTTCAATTTCTTAATTCATCAATTTCTTAACTTCTTAATTATTTTTTGGTTATGGAAAGAATAAAAATCGCAGTCGTAGGATACGGAAATATCGGCAAATATGCCGTTGAAGCGATCCAAGCTGCACCCGATATGGAGTTAGCCGGAGTTGTTCGCAGGGCATCTTCGACAGGGAATGTTCCGTTGGAATTAACCGGTATACAAATCGTTTCCAATATAGACGAACTGGGAAAAGTTGATGTTGCCGTTTTGTGCGGACCAACGCGCAGTATTCCCGAAACGGCCAAAGCAATCGTAGAAAAAGGTATTTGTACGGTCGACAGTTTCGATATTCATGGAGACAGCTTGTGGGAACTTCGTCAGCTATTGGATGAAGCCTGCAAAAAACACAATGCCGCATCAATCATTTCCGCCGGTTGGGATCCGGGAAGCGATTCGGTTATCCGGACTTTATTTATGGCAATGGCTCCAAAAGGAATTACCTATACAAACTTTGGTCCCGGAATGAGTATGGGACACTCGGTGGTTGCCCGTTCAAAAGAGGGGGTTAAAAATGCCTTGTCGATGACCATCCCAACCGGAACAGGTGTACATCGCCGTATGGTTTATGTTGAATTGGAAGAGGGTGCAGCACTGGAAACCGTTACTGCCGCTATCAAATCCGACTCATACTTTTCGAAGGACGAAACGCATGTCATTAAAGTGGAAAGCGTAGATGCACTGCAAGATATGGGACACGGCGTGTTCATCGAACGGAAAGGAGTTTCCGGGAAAACGCAAAATCAGCTGTTTGAATACCGGATGCACATCAATAATCCGGCATTAACCTCACAGATACTTATTTCATGTGCCCGTGCTGCCGTGAAACAACGTCCGGGCTGCTACACAATGCCCGAAATCGCGCCAATGGATTACTTGGCAGGCGACCGCGAAACGCTGGTTAAAATATTGGTATAGTTTTGATATACAGCCGTCTTCAAAAGTAATTTAGAATGTAAATAGCGAAAAAATAAAAAAATAAGCAAAACTTATCTTTTTATAATATAGAACATTACGAAACAAAAAGACTGTGGTTTAATTTTGTGTTGCTATTTTTCATATTTAACTCTCCGGGCTACCGGCACACGGAATTTTCCGGATAAAATATGAGAGACAGCAACACAAAATTAAACCACAATTTTTTTGTTTCTTTATCTGTGAAAAAATCCGTATTATCCACATCATCTACGTGCTTTCAAGACAACACCAAGCTAAAAACTTAATCCGTAAATACCACCAGGCAGACAACGAACCATATTCTTAACTTCCAAATCAAAAAGAAATACCGAAATTTTATTTACCGGCAATTGCAATTCGCGGGCAATAAGGTCAATATGCATTTGCTCTTCTTTTTGCAAAAGAACAATTATAGATTGTTCCCCGGGTGACAAATCTTCAAAAAGACGAGTCTGGACAGACTGTTTTTTATTTGCCGGATTTTCCCAGTTCATCAACATTTCAATATTTTCCGCGTTTTCAACCATAGTTGCCTTATGCCTCTTAATCAAACTATTACATCCGGCAGAATAAACATCGTTTATGCGCCCGGGGATGGCACACACATCACGGTGGTATGAATCTGCAAACTCGGCAGTAAGTAAGGCCCCGCCTTTTACTCCCGACTCAACTACCAGTACGACATCACACATTCCTGCAATAATGCGGTTTCTTGCCACAAAATTATTCCGGTCGAGAGGGGTTCCGGAGACATATTCCGTAACCAGTCCGCCTTGATTCAGCATTTTGTCTGCAACAGGCTTATGGGCGGCGGGATAAAGCAGGTCAAATCCATGACTGATTACCCCAATGGTCTGAAGATTCATTTCAAGCGACTTTTTGTGTGCGCAAATATCCACGCCGTAAGCCAAACCGCTCACAACAACCAAATCCGGATGTTTCTGAGCCAATGCGGAAATAATGTTCTCACAATGCGCTTTTCCGTAGGCAGTCATCTTGCGTGTCCCAACAACACCTAAGTATTTTTTCCGGTTAAAATCGGCGTTCCCCTTTTGATACAGGATTACCGGGCTGTCATAACATTCACGTAAGCGAAAAGGATAAGTATCTCCGGTATAGAAATGGGCGGTTATATTATTTTTGTGCATAAATTCGATTTCCCGCTCTGCCCGGTCAAGAATGCCAGGTGCTTTAATTTGTGCCGAAAGTGTTTTTCCGACACCCGGAATATGTTCCAGTAAGTGTTTTTTTGTGTTGAATACAGCATCTTCATCTCCCAATGCAGCTATTAATTTTTTGGCGGTGGCGGCTCCTACGCCTTTAATAAGGGTTAAGCCTATTTGGTATTTTAATTTCGATTCATTCATATTTATAGTAAACAAGTGGACGAGTAAACGAGTAAATAGTTATCTTTGCAAAGATAAATAAAAATCTATCATAATTACAATTTATGGAAACAACAAGATTAAACAAAATAAACCGGTTGCTGCAAAAAGAACTGGGCGATATGTTTTTAAAACTCACACAGACAATGGGTGGAACGCTGGTCTCGGTTACAACAGTTAAAATTTCTCCGGATTTAAGCGTAGCAAAAGCTTATCTCAGTATTTTTCCGGCAGATAAACAGGAAGAGGTATTGGCTTTAATCAAAAACAGCAGCAAAGGAATCCGCTATGAGCTGGCACAACGCACCCGTTATCAATTGCGCCGGGTACCTGAAATCTCGTTCTTTTTGGATGACTCGTTAGATTACCTTGAAAATATCGACCGGCTGTTAGACATAAAATAGTAAAAGGGACGAAAGGAATACATTTTTAGTGTTTTCTTTCACTCTTTTGTACATGTCTCTACAACATAAAATTCGCCAAATGAATTTACCGTTTTTCATAGCGTTCCGTTATCTTTTTTCCAAAAAGACACACAATATAATCAACATCATATCCATGATATGTGCAGGAGGGATTTGCGTAGCCACACTCTCGCTGGTCTGCACGCTTTCCGTGTATAACGGTTTTCAACGTCTGATTGTACAACTGTTCAACTCGTTCGACCCCGACCTGAAAATTACACTCATCGAGGGCAAGACTTTTGAGATGAATACACCTGAAATCAAGGAGTTGAATACGCTTGACTTTATCGCTACCGCCGCCGCGGTATTGGAAGAAAACGCGCTGATGAGAAACAAGGAAAAGCAAGTGCCGGTCACGATAAAAGGGGTAAGTCCCGAATACTTGCAGCTGATTAATCCTGATTCGGTTTTACATAATGGATATTTTGTACTGACAGAAGGGGATGATTATTACACGGTTATCGGAGGTGCTTTGGCAAGCCAGATAGACGCGGGGATTTACTTTGCCAACCCGGTTTCACTCTACGCACCCAAGTACAACGCCAAGATTAATCTTTCCAATCCGGAGAAAGCGTTTAACGAGCGGCATATATTTGTATCAGGCATTTACGCCACTAATCAACAGGAGATTGACAGCAAATATGCGTTTGTTTCAATAGATTTTGCGAGGGAGTTATTTGATTACGGAGAAGTAGCAACTGCTATTGAGTTAAGTCTAAAAAAAGGAACCAATATTAACCAAGCCAAAGCCGAACTGTACCGTATCTTAGGCGGCAACTACCTGATACTGGACAAAAAAGAGCAACATGAAGAATTTTACCGGATGATGAAAATAGAAAAATGGATTACTTTCTTAATCCTCTCTTTCATCCTGCTGATAGCCATTTTCAATGTAATCGGCTCTCTCACAATGCTGATTATTGAGAAAAAAAATGATATACAAACACTGCGCAATCTCGGAGCAAATTCGCGCCTGATACGGACAATCTTCTTGCTGGAGGGATGGCTGATTACGGTTTCCGGCGCAGTGTTGGGATTGATTACCGGATTGATACTCTGCCTGATACAGCAATTTTTCGGAATTCTAAAATTGAATACCAGCGGGATTCCTGATGCTTTTATTGTAGATGCCTACCCGCTTTACGTACAATGGACGGATATTGTTTTAATCTTATTTACGGTACTGTCTGTTGGTTTTGTAGTGGTTTGGATCCCAACAAGAAAATTAAACGTTTGAATTTATCACAAAGTAACACTGTCATAATCATTACTATACTAAAAAATTTCTCTCATTTTTTAGAAAGACAAAACAATTTAACTATTTTTGCTGTTAGATATAGATAAAACAAATCTAATTCACTATTAACTAAAAATAAAAAAGATGAAAAAGTATTTAGCAGAAATGATCGGTACAATGGTACTTGTTTTAGGAGGTTGCGGAACGGCTGTTTTTGCAGGAAGCGTAGTAGGCTTTCATGGCGTTGCGCTTGCATTTGGATTGACAGTTGTGGCAATGGCTTATGGGATAGGCAATATTTCGGGAGCACATTTAAATCCGGCTGTTTCGTTAGGTGTTTTTTGTGCGGGTAAAATGAGTGCAAAAGACTTTGGCGGATATGTTGTTTCGCAAATTATCGGTGGAATTGTTGCTGCCGGCATTCTTGTTTTCATTGTTGGTCAAATTGACGGAATGAAATTAGGTACTTTTGCCGCAAATGGTTTCGGTGCAGCATTTTTCGGAAGCGATGCAGGTTATCTTCACGTAAGCGCTGCCGGAGCATTTGTTATTGAAATGGTATTGACATTTATCTTTTTGATTGTCATACTGGGCGTTACCGACAAAAAATCGACTCCTGGATTCGCCGGTCTGGCAATTGGTCTCACACTGACATTAATTCACTTGATTAGCATTCCGCTAACAAACACCTCTGTAAATCCGGCTCGTTCTATCAGCCAAGCTATTTTTTCTGAAAATCCGGAAGCTATGCCGCAACTTTGGTTGTTTATCGTTGCTCCGTTAGCAGGTGCAGCATTAGCGGCTTTTGTTTGGAAATATCTTGCAAAAGAAAACTAAATAACGGAAGCTCAAAAGCATGAAAGCACGAACCGGTAAATTCGTGCTTTCGAGTTTTTGAGCTTATTTTGTATTTTAAATTAAGCAAACATGATACATCTTCGTCTTTCAATCCTGTTCGCAATTTCTTTATTGATAAGCGTTTCATCTTCCGGACAATCAAAAAGAACGAGAAATACGCCATCACCTGTTGTGATTGATTCGGTAGCACTCAAAGATTCGCTGAACATAGTCGAACTTAAACAAGTTGTCCAGCAATTAAAAACGGTTGAATTTAAAGGAATACCGGTAGTTGTCAACGAAGACACGCTTTTTTCGATTTTCGTTCCGGTAGGCGAAATTTCGCCTGAAAGACGTGCAGAAAGCATACAAGCCGCGATTCTTGCATTAGGTAAAGACAGACAAACCAGTCCTGACTCCATCCGGCTGGTACCCTTGGAGCATTACTCCGGAATTATGTATGGCGGTAGAACGATCATGGCTGTTACCGAAAGCGATGCCGTTTGGCTAAATACCAACCGCGATTCGCTATCTAAAGCGTATCACATAAAAATAATCAACGAAGTAAAAAAGCTACAAGATAAAAATAACCTGCTAAGCATTTTTTTCCGAATCGGCAAATTTCTACTTGTGCTGATTTCCATAGCCGCAGTATTTTTTCTCTTGAAATTTTTACTCGAGAAATTGAAAAAGCGCATCATCTCTCTCTCTCAAACAAAATTCAAGCCTATTCGCATCAAAAATTACGAATTGCTAAATACCCAAAAAGAGGCTAATTTACTGATTAATATTGCCAATTTACTACGTTATATCCTGATCATCTTCACATTAATTGTTGCGATCCCGATTATTTTTTCTATTTTCCCACACACAAAAAATATTGGCGAAAAATTATTTGTTTACATCCAAAATCCCATAAAATCTATTTTTGAGGGAATTATCAACTATATTCCCAACCTGTTTACTATTTTAGTTATTTGGTTTTGCATTCGTTATCTGATTAAAGGTTTAAACTTCTTCGCTACAGAAATTCAACACGAACGGCTGAAAATCTCCAGCTTCTATCCCGATTGGGCGATGCCGACTTTTCATATCATCCGCTTCCTGCTTTATGCCTTTATGGTGGCAATGATTTACCCCTATTTACCAGGTTCGCAAAGTGGAATTTTTCAAGGAATATCCGTTTTCGTTGGAGTTATCGTTTCATTAGGTTCAACCGCCGTTATCGGTAACATTATGGCTGGATTGGTTATCACTTATATGCGTCCGTTTAAAGTGGGCGATTTGATAAAAATAAACGAAACAACAGGTTATGTAATTGAAAAAACACCCCTTGTAACCCGTGTACGTACACTCAAAAATGAAATTATTACCATCCCGAATGCCTCGATGATGTCATCGCAAACAATCAACTACAATGAATCGGCGGATAATTATGGGTTGATTATACACACCACTGTCGGCATCCAATACGATGTACCTTGGCAGCAAGTTCACGAATTACTCATCAAAGCAGCCAAAATGACCAACGGTGTAATCACCGAAAAAGAGCCGTTTATATTAGAACAAGGGTTTACCGATTTATACCCCAACTATCAAGTTAACGCTTATATCAAAGACATAAGCTCCTACTCGAGAATCAACTCCGACCTTCATGCCAACATTCAAAGTGTGTTTAATGAGGCGAAGATTAATTTGCAAACGCCGTTTGTAGTGACGCAGGAAAAAGTTTAATAGCATAAAAACACGAAGCCAGGATTTTCGTGCTTTCGTACATTCATGCCATTCAAATTCAAGAAAAAACACTACCTTTGCAAAAAATTGAGAAAATATGCACAAATCCGGATTTGTAAATATCGTAGGAAATCCCAACGTCGGGAAATCAACGCTGATGAACACATTGGTGGGCGAACGAATATCCATCATCACCTCCAAAGCACAAACTACCCGCCACCGCATCATGGGGATTGTCAACGGAGAAGATTTCCAGATTGTCTATTCAGACACTCCCGGCGTATTGAAGCCCAATTATAAATTGCAAGAATCAATGCTCAACTTTTCAGTCAGTGCACTGAAAGATGCAGATGTAATTCTCTATGTGACAGATGTAGTCGAGAGTCCGGATAAGAACATCGAATTTCTCGAAAAAGTAAAGCAACAGCAAGCCCCCATTCTTTTAGCGCTGAATAAAATAGATTTGACCAACCAGGAAAAATTAGTTGAACTGGTGGAAAAATGGAAAGAATTACTTCCGCAAGCCGAGATTATTCCAGTTTCAGCCACCAACAATTTCAACTTGGATTATGTACTGAAAAGGATAAAAGAACTCCTGCCCGATTCTCCTCCATTCTTTGAAAAAGATGCGTTGACCGACAGACCGGCACGTTTTTTCGTTACCGAGATTATCCGCGAAAAAATCCTGACAAATTACGACCGCGAAATCCCATACGCGGTTGAAGTCGTTGTAGAACAATTCAAGGAAGACGAGTCGCTCATCCGCATCAACGCTGTAATTTATGTGGAACGCGATTCCCAAAAAGGAATCATCATCGGTCAACAAGGAAAAATGCTTAAAAAAATCGGAACGGAGGCACGAAAAGATATTGAGGCATTTTTCGAAAAAAAGGTATTTTTAGAACTGTTTGTAAAAGTAGAGAAAGATTGGCGGAACAAGGAAAATAAATTGAAATCGTTTGGTTACCAACAGGATTGATTAGTAAATTTATACTATATTATCTTGTCTTTCCAATGAGATTATCGCAAAAGATATTTATCCTTAATTTGTGTTAATTCGTGTAATTCGCAGATAAAAAACAACTCTATTAATTTCGGGTAAAGGATATTTGTAAAATCGTTTGCAAAAAATAAAAGACCGGTATATACAAAGTGAATAAATTAAATTTGCCAACGAAAGAAGAATTGAAGCGAATGATCGAAAAAAATAATTAAAAATTTAGATATATGTTAGTAGCCATCGTAGGAAGACCCAATGTCGGAAAATCGACATTATTCAATAGATTAACCCAAACAAAACGAGCTATCGTAAACGAAGAAGCAGGAACAACCAGAGACCGCCAATACGGAAAAGTTTTTTGGAACGGAACTGAATTTTCCATTATCGACACCGGCGGATGGGTAGTCAACTCGGAAGATATTTTTGAAGAAGAAATCCGTAAACAGGTAAGCATTGCTATTGAAGAGTGCGATTTGATTCTGTTTGTAGTCGATGTAATGAACGGCATAACAGACCTTGATACGCAAGTTGCGCGCCTGCTGCGGCAAAATAAAAAACCGGTTATTTTAGTTAGTAACAAAGTAGACAACAATGACTTGCAATATTCTGCCGCCGAGTTTTACAAGTTGGGAACCGGCGATCCTTTTTGTGTTTCGGCAATAAGCGGATCGGGAACGGGTGATTTGCTGGATGATATTATTAACAAATTGCCAAAAAAACAAAAAGAAGAGCTGGATGAAACACTCCCGCGCTTCGCCGTTGTCGGTCGTCCGAATGCCGGAAAATCATCTATCATCAATGCGTTTATGGATGAAGACAGATACATCGTTACCGATATTGCCGGAACCACGCGCGACAGCATTCACTCGCGCTACTCCAAATTCGGCTACGATTTTTACTTGACAGACACCGCCGGTATCCGCAAAAAAGGAAAAGTAACAGAAGACCTCGAATATTTTTCCGTAATCCGGTCTATCCGTTCCATCGAAGATTCGGATGTTTGTATTTTGATGATTGATGCCACTCGCGGTATTGAAAGCCAGGATTTGAATATCTTCCAGCTGATACAAAAGAACAAAAAAGGGTTGGTCGTCTGTGTTAATAAATGGGACTTGATTGAGGGAAAAGACTCTAAATCAACGTTAGTAATGGAAAAAGCAATCCGCGAAAGATTGGCTCCGTTTGTCGATTTCCCGATCATCTTTACCTCGGCAATCACCAAGCAGCGCATCTTCAAAGTGATAGAAACAGCAATGGAAGTCTATAAAAACAAGAAAAAACGCATTTCAACCAGCCAGCTCAACGAGTTCTTCCTGCCGCTTATCGAAAGCTATCCGCCTCCTGCTACAAAAGGAAAATACATCAAGATTAAATATGTGATGCAGATACCGGATGTTTCCATTCCGTCATTCATCTTCTACGCCAATCTTCCTCAATACGTAAAAGAACCGTATAAACGTTTTCTTGAAAATAAATTACGAGCAAATTGGGATTTTTCGGGTACGCCGGTTCATGTTTTTGTGCGGCAGAAGTAAAAGCGCGAAGGCTCGAAAGCACGAAGGTACGAAGGCGCGAAAGCACGAAGGCGCGAAAGCACGAAGGCGTGAAAGGTTGAAAAAATGCTGCTTTTGAAGCAATTTACAGGAAAAACAGTTGTTTTTGTATCTATTTCCGGTATATGAGATTTGATGTTGCCAACCGATCATAATGTAATTACCTCGATTTCGCCCGTTTATGGGTAAAATCGAGGTAATTTTTAGCAAATAACAACCTATAAAAAGCTTATTATCAAAATGTTCTCATTTACTGAATATCCCTGATTAAGAATAGGCTTTTGCAGGCAAAGCGTCTCCCAATATCGCCTTCAACTCATTTTCTATGCTATTTAAAACTCTATTCAGATCATGAAATATCTCGTAGTTAGTAAATTTAAGAACTTTGATACCTTTCTTTTCCAACTCTCTTTTTCTATCTTCCGAATATAAAACCTCTTTCGGAAGAATTTGGGATTTACTATCCAACTCAATAACTAATTTTGCCTTTTCGTTGTAAAAATCAGCAATAAAAGAGGATACAGGCATAAAACGGTCAAATTTAATGGAAATTCTTTTCGCCAAACCATCTTGCAACACCGTTTCCGCATACGATTCATTCTTCATCTTCAGGAATCTGGAAATTTGTGTTAATCCCCAATGTCCTTTTTCCGGTGGTTGTGTTAATGTTTTCATAAGATTTTATATAAGTTAAATGTTAATATTTTATTAGAGACTCCATCTCTATAACTAAAAACGCGCGAACAAGTATCTTTGTTCGCGCGTTTTTTAATTTTTTTTATATAATTATAATTATTCCCATTTTGTATTACGCATATCTCCGCTCTTAGCAAATTCGGTGTGCATAGCAAAAGCAGCACTCAATGTGTGAGGAGTATGCAATTTTTTAGAAAGTCTTAGATAATCCCACATCAACTCCTTGTAGTATGGATGAACACAATTTTCGATAATTGTTTCTGCACGCTGAATCGGTGATTTTCCGCGAAGGTCGGCGATTCCCTGTTCGGTAATCAACACTTTTACCGAATGTTCGCTGTGGTCGGTATGACTTACCATTGGTACAATCGGGCTGATTTTTCCCTCTTTTTGGATAGACGGGCAAGTAAAGATAGAAATGTAAGCATTGCGCGTAAAGTCTCCCGAACCTCCTATTCCGTTCATCATTTTCGTACCGAGAACGTGTGTTGAATTGATATTTCCGAAAATATCGGCTTCCAATGCCGTGTTAATAGTTAATAATCCCAACCGGCGGATTACTTCCGGATTGTTGGATATTTCGATCGGACGGAGGATTAATCTCTCTTTGAAGAAAGGTAGATTCGCATACACTTCGTCCATCACCGGGTCGCTCAACGTAAGCGAGCATCCGCTGGCAAAAGAGATTCTACCTTCTTTCATCAAATCAATAACCGCATCCTGTATCACTTCCGTGTACATGGTAAATGCCGGAATATCCTTGTTTTTACCCAATGAGCCTAACACGGCGTTCGCCACATTTCCTACACCTGACTGGATTGGTAAAAACTCTTTCGGAATAATTCCTTTTTTCAGCTGGCCGGCAAGAAATGCAGCTACATTTTCTCCGATTTTGGCAGTAACCTCGTCAATAGGTGTAAATCCTTCCACTTTATTACTCAAATCGGTTTCGACAATAGCTACAATTTTCTTCGGGTCAACCTTCAATACCGGACTTCCGGCACGATCTTTTACCGTATAAATAGGAATTTCTCTTCTGTAAGGCGGGTCGTTAGGAATGTAAATATCGTGCATGCCGCGTATTTCCTTCGGATGCTTTTTGTTCAACTCAATAATAATGATGTCTGCCATACGGGCAATGGTAGCGGCAATGCCGACACCGGAAGTCAGAATAATTTCTCCTTCATCATTTATATCCGCAGCTTCGAGAACAGCTATATTCATTTTTCCAAAAAAGCCATAGCGCAAATCTTGTCCCAATTGAGAAAGGTGCATATCGGCATAGTGAACCTCTTGTGCATTTAACGCATTTCTCAGGTCTTTGTTACTTTGGTAAGGCGTTCTGAAATCAACCGCTTTGGCTCTTGTTAAAGCACCATCCAACGCGTCTCCAGTCGAAGCTCCTGTGAATATGTTGATTTTAAACTCGTTTCCTTTTGCGTGTTCTTCCTCTGCCATTTTTGCAACAGCAGTAGGCACCACTTTCGGAGCGCCGGCGGCTGTAAACCCGCTAAACCCTACATTATCTCCATTTTTAAAAAAACGTGCAGCTTCATCTGCAGTCATAATATTATACGCCATGAGTTTTGAAAAAAATTATAATTTTATACTTAACCTAAAACGAGTCGCAAAGTTAAGACTTTTATTCAGAAATAACAAGAAAAATAGCGACATCGATAAATAATCCCTTATTTTGTTAAGCGCCTTTAAATCACACTGAAATTCAGCTGTATTCTTACCCTTATCCGCTTCTTTTTTGAGATTTTACCAATTATTATATTATTTTGAAAATAAGTGCATAATGCCGGAATTATAATAAGGGGTTTTGTTTTTTATATACCCGGCAAATACAATTTTTCCTAACCTAAAAATCCCAAAACATCTTGGTCAAAAATTGCGAAACCAATGAGACTATAATACTAAACAGCAACGCCCACCAAAAGCTATTTACCTGAAAACCACTAAAAAAGCAGCTTGTAATCATAATGATAAGCGCATTAATTACAAACAGGAAAAGTCCGAATGTAACAATCGTTACCGGAATCGTAAAAAAAATGAGTACCGGTTTCAAAAATATATTCAAGAATCCGATAACCAAAGCAACACCAACGGCTGTCAGGTAATTTCGAATACTTATTCCGGGCAATACCCATGCTGTAAGATAAACGGCAAGCGCCGAAATCAATAATTGAACAACAAAATTCATATCTTCTAATTTTTATATTTATAAAATATCCGGTCACTCCAAACTAAGATAAGGGATTAACCGCTCCCAATCTTCATCCGAGAATTCATCCAGCTCTTTTAACACTTGAAAGGAACTTATTGTTTGATTTTTTTGCCGGAATAAAATGAGAGCCGATCGTTGTTCCTTATTTAAATAAGGATGTCGTAGCCGGGTATTCAATTCCGCACCGTTCAACCGGATTTTTCTTATGGTTGAATTATCGACCGTTAAATAAGGTTTTAATGCGCGAAACAGCTCTTCAGAAACACCGTAAACCTCTTTCAATTGTTCTACCCGGTAAAAACCGCCTAAATAATTCCGGTATTTTACAATGCGACCGGCATAGACTGTTCCAATACCTCTTAATTTTTTCAGCATTACCGTATCTGCGCTGTTTAGCTCTATAACTTCAACGGGTACAGTATATTTTTCTTTCTTTTCCGGTGAAAAACGGTTGTTTCTTTGTTTGGATTCAATCAAAATATAGGGCAACAACTTGACGTACAATTCCTCTTTCACTCCGTATATATCGGCAAAATCTTCCGGTTGCCGGAAAACACCTCCTTTTGAACGGTATTTCAAAATACGGGTAATCAAATAGTGAGGAACTCCCAACCGGACAAAACCTAACGAATCCAACCGGTTAGGATCGAATACAAACAACTCGCTCGAAGCCTCCGGTGTAAAAGGAATAGCCGCAAACTCGTTTTTGAGTTCCAATGATGATTTAAAATTCTCTATTTCAAACTGATAATCAGAAGTTTCTACCTGTTTCCTGTTAAAATAATAAGGAAGCATCCTATTGGCAATAATCACAACCACAATAAGCAAAATCAATACAAGCACACCGTTTTTTTCTCCTTTTGAAAAAAACAAGTAATTTTTCCAACTCATTTTTATTAATTCTCTCTATATTAAAAGCTAAAATTCGACTAACAATCAAGTATTTATAAAATCGTAAAAAGAAAATTACGAAAAGAAAATCCTATTAATTATTCAAAAGTACAAATTAAATCGAAATTATTATTGTTTTATTCAAAAAAAAAATCTATTTTTGCACCGCAATTTTAGGAAGTAAGGCGGGATAGCTCAGTTGGTCAGAGCGTCGGATTCATAACCCGGAGGTCACGAGTTCAATTCTCGTTCCCGCTACAATAAAAAAGGAAATTCGGAGAGAATTTCCTTTTTTATGGGCTATCAATAAATTAACCTTTTGAAAATTAGCAACAGCGGCTCTATGAAAAAAACAATGGGGCATTTCCGGAATCATAAGAGCTTGCATGTTTCAACGCCAAAGCACAATCATCGAATAAAACACAAAATGTACCCACGGTTTGGCGCAATAGCGGACACAGTAGAGCAATCTTCACGAGCAAAAAAAGATCGTATCTGACAATTTTTCGAGTGCTGACAAACAAATAGTGTAGTGAAAAAATTAAAATAATAAAAATAAAATGATAAACAACGGTAATGCAAAAATTGAGAAAACATTTGACGGACTTAACATTATTATCCCATCCAAGAAAAATTGGTTTATCCTACTATTTGGAACATGTTGGATTTCCGGGTGGTTTGTGGGACTTCTAATGGTTTCCGGAGTATTATCATTTTCAGTAACAAGCGATTCCGGAGAAGCTAAGATGTTTTTGATTGTTTGGCTAATTGTTTGGATCTCCGGTGGACTTACAATTGTTTTTTTACTTCTTTGGGGGTATTTCGGACAAGAGAAATTTATAACAAAAAGAAACGAAGTGCTTTTTGAAAAGACAGTTTTTAATATCGGGAAGAAAAACCGGTTAGACGTTTCCGGAATCAAAAATTTTAGAATGGAAGTTGTAAATAACAATGACATTTGGGGAAGTAGAAATAATTTGGCATTTTGGGGACTTGGTACAGGGAAAATAAAATTTGACTATGGACTAAAAACATATTCATTTGGACTTGGCGTTGATGATGCAGAAGCAAACTATATTGTTGGTTTATTAAAAGAACAATTTAAAGAACAATAAAATCTGATGCGTGCCGGACACAGTTGTGGGGTGCAGATAAAAAACAATAGATTAAAAATTGAGAGTCTGTTTAAATTTTATTCTACTTCGTAATTGGTGAAGCGGGTATAATACTTTCTCCCGTATAAATCAACAAGGCAATAGCCGTAGCGGTATTTACCTTTCGGAACGGCAGTTTTCCTGACTCTTAAGTCCTTTTTCTTCTTTACAATAATTGTATTATTGGAGGAAATATAATCACCCAAGCCGTTTTCATCAAACCGTTCGTGCAATAGAATAATAGAGTCGTTTGCCTTGATTTCCGTCATGCCTTTATCCGGAATATTATTGCCTGTTATCTTTCTGGCTCCATATATTATTCCTGAAGGATTATCTCTATCATATCTCAGAATCAAGTCTGCCAGTTCATTATTCAGATAAACCGGTACGGTATAGGTCAGCGCATTCTTGTCTGACAAGGCCATATATACAGAAACCGTCTTCTCTCCAATACTGGTACATTTCCGGTCCCACTCTGTCATTATTACTCCATTATAGTCTTTGCTTACAATCCGCCCGTCCTGATCCAGTGAAATCCCATCACCATCCAGCCCATATGTTACCCATTGTCCTCCTTGGTAAGCCAATACAACAGAATATATCTTGCGGACATTCAGAAGCATTTCGGTAGAAAGAAGTGTTGAATCGCTCTGCACAATATCCGTTATTTTCTTTGAGTAGTTTCCCTTCAGTAGCTTCTGTGCAAATACACCAACAAGATCCAGATATTCCTGGTTGAAACCGCAACGATGGTATTCCGGCAATTCTTTTGCCAAGTTCAGATTGTAGCAGGGAAAATAAGCGGACAGGCCGCATATCCGCTCTTTTGCCAAATTATCGGATTTTCTTGCATAAATGACAGTTTCCTCTATATTTTTAATGATTTCATTTATCAGTTCAATATCCGTTTCCGGTCCTACATTCTGGCAGAAGTCCAATATATCAACCATATCCGGTCCGTAATAGGTAAATGCCGGCATACCGAAAGATTTGGATTCCGACCGGAAACCAAACAGCTTTTTATAGAATCGCGACTCCGTTGTATCGCTTTCATGCATCAGCTTTCGACATACTTCTTCAGAAAACTTTCCTATGCTCGCCGTCAAAGCATCTACCTTGCTCAAATTTGTAACAGACAAGGTTACTTGTTCGTGTTTTTTTTCTTCATAGCTATCGACAAACGAATCAACTATAAGCCTGCTTATCTGTTCGCCATGCATTTGCGGGTTACGGCGTAAAGCCCCGGTTATGTTTTTATAATCCCATCCTTTACCGGGTTCCAATTCTTGTGAAGCTACTAAATAATCTGCGTATGGTGAAACAGCTGAAGCGGTTTCTATTGTTGCCATCAAACAGGCATCGAATCCGATAAAGGTGAATTTAGCAGAATCGTAAGAGTGGATCGTCTGTAATCCCTGGTGAATCTCGGCCAGAGATAAAGATGTATCATCGGGATGTAGTTCATCATACCCGAAGCCCGTTACCGAACCTGCCCCGTGATTCCAAAAGATAAGCCCGTACCTGTCAGCAGGGAATCCCGTCATGCCATAGTCAATAAATTCTGCCAGAGTAGAGGAACTTCCAATACTCCGGTTACTTAATGAACGGACTTTCCGGAAACCGTCATGAGTGATCGTAGCATAAGTAATACTATCACTTGAAAAGCTTTGTCCCGGCATACTTTCATCCAAATGCCATCTTCGCGTACCTCCCATCAGTAACAGTATCGTAAGATTGTCATCCGCGACTTCTGACATTCCCTCCCATAACATATCCCGTATATTAGTAGTGGCAAGCTTAGACTCACTCTCCAGATTAGAGCCGTTCATATAGATTAGAAGAACAAAATCAGACGGAGATGCGGATGCCTGGGCAATATTACCCAATGAAAAAACTGCAAAATATACAAATATTATAGTTTTTATCTTGTTAATAATCATCGTTATCATCATCGTTACTATAATCATTATCTTGTTTTCGAAATGTATTATCAGGGTTTCGAAACTGATATAAAGTGATAGCAAGTGAACGTTTCAGTTCTTCGGCAGTTTCGCCTTTCTTGTCGCTTAAATGCTGCTCTATAAGGCGGGAGAGGTCATCCGCATACATTTTATTCGCTTCTTCGGCATCTATCTCGGCACCGGCAGCCTTTGCCCGCACCGTGTTCCGTTTCATATCCATGTTTCTCTCTACTCTGGAGAATAAAGATTCTCTTTCCTTAGCTCTTTTTGTACGGTTTTCTTTTTCAGCGTTTATTGATTCTACTGTATGGAGCAGATTATCCATCTTGTTTTCCATCTCATCCGAGATACCGGCGCGATTAATAGCCTTTTCCTGCTTAATAACCTGAATCACATTATCCAGTGATTCCACAAACTCACGATCAAAAGCATCGCTATGCTGCTCATGGAAAATTTCTTCTTCCCAGCGGAGTTCCGTCAAATGACAAGCAGTCTCTCTTTCGTCCGGATGTTCTTCGTTGAAGGCATCGAAATAGGCATTGTTTGAATCTATGAACAAATCATCTGCCGCATCCCGCAACAATAAGAGTTCTTCATATCTTTCTTTGTTTTTATTCAGATCACAATATTCATTGATAAATGCCATATCTATTTCATTGTTTTTGGCTGCTTCAATGCCACGGGTAACTTCACCGTTCCTGATATCTTCAATCAGTTTGTTGGATTTCGCTTTAACACCATCGGATACAAACGTATTTATATTGTTTACTAATCCGGTCAGATTCAGTTCTCCTTCCAACGTGACGTCATTACCAAAGATGGTCAGAATAAGTTCTGCACCAATTTTCAGTTCTTTCGGGGTAACCTTAATGTTCAGTCCAAATGACTTGATCCACAAAATCTGGGTAGCTGCATTAATTATATAGGCTAATGATTTAAGTACGGTGCTTACGATTGCTCCACCTAACTTCAATGCGGCTTTGGCAATTTCCAGGGCACCGTATGCTACACCAATGGCTACGTAAACTCCTGCTTTAGCTATTTCCAGACCGGCTATCTCCACCCCCCTGGCTATTTTTTTGCCTATTTGGTACCATCTGGCTCTTGAAATATCGTTCTTGCATTGGCTGATTCTGCTGTTGTAACCATCAATCTTCCTTTGCAGGTTAAGTACACTTTGTTGTGCTTCATCTACTTTACGCGTTGCTTCTTTTACTCCTCTCTCTACTGATTCGGCGGCACTTTTCAGTTCTTTCTGGGCTTGTTCCAATATTTCGCGAAAACCGGATGTATCGAAAATTACCCCTGCTTTAAAATCGGATTTGCAGAAATCCTTATAGCCGGCTTCCAGGTTAAACGTAGTTTTAAATCCGGCTAACTGTGTTTCGATATTTACATATACGGATCTGTTCTTTATCAATACCAATGTATCGAATTCAAATAGTTTTTTGAGGATGGAAAGATGGGCGCTCACATAGAATGTAAGCTCGCCTTTATCTTTTTGGATGTTCAGATACAGAGTTGCCCCTTTATTATCCGGTTTGATCAATTGTCCTGCAACACCACCGTTTACCGGTTCTACCGGCAAGATCTTTTTCGACTTTTCAAGAACAAATAATCCGTTCAGTATATTTATCCTATCCATTTGAACAAGGGCTACAAGAGATTTCCCTTTATTTACTGAAAACAAAAAGCGGGTTTTTGTTCCGAAAATCTCCAGCGTACCACAAATGAAAAAGCCGGCAGGCATATCATAGTTTCCAAGTTTTGTCTGCTGGAAACAAACATAAATCTGGCAGTTCAGGGAAATCTTACCATTAGAATCAATCCGGTAATGGCGCATAGTACCTTTGTCCGTCAGAACATACTGGTTAGTACCTAATGGCGTAAGTTGGGCATCTCCTTCGATTTTTAGGGTATTTCCCATTTTTACATTAAAATCATTTATTACATTCGCTTCAATGCTTTTCTTGATTTCATTATAGTTTTCAGCATTGTTATCCGTTGGAAAGTTCTTGATTCCTCCGTTTGGCAAGCAAGCTTCTTGTATATCGAAATCACCTATAGCTATTTCATCAAGACAGTTGATTACTTCCCATTGTATGTCGGCTATCTCTACTACAATGTCTTTCAAAGATATACACCCGGTATTTGAAGTTAGGGCAGCAGTAAAAAGGGTTATTCTAGGAGGATTAACAGCAAATCCTGCAAAGATAGACAGGTTGTTAGTATTTAGTCGTCCGGTCATGCCGAATAAAACTTTTCCGGAGTTGACACCGATACTGAGGGCCAAATCCGAAAAGGACAGCCGTGAATTAAGCGGTATTCTGACGCTGGGTAATGACGCGGCAGATAACATGAAAGATTTGGGTGATACTGCACCGGATAGCGTAAAACCTATGTGGTTATTTTCCAGTTTGAAGATGAATGTTCCGGCGGCTATGCAATAGAATCCGCTGCTTGATTTCTGCAAGCCGAACATAAAGTTCTCCAAAATGAAAGTGCCGGTTTCTATCTTCTCACTTATTAGCTGCGCGCCGAAACTTTTTTCTGTAAAACTTCCTCCGACTGAAAAGAATAGATGATTCTGTTTAGTCAAAGTGTTTATGCATTTACCAAAATCGGTTTTGCCCAGATTGAAGATTCCGGTAGCTATAAGCTGGTATGTTTTATAACTTTCCGGAATAATTATACTATCAAACTCTTTAGATAACTGCTGCGGGAACGAATAATTTTTTCCTCCTTTGTTACGAACGATAAAAGCCAGTTCGCTGATTTTTGCCCATTCTGCGACATCATACACAAACTGCTCGAATTTATTGCCGTTATTCAAACAGGAAGTATTTAGTGTGAGCAGCATTTGTTTGGCCTCTTCTGTAAGCAAGATACCACAAGCTATTCCTGAGGATGTCAGCATAAATGCTGTCTGCTTAGGTTTCTTAACAAAAGAAACAGAAAAGTCTGTCCCGGATTTAGGAAGAATGGTAAGTTGCCCGGAAAGTTCCGTTATACCCAGTTCTTTGTTTTGAATAAAATCATCCGGATTTTTCCCTTTTGTGTCCAGTGATCCGGCAATCGTTGTTTCGTCGTTTATACGGGCTATGCCAAACTCGGCAGGAAAGCCGAACACTTCTCCGTTGGCGACAAGACTTATATTTGTTTTTTTGCTCATAAGAGACCTTTTGATTGAGTTTAAAAAGGTTGACTAAAAGTCAAGACTCTTAGAATTATCTCTCCTGCAAGTATTTGCAGAAGAGATGAGAGCCTTTTTATACTTTTGTCAACCCCGATAAGAAATTAAGCATTCAATGTCTCCAACATCTTAGTAATATTGCCGGTACCAATTTGTCGCAATACAGCTTCTCTTTCGGTATTCCATATAGCGATAAACAAATTGTTTAGTTTGACAAAGCCGAGGTCAGGTAACGCTTCAGCCATATTTACTGATATGGCAAAAGCATATTCTGTTTCTTCGTTTCCTGACCCTTGTTTAGGCATGTCCTTGTAAAGAAATGCGGATTGTAGCTGGAAAGTGATTTTGCCGATGTCAACCGCACTGCCTTCTTTCTTGGCGGCATTCAATTGCTCTTCGATTTGTTTCGAATCGTTATCGTTCATACCAAATGCCTTCTTGAAATCGGTTATCATTTCATCCAGAGTAACGGAATTCGGAGAGTTAATTTTTGTCGGAAGAAGTAAAATTTTGCTGCCCTTATCATCTTTCTCAAACATTGCTGAAAGATTGGTCTTCAGCAAATCAAAATTTGCGCCTAAAGCGATGTTCATGTTCTGTGTCATAATATAACAGTTTTTAAATGAAAAATTATTAAATGAAAAATTATTGAATAACGTAAGTTATACTTTGTTTCCTTAACTTGTTTAGCTTAGCAGAGCATTACCTGTAAATGTTGTTTATCTCTTCTTCAAAGCAACTTTTTATCTCAATATCCCGTTTCCTATTATACTTTGTCCGGTGGTACTTTACAGATTAGGAAGTGTTAAATAGTATTGCTTTATAATTACAGAGTTGACATTTATTTATATTTCAACAAAATCGAATCAGTCCAGAAGACTTCTGTCTTTAGGCATCATATATTATAAGTATATACAAATATATGTAAATATA
>QMCD01002614.1_pt1 | contig 20428 bp, 28 predicted proteins | sample 1821841 | NCBI WGS metagenome assembly QMCD01 (sample SAMN01991225, study PRJNA193472) | Termite gut metagenome, whole genome shotgun sequencing project. | isolation source: worker | host: Macrotermes natalensis
ATTAATAATTAACAGGAGGCAATCACATGTTTTATCACGTCAAAATTGTTCAAAGGCTCGTGGGCTGGGCGGTCATTGAGGGAGATTCTACTGAACACGCTAGAAACAACGCAGATAAGCTCTACAACGAAGATGGAAACGAGCTGCCTGAGATGGAGGACTTAGACAGCTTGGAAATTGACGAGGCCGTACCGATCCCTGACAAATGTGCTGACTGTGATAGGGTTGACTGGTGTGACTGTGATGAAGGAGTAGTAGATTGCATTAGGGGGAACGACAATGACTGCGAAGTTTAAAATCGGCGAGATACTGGCAACGAACGACGAATACCGCAGACAAGGACGAGCCTATTTCGGCAAGGAGCTGAAGCATCGGCACTTCGAGGGTGCAGTAGAAAAAGTGTGCGAGAATACCAACGACCAGATAGACGGCAACGGCGACGTTTGGCCGAATGTGTACGTGTTCAATGGCGGCTTGTCGATCTGTGAGCCATTCCTGCAAAGAGCTTAAATAGGAGGATTTTTTCTGTGATTACTTTGAAAAACATTACGGCGGTGGCGGTAAACAACAATGAATGTGTCGTATTGAAGGTGCTGGAAGGGCATGAGATGGACTTGATTGCTTTGGGTTGTTTCGACGGAAACGAGACAATGTTTCGTTTAACTAAAGGGCGGGGCGTTATTTGCACAGTATTTGCAAATGACAAAGCCCCGCATAGCTGGGAATGGGGCGGCGGCATTACCACGCTGGTAGGTCACAAGACCGAAGAAATGGGGCGCAAGATTCAAGAATGTATCGAGCGTGGCTTTGGCATCAAATGCCAAAAGCGATAGGTGAATTATGAGAAAAATGACTTTGGTTTTCAAGGGCATGGACAATTGGGAAAGGCCGGTCTACGAGTGCGAAGGGCTGCTGTATGTCGATGTTTCTCCGCTTCGGCATCTTCCTCCCGATATTCACACAAAGCTAGGCAACAAATTCTATGCGGAGCCAGATTCACCAATCGCGGAGGGCATCGAGCTTGAGTTTGTCCCTAAGCGTGAAACGTGGAATCCGCGTGACCTCGATCCCCGGCGCTAAACTGAACACGAATACGAAAGGTGAAGGTGAACAAATTGATAAAAGCAACGACGATCTATAAGGCGCTCTACGAATATCTGACCTATCAGAAAGACATTAAAAACCTCGACAAAATTCTTGCGGAGTGGGAGCCTACTCCGCTTGACGCGCCGATTGGCGGTAATATCGGTGATCTGGTGAATATATGCGCTGTGATGCGCCGGGAGGCAATGGAGCAGAACGATAAAGACGCTGGCCGGGGCGATATTCGCAAGGCGATGAAGGTGGTCATGGACAACGCTATGAAGATTGTAAAATTCAACGGCGTATATATGATTAACGGGCAGCAATATGTCTGTGACGGCCATCAAGCGATACGCCCTTATCATCCAATCGAAGTAGATATAACTCCTGCACCGAGAACGCCGCAGCTTGACCGGGTCTTTTCAGAGGCTCATTTAGGCTCAAAGCAGACGCTTGAACTGCCGACAATGGCCGAACTGAAAGCAATCATTAATGTTGGACAGGCTGAACACAAGGCCAAATACGGACGCAAGGCCAATGAACACGCTATACCTTATCGGTTCAAAAACAGTAATCTCGCGGTCAATGCGAAATACTTGAAGAATATGCTTACAGCTTTCCCCGACGCAGAGGCGACTTGTAAAGAGAGCAATCCGCATGGCGGCATTTTGTTTCAAGGCGATGAGGGCGAGGCGTTGCTGTTACCGATTAAATACAATCCCGAATCTTAAATTTAAATTAAAGGAGAATACTACCATGTGCTTTAACAAACTTAATCTCATTGCTCCCGATCTCATTGTTCCCAAGAATGACAGCCTACTTGAGATAAGTTCGACGCCATTGAAATGAAAAACGATACCCGGCTTGCCGAAGACGACAGGCAGTTTTGCAAACAGCAGCACGGGCTTTACGTCCGTTTGCTTTCCCATTATCGAGATACATACCAGAGCATTGCTGACATACTACAGAAAGATAGAGAATTTTACGAATCAGTTACCGCCGAGAACACGGTCAAAAGCGGCAGCTATGACTATAAATGGTACGACCATAGCTTTGTTAAACTTGAAATACGAGACTTGTTAAAGCTCCTCGGAGAAACGCACGATAAATTCATCCGTCGAATCAACGGCTATTTCCGAGACAAATACAACGTTTCGATCAAAGACCAGAAGTGGACGCATTATTTCAATGCTGATCCTCCGCGTGATCCGCACGAAGAATACCCTTATTCGTCTTATTCGTATCGCAAAAATATGAGCGATAAAGAGGGCGACGAGTTTGACGCGAAGATTGAAGCCTACAAAGTAGCGCTGGTCGAGCATGAGGCTAAACTGATCGCGCTGGAATTGGACTACAATCCAATTATTGACGATATCTTTCTGCTGCTTGGCGGGTTTAATTTTGAAGAAAAGGCAGACAGGGAGATTAGGGACGCCGCATTGAAAGCCGCGACTAATCCGCATTGCGATAATAAGGAGCGGTTCAAAATAAAGAACGGCAAGATATCGTTTGATATCCTTTATTCTACTAAATGTCGATATTCCGGCTTGTACGAAATAAAACTGGAGGGTGAAGGATATCTCAATCTGCTTCGGGCTTTGACGTATTTTGATTCTGACAAAGCGAAGGCTTCTACTTACAGTGGATGGTTGAGCAACTTTACCGCCTACCACAAATATGAGCGCGACGGCATATTCGACACTCATGAAACCACCGGCACGAAAGTCACGCACTTCAAATACTATAAAAACGGCAAGTTTGAAGTCACGTTCGACAGCCACACGAGCGCATTGGCGTTCGCTAAGGATTATTTAGGGCATGTAGCCTAGAATGGAGGGCGTTATGAGATACAAAATCAATACCGGGCAAGTGGTTCCGCAAGGCAAACGAGCGGCTATAAACGAGAAGATTCTGTACTTGATAACAAACGGCATCGTGGAAAAGAACGGGCTGACGCCGGAGGATATTTTCAACTGCTACACTGGCGAAGGAGGGCTGCACGGGTTAGACTTCAAGGAATTTGAAAACCGGCACGAATATACAGAGGCAAAGAAACTGGTCGAAGTCGGCCAGTTTTTTACTCCCCATAAAACTTGCCAGTACCTTGTTGATTGTATCCGGCCAAGCAGCAAGGACATTATTTACGATCTGACTTGCGGCATGGGTAACTTCTTCAATTACCTTCCGGCAGAGGGCAACGTATACGGCGCTGACATCGACGTGAAGGCCGTTAAGGTCGCGAGGTATCTCTACCCCTTAGCGAATATAACACACGACGATATACGCACTTATGAGCCGCCTGTGAAGGCTGACATCGTGTTTGGCAATCCCCCGTTCAATCTTGACTGGTTCATAGCCGGGGAGAAAATAAAATCGCAGACCTTCTTCTGCATGAAAGCCGCGGACACTTTGAAACCGGCTGGCTTGTTGGCGCTGATCGTGCCGAATAGCTTCCTCGCTGACGAGTTTTTTAACCGCAGCGAGATAGAGCAAATCAACGGCGTCTTTGATTTTGTGACCCAATTTGATCTGCCGTCAAATACATTCGCTGCTTATGGCCCCGCCGATTTTCAAACTAAGGTTATGATATTCCAGCGGAAAAGCCGCTATCTGCCGGAGCGCTGTTTGCGAGTGGAAAAGGATGCCGGCGGCGACGCCGATCACATTCATGAGACATATATTCAGCCGCTAAAGGCAGAGCGAGACAGGCTGGCCGGTAAGCTCTACTTCGAGGGCAAGGGCGAATCGGATTTAGACGCCGGGTTTATGGCGAAGGTCACAAAGCTCATGTACGATATCCGGCAGGACAAGAGGCTCGGCGGCGAATACGGGAAATGCGAGAGCTACTTGCAAAAGTTTCTTACGCAAAAACGGCCTGATAAAATGTCCTATGAGGAATGGGCAACCGTGAAAATTAGCGACAGTGATGTTCTCTCCTATCTGAAAAAGGTGCGTTCTTCTCCTGACCGGCCTTGTAGGGACGAAAAGCGCCTTGTAAAAACGAGCTATGGCTTTTACGTCAAAGACTACAGCGAAAAAGCGGCGCATGGAGGTTATCAATCTATCAATCAATGCGTCTTGAATGGCATTGAGATTGAGGGGTTTGAAGCTCTCCTGCGGCGAAAGAGAAAAGCGTATGAGCTTCAATCCAAAGAGTTTGACCGTATGAAGCCTGATCCGAAGATCAGGCGTTTTTTACGGTGTTGGAGCGTCTACAGCCAAGAAAATCAGGAAACCATTAAGCTGACAGATGTACAGGCAGCGGACACTAATAAGCTGCTCCAAAAGAGTTTCGGCGTTTTGCAGTACGGTATGGGTTCAGGAAAGACGCTCTGCGGCTTGGCTATGGCTCAATACCGGCTGAAACATACTAACGCGCGGACTGTTTTTGTCGTCGCCCCTGCGATTGCGATAAACAATACGTGGGATGTTGTTTTGAAGGATTACGGCATTGATTATCTCCGAATCTCCGAGCTTGCCGATATTCAAAGTATCAAGCCGAAGCAAATTGTGATTCTTACGCTCGACTTGGCGATCAAGCTCCAGCGGCAGCTTAAAAAATACGTCCGGCGTCAAAGTCAAAAAGTAATGCTCATATTTGACGAAAGCGACGCGATCAGTAACCCGTTTTCCAAGCGATCTAAGGCCATGCTGTCGATATTCAGGCGCTGCAAGTGCAAATATTTAACTACCGGCACAATGACGCGGAACAATATTTGCGAATCGGCTCCGCAGCTCGAATTGATCTACAATAATTCGATCAATTGCTTGTCTGAGTGCGAGTACATTCATGAAGTAGATAAAGACGGAGAGCTGTCTACTTATCAGAATAACTACTATATGCGGCCAATCCCCGCTTATAGAGCTGGATATGAGTTGTTCGCCGATTCTCACCTGCCCCGGAAACTCACGGTTTTTGGAATCGAGCAGAAAACGCAGGACATTTTCAATGCCGATGAGCTTAAACGCCTGTTGGATAGAACGGTAATCACGAAGAATTTTGAACAAGTCGTTGGCCGGAAGATATACGAGATACAACAAATCACCGTGCCTTTTGACCTAGCGGAACGGCGCGTCTACAAAAAAGCCATAGACGAGTTTGAGGAAATGCGGCTGCTTTATTTCAAGAAGGAAGAAAACTCGCGAAAAGACAGCCTCATGAAACTCCTACAGCAGCTCCTTCTTCTCTTGAAGGTGTGCGCCGATCCTTCGAGCGTAAAAGGATACCGTTCCAAAAAAGCTCCGACAAAAATACAAAAGACTTTAGAGCTGCTGGACGAATGGGATTCTGACCGGGTTGCGATTGGCGTCCGGCATATCGAGGTTCTGCGGTCATATGAGCGCCATATTCGAGCGAGGTTCCCGGATAGGCCGGTGTTCGTCATAATCGGTGGAACGACGACGTTTAAGCAGCGCCGCCAGATCGCCCAAGAGCTGGAGAAGACGCCGAACGGCATATTGATCTCGACGCAACAGGCGCTTTCGTCGTCCCAAAACATAGATTTTGTGGACAAGATTCTCCTGCCGGAGCTGCACTACAACAATGCCGCCATGAGCCAGTATTACTTCCGCTTTATTCGCTATACGAGCCAACGGTGGAAACAGGTGTTTTTCCTGACCTACGAACACACGATTGAAAGCAATTTGCTGAAAATGATTCTGGCAAAAGAGAAATTGAACTTGTTCATGAAAAACGAGGACATAGAAGAAAGCGAACTTTACGAGCGTTTTGGTGTTGATCCGGCAATCGTCAGCCAGCTCATGAGCAAGGAATACGACGAGGACGGGCGCGTTTATATTCGCTGGGGCGAACAAAAGATAGTCTAACAAATAAATATATGGAGGCACACAATGAAAGACATTATCGCGATGGAAGACGCTTTTTGGGCAACGCTGCAATTCGAGAACGAAACCAAAACAGGTTATAAGTGCTGCGATGAGGGCTGGGATATTGCCTTGCGGTTAAAGGAGGCCGGCGATTGCTGGTCATATGATAATCAAGGCGCGATCACTAAATATATAAAGAGCAGGAAATTGTATAGGCCGCTCACAGCTAAAGAAGCGAGTGCGCTTGGCTTGGATCAAACATACTATGTCTCGCGTCATTGGAAATTAAGTGAGCCGGAATATATCGAATAGCATAATAAACACGTTGCGATTATGGCGCTCCTCGAAGCGTACCGGCTCAAAGCCGAAACTGAAAAGCCTGAATTTCCCGATACAGCACTCAGGACATGCCAAGCGATAATAGCTGGCGTGTTTGGCTTTAATTGTCGGGACGAGTGGACAGACGAAATAAAAGCGGCGAGGCTGATCGACTATAACGACCACGAGGTCGATCCCGACGAGAGGTACAGGAAGCTCCACGCAATCGTAAAAGACATCAAGCTAGACTAAGCCCGTAATCGGGCTTTTTATTATGAAGGGGGATATAAAATGCAAAGCAACAACAACCATAACCGCGAGGCGATCAGAGCTGTTGAGAACAAGTACGGCGTTCTGGCGTTTAACATGGCCTTTTCTAACCTCATGGAACATGGCTGGAAGCACTTTACGGAGGAATCCGTACAAGCCGCGAATGAGCAGATACGCGAAGAAGAAGCCGAAATAAAGCGGCAAGGAAAAACTCATTTCATGACCGCCAATTTCCAAATTGGAATCATGGAGTGCTGCCTTGCGCTATCGAAGTTCAGCATCATGGACTTATTCGCCTATATCAAAACAGACATGGCTATCAGCGTAGAATAAGGGGGGAAATATTGTGATTGGCATACATGCAGACAAAATGAAACTCTATCTCGAAGATGCGTTTTTGGTCGAAACAATTAAACTCATGGGCAAGGCCGATAAAATAAGAGACGAATTGCGAGATGCGCTGACCCTACTGCAAAGCGTCAATGCGAGTGCTGCCACGCAGGACGAAGTAACCCGCAAAATTGAAAACTACAAGGAAATAGCGACCGGCTACCACAATTCGATTGAGGACATATGGCATTTAACATGGCAGGAAGTCTCTATTATCCAAAGAAACCTCGACCGCGATCCAGATTCGCTTCCCGAATATTCAAAATTATAGAACGGAGTATAATCATGCTAAACATAAACCCCGGCTACATCTATACCCAGCGTCCCGACAAAGCTGACAAAACCCTCCTGCGTTATGTTTGCCTCGCCGTCCATCCCCATCATGCGGAGTTTCTTCGCATTGGCGACGGCTGGCGGTTTAATGCCTTCTTCCCGGAACTGGACGCATCGGGTTATATCTCATGGAGCCATTCTGCGGGCGGTCACTGGGATCAAGAGCCTACCGATCAGGTGGTTCGTGAGCTGAACAAGAATCCCAACCGGCTCTTTCCATGTGAGGTTCGTTTGCAGGAATCCATCGTCAACATAGCCTTGATCGTAGGCCAGCTCATGGCCGAAGGGAAAATCGACCCGCAATGGAGCCATAACGAGATCATATCCTCGGTCATTGATACCGCCTATAAATTTGAGATCGAATTTGGCGAGATGGCTGGCTATGATCGTGAACAAGACTGGGTATATGATTTTTTGAACACATACGGCGCAAAGGTTGACATAAATGTGCCGCAGAAAAAGGCCAATCTTCACGACTTCCAAGCAACGCAGTTCTCGAACTTCAAAGATCGGGACATTTTCAATAGCCATCCTGATTGCGTGTGTTACGGCGGCGAATACGTCGATGAGGTTGACGATCTCTTTACCCGGTATGACTTCATTGAATTATGCGGCGGCGATATCGGATTTGCCGAGCAATTGTTTGACATGTGCGAATGGCAATCGCCCCACACGTTAATTGATGAATGGGGCATCATGGGCGAAGTGGATACGTGCAGTAAATGCGGGAAGCTGTTTATGTGCTATGAAAAAACTCGCTGCTCACACTGCGGCGCTACGTACTTCCCCAACATAGAACCTCGATTCAAGAGCGGCTCCGGGCTGAAGGGCGCGAGATCAGCGAGAAATGCGAAATAACATGCTATCGGAGGGTAAACGAATGGCAAGGCTGAACAACGACATGACGCTTGCGCAATATATTAAGCTCAACTACGATCCGTCGATGGAAAGCAGCCCCGACTCGCAGGAGCATCTTCTTTGGACGATCTGTGATTTTCTCAGCAGCTACAACTATCGCAGCAGCGATTCAAAATACCTGAAGCGCCACGGTTTGCGCAAATCTGATTTTTCGTGAAGGAGATGACCACATGAGCAACATATTTGAAAGACCACTCCCGGACGGGACAAAACTGGTTGCGGAGCTATGGGGCGACGATTTTCATTTTCCCGGCATAATGATTAGCCTCCAAAGTCCCGATGGCGCCAAGACGGGCTTGTGCTTCGCCGAGTACAATTCTTGCAGGCCAGAGGGCAAGCAAGTTTGTGTCGGCGCGTATGCCCAAAACGTAGATGATGTGACCTATTACAAGTCCTACAGCGATCCCGGCACTGAAAGCCCGGATGTTTAACGGCGATATTCAAAGCTTACCGCTCCACAAATTGGCTCCCGCCAACGATGGCTGGAGCCTTTTTGTTATGCAAAATATTGAAGGAAGGCTAAATAATGAACAACAAAAGACGCGATGTTCTGGACGAAATCAAAACCATTGTAGAAGAAGCTAGGGAGAAGCTTGAAGCGGTCAAAGACGAGGAACAAAATTGCTTCGATAATATGCCAGAGAGTTTGCAAAGCTCTGAACGAGGCCAAATTTCCGAGGCCGCTATTGAAGCCCTAGACGATGCCATTACAAGCGTAGATGAGGCTTTAGAGAAAATTGTGGAGGCTATTGGATGAACGCTGTTACATTTCTTGTTATGCTGGGTTTATATGGTTTTTATAGGTTCGCTGAGAGGCTGTATCATCGTCAGCAAAATGTTGAATACCGTAGGCACAATTACAATATCCCCCGGCAGAATGAGCTTACTCATCAAGTTTTTAGTACGATGAAAGACTTTGAGGGGAACAGCTTAATATCCTCCGAAAAATATCCGTTTGGATATGCTTACGCAAAAAGTAACGGCGCGTATACTGGAATAAGCAAGTCTGATATTGATGAGCTTGTTCGTGAGCGGCTTGAAGCGGAGGGATTTGAATTCTTTCAAATGTAGAATTGAGGGCGTGGCGGCTATTTGCTGCTGCGCCCCTTTTTTATTGATACGGAGTGCGGCGCGAGTCCCACCTAACATACTCGCTCGCCCATCATGCCGTCCCTGCCAATCGTAACCGTTGTTGAATAGTGGGCGTTTGAACGGACGGTTACGCTCGTTCAGCCTGCCTCTCGCGCCCGAATGAAAAGATCAATGTCCTCAACGATATAGCTCTCACCCGTTGTATGCAGCGCCTCGTAGCAAGACAGTATATAATCCTGAATATCATATTTCTTGAACAAACTAAGTGTCTGCGCCCCGGTTAAATGCTTTTCAGCTTTATAGACCTCAATACAGAAAATTAGGAACTTACCCTCCTTGCTCATGGCGTCACGCCTCCTCTGGATACGTAATCGTGCCGTACTCCCGTTCCTCGGCAAATAAATCGTACAGCGCAAGCGGACTTAGATGCCAAAGCTTTGTCTGCTCGTCCTCCAATCGGGCGTATAGTTTAGAAGCGTATAAGGCTTCCGTCGCCTTTATCTCATCCAAGCCAGTCTTCTCAACGATAAGCTCTACGAGCTTGGGTACAATCAATAGAAGTTGAGCGGAGAATCTTTTATCGTTCATGAAATCAGACCATCCTCTCCTAAAGTGGATTTGAATTTCAAATGCGACAGAGCCTTCTGCGACGTAAACACCATTTGATTGAACAATTCTTTAACCTTCAGGCGCTTCAAGGTATCTTCCCTATCCAGTACGCCGGCAGCGAAAAGGTTGAAGGTTTCGTACACATCATCATCGGCGACAGGCCCGTATATTAAGTCGAAAGCCGCGCCCTTGTAGTCGCCGGTGCGGTTCTGATACACAAAATCGAACCAAGCAGCATCGGGAGAATCGAAACGCAGCAAACTGCAATCCGCGAACGCTACGGCGTCATCCAACTCATATACGCTGACGACGGGAGAACCTTCTTGTCGGCGGCGATAAACCTTCTCAGCGAATGAAATCGCCTGCGCCTTATTTTCAGTCATATAGAACCCAAACCCGAAATCCAAGAAGCGTGTTTGCTTGATTAGCTTAGGATGCTTAACAATAATGTTACTTCCGTGAAACAGTATCACCGGCAAACCTCCAGCATTTTTACTTATGCTCGTTCGCACTTAAAACAGGCAATTAATATATACATTTCTTTATGCACAGCGCGCAAAAGACGGCTCAAAGCATCACCCTTATTTAGTATACCCTACAAAATCGGACGAACGCAAGACGGCGTAGGCTTATTTGAGGCGGCACGGAGGCAAAGCCTCTATATTGGCTCAGTCGAATAGCAAAAGCCCTGTGATATGCACCAAATTGGCAAATGATCTTTGATCGAATGCTGCGCGAATATATAACGATTTTATCATCGTTATCATTTGTTCCTCTGGTATTGTTGGTACTGCCCCTGTGTTGATTGGCGGCGTTCCTAAATTATGTGCAGCCGGGTTATTGTTTGTCGGCTGGATTTGCGAATGATATAAGCTTTGATTGACCGTTGGCTCTGATTTTGCCCTTTCTGTTTGAGCTGCTTGTCCGTTTGTTCTCCGCGTTTTTTCCCCGGCTGGTTTAAATGAGGATTTCATAAAATCCCCGGCTTCGAGAAATTGTCTCGCGGTTTGTTCGCTCCACCCGCGATTTTCATCTATAAGGCCGGTCAAATAAGATGGATCGTAATTATATAGCTCTCCTAAGATAAGAGCATTCTTAGGAGACATGACGCCTTTCTTGCGAATATTAGATACCGTAGCATCTGCTGTACCCATAGCAAACTTTCGCCTAGCGGTTCTGCTTTGCGATTCCCAAAGCTCTATAAATCGTTCACTGGTCACTTCGGGGTTTATGCTTGCATTCATCTTTTTGGTCTGGCTCAGAATTTGCGGATCAAGCATTTGCATTGCTCCTTTGATCGCCTTTACGTTATTATAGCTTGATAACGGTTGGATAATACTAGAGAAGAAAAGATTATGGTAACTGCAAAATGATCGACTATACCTATCTGTATTAACGCCGTATCCCGCCGCGAGGCGGGGCTTTTTTTATACGCGCGCGCGGGCGACATGCAGCCTCCTAAAATATGGTTGCGGCCGATATTATATTTCATATCAATAACAAGGCTGTCTTATAATGAGCATAAAATAAAGAGAAATAAATAACTTATTTTACATGGACTTATCCCTTGCGAAACAAAGGATCGGGCTGCTATACTAGCATCGTTCCCGCGAAACAGCATAACGAACTCAAACGACGGCTTCTCATCGGAAGCCGTTTTCTCATTTGTGTTGGTTCGCGTATACCCCGGAATTTCAAAACCGAAGGAGGGGCGATTATCTGAACCAAAACAGTCGAATAATCTATGCCGATAATGCGGCTGCGTCGCGGCCATCCTGCGAGGTGATCGCGGCCATGAGCGAGGTGCTGACGACGCATTGGAGAAACCCGTCGAGCGTACATCCTCGCGGTTGCCAAAGCCGGAAGTTGATCGAGNNNTTGCCTCCGCTATCAACGCCGAACCAGACGAAATCTATTTTACATCGGGAGGGAGTGAGTCAAACAATTGGGCGCTGCGGGGCGCCGGGGTTTCCAATATCGTCACGTCTGAAATAGAGCATCACTCGGTAATAAACTGCTGCCGGAATCTGAATAAACGCGGCTTTCATTTGGGCGTCGTCACAGCAAACGGCGAGGGATCGGTTAATCTATCCTCGTTGCTAAAGCATGTGCAGCGGCTGCGGTCGCTGGTATCCATTCAGGCGGTAAACAACGAACTCGGCACGATACAGCCCATTGAAGAAGTCTCGGCTATCTGCAAACAACACAGTGCTATCCTGCATACGGACGCGGTTCAGGCATTCGGCAACATACCTGTGGACGTAAGGCGCTGGCGCGCGGATTTGCTTTCGTTGTCAGGCCACAAATTCAACGCGGCTCCGGGCGTGGGCGTGCTCTTTGTCCGGCGCGGCATTGAGTTAGCCCCGCTGATTTACGGCGGTCAACAGGAAAACCACATGCGAGGCGGCACTGAGAATGTGGCCGCTATCGTCGGGATCGGGATCGCGGCGCAGGCGGCGGTGAGGAATCTCGAAGCCAAAGAGAAACGGCTGCGGCCTTTGGTTGGAGATTTCATCGACCGGGTGCTCACTATCGCCGGCAGTCGGCTAAATGGATCGCTTAACAATCGCATAGCAGGTACGGTAAACTTCTCGTTTTCGGGCGTCGAAGGGCAAACGCTGGTCTTATGTTTAGCGAGACATGGAATATACTCATCTTCCGGCAGCGCCTGTGACAGCGATAGCGTGAAGGCTTCTCATGTAATTCAAGCTATTGGTACGCCCAAAGAATATGAGTTGGGCGCAATTCGTTTCAGCTTCTCGGACGACATTAACGAGAGGGATATTTTGTATATCCTCAATTCGCTTAAAGAGAGCATAGATTTCCTGCGGCGTCAAAGGTAAATATATTTAAAAATATCAATCCTAGCCAAATTTATATAATGTTACATATTTACCATTATGGCGCTTATAATACATTATTTGATGGATTGTCAATAATTGAAACAAAAGGTATATTAGTAGCTGTCTTGTAAAAAAATGGGGTGATCGTCATGTAATATCATCAATATGCGCGAATTATCGGGTATCAAAATTGAAGAAAAGGAATTATTTTCATGAGGATTAGTAAGTGGACTCATAACAAAAACGGGAATAATTGTATTTCTTTAATCAGTCGCGCAAGCTTGGCTATATACCAAGCATACAAAAAGAGCTCTTTGTAGGTGATGAGATTGTTCTTTCTGGTTTTTGCAGAAAATGCGGCGCGCATATTATGTCAGACAGAGATCGCATTTGCCGTATTTGCGGCCTGAAAATCAGTTGGAGTCAATGTGACGCCAAGCTTATCCCGGAGCTAACATCTTTGTAGAATGAATACCCGATGGCTGAGAGTGGGGCGCAAGAAGCGCTCCGCTCTTTGTTTTCCTGAAAAACTAATATGAGGAGATAAAAATGATTAGCAGATTCAATTTCACTGGAACACTATCGTTGCCCAAGGAAACATCCACGCGGCCCTTTGTTAAGGAAGGTACGACAAAGGATGGTCGCAAAAGCCTGTCCATGTCCTTTGCCGTCAAGGAAAGCACAAGCAATATAGGCTTTGTCGAGGCTTTTGACGCGGTTCAGCAGTCGATTATGACTATGAACAAGGACAAGGAGAAGATCACGGTGAGCTGGAATGATCGCCTCGATCCGCAAGTCATGAAGGACGTAGCCAATTACCGCAAGTTCACGGTTAATTTGGGCGAGGATCATGGAGGCCGGCAGGAATTCATTACGCAGTACGATATGATCGAGTTTTTACAGAATCACCTTCCCGGCTACAAGGGCAAAGTGCTGGTTATTGGACAGTTCTCAAAGGATTGGTATAAGGAGCGCGGCCATTACACCGACCGCTTCCGGGTACAAAGCGTATTCGCCGTGGCCGACGACGCGAAGAACGGCTTACTGCTTACGATGGATATCTACTACAACAAGGATTCCATCGACAAGGCCGATTACAAGACGGATAAGCGCATAATCATGAACGGCTACATTGAGCAATACATCAACGCGACCGAGAAGGTCAAATACATTCCTCAGCAGTTCGTTTTCAACGCCGCTTGCTACAATCCAGAAAACGAAACGCATATGAAACAGCTTGCCTATAAGCTGCGTCACGTTGATATATCGACAAAGACGATGGTTCATATGCTTTGGGAAGTCGTATTGCTGCGCGGCGCGGAGGAAGTCGAGTGGAACGAGACGATGCTTAACGACTACCAAAAGGAGCAGGTCGAGCTTGGTCTTAGAACGCCGGAGTTTTTCAAGCCCTCACAAGGCCAGATCATCGGCGATAAACTATTCGAGTATCGGCTGAAGCTGCCTATCGCAAAGGGTGACTTTGCTGAGGGGCTGGTGAACACCGACATCAAGGCTTCTGAATTCGAGGAGCAAATCTACGTTCCCGCCATGCCGAAAGGGGAACTCGAAGAAAAATCCGAAACCGAAACGCCCACGGAAAAGAAAGATAAGCCGCCTTTCGATGCCGGCGATATTGGTGACGACGACATGTTTTAGCCACTCTACCTTATCCGCTTCGCGCTCCAATTGATAAAAGCTAATAATTTTCGACAACGCATTTTTAGATGAAAGGAATGTGGTTTATTAACTATGGGCAAATTTGGCAAAAGAGTTGAGGTCGTTATTGATCCTCTGGCATATAATATCGGGCTAATCGGAGAATCTGGCATCGGCAAATCCACAGTCATGAAAGAAGTGTGCGAGAAGCTTGCCGGGAGAGACGGCTATATGGCGCTCGATATTGGCAAAGAGTGCGGCCACGACGCGATTCACGGCATGTTTTCAGAAGCTGTGCAGGACTGGAATAAATTCGAGGAAGTCGTTGACGATATCGTTGAAAACAAATTTTCTGACTATCCCGACCTCCGCGTAGTCATCATCGACACCTTGGATCAGCTTTTTGAGATTACAGAACCCAAGGTTATCCGAATGCACAATCTCGCGAACCCCGAAAAGAAGGTAGACAGCATCAAAGCCGCGTTCGGAGGATTTGGCTCCGGCGAAGATAAGGCTATCGACTTGGTGCTGACGAAAATTTGGGAGCTGCGCAACGTCGGCGTTTCGGTTATCGTGATCGGCCACACGAAAAAACGCAATATCGAGGACATCTTCTCTGGCAATACATACTCGACGCTCACTACGAATATGTCGCAGCGCTACTTCAACGCCATAAAAACGAAGCTTCATGTGCTCGGCGTCGCGTATGTTGATCGAAAGATCGTACAGGAGAAAACGGGCAAGAAGAACATCGTTACGAAGCAGGAAGAAATCAAAGGCAGAATCGTATCCGAGAGCCGCCAAATCGCTTTCCGGGACGATTCTTTCAGTATTGATTCAAAGAGCCGATTTGCGGACATTGTTGAAAGCATTCCGCTAAATGCAGACGCTTTTATTCAGGCGCTAAGAGACGCTATCGCCGCCGAGCACAGCAAAAGCGGCAAGTCCATTGAGGAAAGCGCGAAAGAGCAGCAGGCTCAGGCTGAGGCCAAGGCCGAGAAAATCAAGGCCGAAATCGAAGAAAAAAAGAACCTCAAAGCCATAGCCGAGCGCAATAAGGAGCTGATCGCTGGCATCCAGCTAACCTTCTCGAAAGCGGATGCCGTCACCAAAAAGGCCGTTAAGGAGAAAATGGCCGAGTACGGTTTCTCGTCCTTCCGCGATGAGGATATTCCGACGAAGGCGCTCGAAGAAATAGCGAATCTGCTTAAAGCCGCGTAACTTCGGCCTCGAAAGATAACCGACAGGATTCGGGGGGCATGTCCCCCCGTTTCTTTACGTCGCATTTTATTAGAAAGAGAGGCATTTGCATGGGCAAGACAGTCCGATGCGCTGTAACCGGCGAAGTGGGAACCGACGACGAATTCTACAAACGCGGCTCAAAATACTATAAGTCGCGTGAAGCATATTTACAGCGCAAAAAACGCCAGAAGATACGAAAAGCCTTGGATGCGGGGCTAGAGAAAATCTACGCAATGATTTGTGAATCTATCTTGGACATCAAAACTGAAGCCTCGCGTCCTCCGCTGCTCGCGAAAAAGCTCAGAGTATTCAAAGACTGTGATCCTGAAATAGTCTGCCTCGCCATAGAACTGTGCGGGGATAGGATTGCGGCGAAGATTGAAGAGCCGCGTTTTGGTTCGGCGTATGGTCGATACAATTACATCGTGGCGGCGCTGCTCAATGAGCTTAGTTATGCCGAGAGCGTCCAAAGGCAAAGGGATTTTCAAGAACGCAGGGAGTCTGCGCGTTTGGCGTCCGTTATAAAGATGGCTAATGACCTTGAAGGCGTATCGACAAGCCACATGAGCCGATGGCAGCGGGAGGATTGACGATGAGCCAAGAAAAAACATATCCAGCCGAATTGACTGTAGGCAGGAACATTGTCGAAGCAACCTTCGCTATGTGCCTCTGGAAGAATCCAGATTTGTATAATGATTACGAAAAGATCAACGAAAACGGAGATCAAACGCTCATCACGCAAGATGGAAAGTTTTATTTTTCGCTCGGCAAACAGATTTGGAAACAGGGCTATAAATCCATCGATCACGTAACGGTGGAAACCTACCTTAAAGGGAAACCAGCACTCAGAAAGTCGTTTGAAGGCAAAGGCGGTATGCGTATGGTTGACGATATGCGCAGCACTGTTACGCCCGAAAACATAGACGCAAGCTACGACAGCCTTGTGAAATTGAATTACCTTATGTGGCTCCACGATCAGGGCTTTAACCTGACGCCGCACATAAATCGGTTCTTGAACATGCCCTCGCACGAAATTTATGATTTCTACGAACGGGCGTTCAATGACGGGAGCCTTGCGACAGGCCACGACATCAATATTAAGCCGCTGAAAATTGACGACGCTTATATTGATAAGTGCATCAAAGGAAACGTTCGGGGAATCGCTTATGGAAAGGTGTGCAACATCCTGAATTACTTAACCCTCGGCTTGCCAAAGGGCGACTTGTATATGCTGGCAGGCTATTCGGGGGTAGGTAAATCGTCGTTTGTCTTTGAGAATTATATCCTGCCCATTTCGTGCAAGGGCATTAAGTGCGCCATAATCTCGAATGAGATGAAGGAGGAATCGTTTCAAGACTTGCTGATGATACATATTCTGACGCAGGACTTGGGCTATTGGGGGCTGAATCGCAAGCTGCTTAAACAGGGTGAGCTAAACGACGAGAACATAGAGATGTTAAATAGAGCCAAGCAAATCTCCGTAGAAAAATACGGCAACATCAAGTTTTCCAAGCTTTTTGATAATGATTTTAGAAAGATCAGAAAGATTACGCGCCAGCTCGCGCGCGACGGATTTGAGGTCATTTTCTATGACACGATGAAATCGGAGGACAATGCCAATGATATCATGTGGCAGCAGCTCCTAATCCAATCGCGCAAGCTCTTCCAGCTCGCCAGCAAGGAAAACATCAGTATAATTGCGTCGTATCAGCTTGCCCTTCACACGCTAAACAAACGCTACTTGGACGCCTCGTGCCTGAGCAACGCCAAGCAGATCAAAGAAGTCTTTTCCGAAATGGTCTACCTGCGGCCTCTTTGGGACGACGAGTATACCGGTGAAAAGAACGACGTAAAACCGTATGTGCTTCAACACGACGAAAGCGGAAAATATGGCAAGGTCGAAATCTCGTTCGCCCTTGAACCAGACAAAAAATACGTCGTCGCTTTCTTGGATAAAACGCGAAACGATAAAGACGGCCAAACCATAATCTATGAATTCGATGGTCAATTCAATAAATGGAAAGAGATCGGCTATTGTACCGTTCGCCAAGACAGGGGTTGATAGTTAATGGACGCGGTACGCTTGACGGAGTATCTGAGCCGGAATGCCGATGCCGTTATCCAACTCCTAGAGGAACTAGGCTTCGATAGGATCATTCATAATCGAGCGCAGAACAAAGTTCGCTTTGCGCGGGAGGAAGGCAGGAATCCATCGTCGGTTTCTCTTAACCTTGAAACATTGTTTTATAAATGCTTCAGCACGAACGAGCGCGGGAATATCTTTTCTTTGATAATGCTAAGGCGAAATCTGACGTTTCCAATGGCACTGGACTTTGTAGCGTCTAAGCTCGGCCTCGATAAATCGGAATTCAGCTCAAAAATCGAGATTCCGTTTGGCGGTGAACTCAAAAACATTTCTCGCAGGATAGCGGAACCAGAGCGCACCATGCCAGTCTATGACGAGTCGATCCTTGAGCCGTATCTGAATCGCTGCAATCTAATGTTCTTGCGCGACGGAATCAGCTTCGAGGTTCAGGAAAAATTCAAGGTCGGATACGATTATGAGACAAACCGCATAACGATCCCGATCTACACGCTGGAAGATAAGCTCTGCGGCATTATGGGGCGGCTTAATGACGCCGACTGCCCGAAGGAGGATCGCTACTTGCCGCTGATCCCATGCTCGCGCTCGCTTACGCTCTACGGATATTCCGCGAACTACATTTCGATACAGCGAGAGGGGCTATGCATCATCACCGAGGCTGAAAAAGGCGTTATGCAGCTCGCGTCTATCAACCGCCATACCGGGCTTTCAACCTGCGGCTGCTCAATTAGCGACGTACAGCGACGGTATCTGAAGTGTCTAAGAACCCCTCGCATTATTTTGTCTTACGATGAAGGGCTTGCCGAACACAACATGCGCGAAGAAGCAAAGAAACTCATTGAAGACAATGCGCTTATGAAGAATCAAGTCGGCTATATTTACGACCGGCAAAATGTAATTCTAAAATCCGGCTCAAAGAATTCGCCTACCGACATGGGGAAAGCGGGATTTGATGAGCTGCTAAAAAATCACGTCGTCTGGCTTTAAGGAGAGTACATGACAACTGTATACAAGGGCGGCAGCGGCTCTATTTTGCATGGAGATAATTTAGATGTAATGGCCTCCATTGCAAACAGCTCCGTCGATAGCTGCATATCGGATTTTCCATATGACCTATCTTTTATGGGCAGGAAATGGGACAAGACGGATAACTTTTACGACTGGTGCAAGCGCAGGGCAGACAAACTTTATGAGGTCATCAAGCCCGGAGGCTACGCGGCAATCTTCGGCCATCCAAAAACCAATCACAGAATGAAATGCGCTTTTGAGGACGCCGGGTTTAGGATCGTTGAAGAAATCGACTGGATTTACTTATCTGGAATGCCCAAAAATCAAGACATCGGAAAGCTTTTTGATAAGGCGGCGGGAGCTGAACGGGAGGTTATAGGCGAGAAAGGCTTTCATAGCTTTGCCGTATCAAGGGCTGACAAGAATCACGGCGTGTTGGGAATGGATAATAGAAGCTTCGAGGAAGCTAACGCGCTTACTGCGCCGGCTACGGATATGGCCAAGAAGTGGGACGGCTGGAAAACTGCCGGCTTAAAACCCGCGCACGAGCCTATCACCATATTCCAAAGGCCGCTTGAAGGAACGTATATTGCGAACATTGAGAAACACGGCTGCGGCGCTATGAACATCGACGCCTGCCGCGTTCCGATTTCGCAAGGCGATATCGACATGCTGAACGCAAAGGCATCCAAAAATCCAACGAACAAGTATTCAAATAGAGGAGATAAGATTTACGGCCATTATGCCGAGGATCGTGCATGTCCCGCGAATCAATCAGGGCGCTTTCCGTCCAACGTCATTCTCGATGAACACATTGCCGAAATCCTAGACGAGCAGACGGGAGAAAGCAAGTCAACGGGAGGCACAGGCAAAGCTTCGCGCAAAAACCGAGCGAGAAAAATCTACGGCGCTTTTCAAGATAAGGCCAACGAGGATTATTTTAACCCGTCTCTAGGCGGTTACGGTGATTCTGGCGGCGGGAGTCGCCTCTTTACGATAATCAAATACGTTCCCAAAGCGCCGCCATCAGAGAAGAAGCTGCCGAATGGTGAGCGGAATACCCACGTAACCATCAAGCCTGTTGCGCTGATTAAGTGGCTGATTAAGCTTCTTACGCCGGTTGACGGCATGACCATCGACATAACTGCCGGAAGCTGTACGCATGGCGTCGCCTGTGAAATGCTAAACAAAGACGAGGGATATAACCTATTTTGGATCAACATCGAAATCATGAATGAAGCAGCGGAGCCTTACTGCGCGATAGGAAAGGCGCGGGTCGAGGCAATATGAGCGCCAATAAAAAACCATGTTCCACATGCAAAAATCGAGGCTGGGAAACCATGAGCGCCGTCGCCGCCTGCAATTGTTGCGAAGCGCCGGACTACGAGTTTTACAGCGAGGAGGGAGATTTATCACACAGCGAGAAGCCGATCCGAGAATCGAAGCACTAAGGGCGCAGAAAAAGCGTCTTTATTCTATTTCCAAGCTAAATACTATTGAGAATTGCCCATACGAAGCCTACCGCCAATACGTCCTGCATGATCGCGGCGAGGACGGCGTTTACGGCATAATGGGAACCCGAATCCATGACGTGCTTGAAGCTATCGTCAACGGCGAAGCCGACGCCGCGCAGCTCCTACCGGCGCTGGACGACGAGCTTGAAAATCTGCGGGTGCTAAATCTCGACTTCCCGAAAGACTTCAAGGGCGGGACAGCGATCCGGGACAATTGGATC
>QMCD01447829.1_pt1 | contig 20406 bp, 13 predicted proteins | sample 1821841 | NCBI WGS metagenome assembly QMCD01 (sample SAMN01991225, study PRJNA193472) | Termite gut metagenome, whole genome shotgun sequencing project. | isolation source: worker | host: Macrotermes natalensis
CTTTAGTCGCTTTAATAACAACATTAAGTCCTTCATCAGACTTCTTTACTTCAGAGATCAGGCTTTTCAGCTGGTTTTCATTTATTTCTTTCCTGTAATATTTCTTTTTCAAATCTTGTATCTTGGACGCTACAAAGCTGTTCCGTTCCAGAAGCATCTGCCGTAGTCCCATATAATTGGTTTCCTTTAGCGATGTATAATCTTCGTAATTGGCTACGTCTGCATAATAGTAGATTTTGTCCTGTTCTCCCAGGATAACAGTAACAGATTTTGATCCGGGAATTTTTATCTCCCCTGTTGGTGCAGGCATTGCAATGTCCATTACTTGTGGTATACTGAGGGTGGTGCAAAACATGAAAAATGTAATAAGTAGCATATTCATATCCACCATCGGGGTGAAATCCACTCTTAAAGTTCTTCGTTGAGGTTTTCCTTTTTTGTCCTTTCCTCCACTGTTGGTATCTATACTAGCCATAATATTTGATTTTTTAAGGATTAAACTTCTATTTTTACTTAATAGAGCAATATTGTGTTGAAATTCCATAAAAGGACTGTACTTTTTTCCGATATATTTTATCTTTGTGTTTTGTAAGCGGTCAGTAGCAGCCCTGTCAATCTTTCTAACTAAGGTCGTAGACCTGTTTATTCTTTCGTATCTAAAACAACAATAATTAGTTACGATAAAATAATTTTGCATTAAATACCTTCTTATATTCATAATATAAATATATACTTAAGCTAATGAAACAAAGGATATTACTTCTCATCACCATATTTGTCTATTTTATATTTATATTTTGTATAGAGAAGCTGGCTTTCATGTTGATGCATTCTTCTGCCGGAGGAGGGATTACATCTTCTGAAATCTTTCAGGTGTTGTATCACGGCTTACCGCTCGATATGTCTATGAGCGGATACCTTGCAGCCATCCCGGCACTTATACTTATTTTTTCCATCTGGATCGAACCTAAGGTCATAGCTAAGGTATTCAATGTATACTTTGGAATAATTCTTTCTCTGGTAGTAGTTATAGCAGTAGTTGACCTTGTTGTATATCCGTATTGGGGTTTCCATTTCGATTCTACTGTATTCCTTTATTTACAAAAGCCGAAAGAAACTTTTGCAAGCGCTTCCGCTCTGGAAATTATTATGGGATTTTTGGCTGCAATAGTGTTTAGTCTGATTGTATACATTGGTTATGTGTTTATAATCCGTAAGCAGATATTAAAATTAACCGTACCTAAATCTATATGGAAGGCTTGTCTGGTTATGATACTTTTGACTGCGGCCTTATTCTTACCAATACGAGGAGGGGTGACCGTTTCAACAATGAATGTAGGGAAAGCCTATTTCAGTGATAATATGTTTCTTAATCATGCGGCGATCAATCCTCAGTTCAATTTGATGTATTCTTTCTTCAAATCGGATAACTTCGGCTCGCAATACCAGTTTTATGATAAGACCGAAGCTACGGCTATTTTTGATACACTAATGATACAACCGCCTGCAGACAGTATTCCGCAATTACTGAATACCGACCGGCCCAACATAATATTATTTATACTAGAGAGTTTTTCTGCTGAAGCGGCCTTGGACTCTGTCATTGCACCTAATATGAGCCGTTTTGCAAAAGAGGGTATCTTATTTGATAATTTTTATGCGAATAGTTTCAGAACCGACAGAGGGTTGGTTTCCGTTCTCAGTGGTTATCCCGCACATCCAACGGTTGCCATTATGAAGTATCCGCAAAAAACGGAGAATCTGCCTACTATTCCAAGAACATTGAAACAGGCAGGGTATGAGAACCTTTCATTTTATTACGGGGGCGATGCCGACTTTGCAAATATGCGGTCGTATTTTGTTGGAGCCTGTGCGATTAAAGAAGTCGTTTCGGATAAAGATTTTCCGCTAAATGAGCGAATGACTAAGTGGGGGGCACCGGATAAATTTCTTATTGACAGGGCGTATAAAGATATAACGACTCAGAAGCAAGAAACACCGTTTATGAAGACAGTATTGACACTTAGCAGCCATGAGCCATTTGATGTTCCTGTACATAAGTTTGGAGAGCCTTTCCTGAATGCAGTATCATATACGGACGAATGTTTAGGTAGCTTTGTTGAACGGCTGAAATCAACAGCCTTATGGGATAATACACTCCTTATATTTATTGCAGACCATGCGATGCAGTCATATCCCGGTGGTCTGAACAATAGCGATCCCAGACGATTTCATATTCCTATGATTTGGCTTGGTGGGGCTGTGAAAGAACCAAGGGTTGTATCTGATTTTGGTTCGCAGAACGATCTGGCGGCTACTTTACTGTCTCAGTTAAACTTAAGACACACTGACTTTAGATTTAGTGCAGATATGTTGAATCCGAATAGTCGCAAGTTTGCTTTTTACTCTTATGTAAATGGTTTTTGTATGACAGATTCGACAGGGACAGTTACTTATGATAATGACAGGCAGGAGATTATTCACCAATCAGGGAATGTTGAACTGGAAAAGAGCGCAAAGGCATTTTTCCAGAATATGTATATGGATTTAGGGGAGAGATGAAGTTTCAGCCCCGTTTCCGAATTGTTTTATGGGTTATAATATAAAAGCTGAGAATATTTTTATATTTTTGTGTCGCCAATGAATGGCCCTGTAGTTTAATGGATAAAATAAAGGATTCCGGTTCCTTAGCTGTGGGTTCGATTCCCGCCAGGGTCACAGAGTGTAAATATCACTGTAAATAAGTAATTTACAGTGATATTTTATTTTTAGCCATATATTTCTTTCTTTCCTGCCAGCAATGTGTTCCGCATCAATGAGATAATGGTCATAGGTCCTACGCCTCCGGGAACGGGGGTGATATAAGATGCTTTATGCGCAACTTCATCGAAAGCTACATCACCTTTCAGCCTGAAGCCCGATTTTGTCTCGGTAGATGGCACGCGGGTTGTACCTACATCTATAACAACAACACCTTCTTTGACCATATCACCTTTGAGGAATTCAGGAACACCAAGGGCGGCAATGATAATATCGGCGCTCTGGCATACTTCCTTGATGTTTGGCGTACGGCTGTGGCAGACCGTTACGGTGGCGTCGCCCGGATAACCCTTCTGCATCATAAGATTGGCTACAGGCTTACCTACTATATTGCTACGGCCAAGAACAACGCAATGTTTTCTCTGGGTTGGTATCTCGTATCTTTTCAGTAGTTCCAATATGCCTGCCGGAGTAGCCGAAACAAAGCAAGGCAAACCGATGGACATGCGTCCTACATTGATAGGGTGAAAGCCATCCACATCTTTCCGGTAATCTATTGCCTCAATCACTTTTTGCTCCGAAATATGCTTTGGCAGAGGGAGTTGAACTATAAAGCCATCCACATCAGCATCATTGTTCAACTTATCGACGCAGGCTAGTAAATCCTCTTCACTGACATTGTCTTCGAAGCGGATAAGGGATGATTTAAATCCGACCTCTTCGCATGTCCGCACTTTACTGGCTACATAGGTTTCGCTACCACCATCGTGTCCGACAAGTATAGCTGCCAGATGAGGTGTTTTTCCTCCTGCGGCCTTTATTTGCGCTACTTCTGCTGCTATTTCTTTTTTCATCTGCGCCGAAATGGCTTTTCCGTCGATTAGTTGCATATATATGGGTTTAGTGATGTATGATAGTGCTTCTCTTAATGCAAATATACAAATATGAATGTAATAGAGTTAATGATCCAAATGAAAAGAGGACATCCCTGTGCCCTCTATTCCTATTATTTGTTACTTACCTCTACTTTCTGGGTAGGGGCAAATTGACTATTCCGTTTATCTACCGAAGCTATAAAGTTATCAGCCAGATGAGCGAATGCCATACCTGTTATCGTATTCTCATTCAGGGCCACCGGCGTACCTTTATCCCCTCCTTCACAGATACTCTGTACGATAGGGATTTGTCCTAGTAAAGGTACATTCATATCTTCAGCCAGATTTTTAGCTCCATCCTTACCAAATATGTAGTACTTGTTTTCCGGCAGTTCAGCAGGAGTGAACCATGCCATATTTTCTACCAGCCCTAGTATTGGCACATTGACCTTATCATTGGTAAACATATTGATTCCCTTGCGCGCATCGGCCAGAGCCACCTCCTGAGGCGTACTTATCACTACTGCACCTGTGATAGCCAGCGTTTGCACCAATGTAAGGTGTATGTCACTTGTGCCGGGAGGAAAGTCGATAAGGAAATAATCGAGGTCTCCCCAATTGGCATCGGCTATAAGTTGTTTCAAAGCATTTCCTGCCATTGCGCCACGCCATACCACAGCATCGTTCTTGTTCACGAAGAAGCCTATGGAAAGCATTTTTACGCCATATTTTTCAACAGGGATAATATATTCTTTACCATCTATCGGTTCTAAATATGGCTGAGCTTCTTCTTCACCAAACATTTTGGGTAATGAAGGTCCGAATATATCGGCATCCAATAACCCCACCTTATAGCCCTTTTTAGCTAGGGCTACAGCCAGATTTACCGATACGGTACTTTTACCTACACCACCTTTTCCTGATGATATGGCAATGATATTTTTCACCTGAGGAAGAAGTGTCGCCGGTTTTGGTTGCTCCGCCTGCTTGGTTCTTACTTCTATATTACCTTTAATTTCAATGCCGGGATCTGCATATGTAAGTATAGCTGTCTCGGCCGCTTTTACAACCGATTTAATAAACGGATCGTTCGGTTTGTCAAACATCATGGAGAAACTTACTTTCATGCCATTGATATGTATATCATCGGATACGAAGCCCATTTCCACAATATCTTTCCCTGTACCGGGATAACGCACATTGCGTAGTGCGTCGATAATCAGTTTAGGATATATATTAGCCATTTTTAGTTGATTGATTTAATTCGTTACTGCGTCCGTAACTGCGATACGGGTCTTTTTCGATTTCAATATCGGGTTCAGTCCAGTTATCACGTGCGGCGCACTCAAATTTTATATACTTGATATTTAAACCACGCGAAAGCCATTGTTGTTCATAGAACGTCTGTATTTTAAGAATATCATCCACTAGTCCCGAATGATATAGGTCATCTGACTGGAACAATACAGGAAGCGTATTGGCTTTTACCATTTCACAGGTGTATGTAAACATGAAATTACTATCGGTCTTCAGGTGTATGATACCATTGTCTGACAGAATCTGACGATACAGTCTCATAAAACGGGTTGAAGTCATACGCTTGTTTACCTTACCCATTTGCGGATCGGGGAACGTTATCCATATCTCGGAAATTTCCCCTTTGGCAAAGAAGTGGGTTATCAGTTCGATATGGGTACGCAGGAAAGCTACATTTGTCAATTTTTCGTTGAATGACTGTTTTGCACCTGTCCACATTCTGGCGCCTTTTATATCTATTCCGATAAAATTCTTGTCAGGAAACAGTTTCGCCAGACCTACAGTATATTCGCCTTTACCGCAACCCAGTTCGAGAACAATAGGATTATCATTTTTGAAAAACATCGCATTCCACTTGCCTCTCATTTCAAATCCCTTTTCTTGCAGAACTGCAAACGGGTATTGGAATACGTGCGGATATTCCTCCATGTTGGCAAATTTGGCAAGTTTATTCTTTCCCATTGGTATTCGTTATATTATGAGTGCTTTATACCTCTTAAGTATTTGTTTAATTCTGTCACTAATTCGTATACAGTCGTTACAGGATTTTGTTGAGAATATGGTAAATATTTTTGATTCAAATGTAATTTTTTCGCGTTTTTGATTGCTGTCTCTTGATTTGCATCGGCATGTACCAGAAGACGATTGTAGTTTTTCAAACAGTTCTCCAATGATTTTCCATACCTTATATAGTTATATCCAAAGTAATCAGTTAGCTGCTTATAATAAAAACTTCTTAGATGCTGTTGTTCTGTGTAATGGAAATGCAAATAAAACCACAACTCAAAAGCGTCATTTGAATATGCTACCTTATAGCCTTTCTTTTTAGCAGATGTAATAGCATTGTCGAAATCAGAGAACTCTGCTGCACCTCTTTTTACATCCATATCAAAAACACACCATATCTCGTCGAATTTAGTTCTTCCCTGATTATATAACTTCTCTATTTTTTCACAAAACTCAATAAGTTGAAGTTTAGTTCTTCCTTTAGAATCTTCGCAAACTACTTTTATTGAAACTACATCAAACGATTCGAAATATTTTGTTTCGGTTTGCCCCTCACATACTATCAGTATAGTTTTGTTTGGGGGAAAAGCCTCTATACGATATAGAGTCCGTTTCTTCTTTTCCCATGGTTTGAGTTTATGTTGTGCCATTATTCTTCTTTTATCTCATTATCTTCTATCTTACAGAAATTATCCCAATTTCCCAGAAAGGGGATAGCACCGTATTTGCCTTGAAGATAGTCTTTTTCATATCCCTTTTCCCGGATTCCTTTCAGTTCTATAAGAGTATAGAGGTAGCTACAGCCATATTTATCTTTTTCTACAAAGTCAATCTGATCTCTTCTTAACAGGTCGGGTGACATCAGCTCTGTAGTGTGTGTTACTACTATTAGTTGGGAATGTTTATTTTCTTTAGAGTTGAATAGAGATAATATTTTTTTAGTTAGAAGAGGGTGCAGTTTGGCACCGAATTCATCAATTACGAGAGGAAAGCCAAGTTTTAAAGCTGATAATATAGAGAGGCTGCTATTCAACATTTCCTTTGTTCCCTCTGATTCCATCATGTCGAATATGGTCTCTGCTTTTCCTATTTCTTCGAATTTCTCATTATATGTTTTGTGGACTCCTAATAAGAGCTTCTCTTTTTTTTCAGCATCTCCTTTTTTATCGTTGTTATACTCAATAAAGTTTAAGTCTGAGATACCAATGTCTGCATATTTAAGAAGGTCTACAATTTTGCTCTTTAATAATTCATCATCTAAGAAATCGTATCGATCCTCTTTCTTTGGAGGAATATTTATATCCATAAATTGTTCGAGAGTCTTTACAATCTTATCAGCTAATTTATCCGAGAAAGATTCAGCAACGCTTAGGAACAACGTCTTTTCGGTAAATAGTTTTGATTTCATATTGGCTATATCATAACCAACTGCCATGTGTGATTTAGTAACCGTTACATTTTGCCCCTCTCTTATAAAAGCAGGTGTCTCCCGTTGGTTAGTAATGTATAACCATTCACTATTTATTTTTTTCCAATCCGATTCAAAACCGTATCTGTATTTTATGTTATCAATATAAAAAATGAGTTGAAAGAAGCAAGGTTCTACTCTAGTCTTTTCTGAGAAAAGAAAATGATCCAAAACAGAAATACCTTTTCCCTCCGATAAACATTTTAAAATTATATTACAGAAAGTCATTAAAGCTTTTATAACATTGCTTTTTCCACTGGCGTTAGCACCGTAGATAACCTTGGACTTTAGTAATTCTGTTTTTTCTTTTATCTCAATAATATTATTTTCATCTAAACTTTCATTGGATGATCTAATATTAGCTTTAGACATTCTGAGAGTTTGAATGTCTTTGAATGATTTGAAATTACCAAAACTAAATTCTTCAATTAGAAACATTGGCTCTTATTTTATGTTTTCGTAAATACTTTACAAATATAACGATTAAGATGAGAGAATACTATATCAGATAGTATTTATGGAACATCTTAACATAGATAAAGTTTTTTAGAACTGTTGCATATCGCACAGTTTCCGGTAATATCCGTTCATCTCATACAATTCGTCGTGATGTCCGCGTTCCACGATTATACCTTCGCTCATCACACATATTTCATCCGCATTCTTGATAGTGGATAAGCGGTGAGCGATAACCAGCGTTGTGCGGTTTTTCATCAGTTTTTCCAAAGCGTCCTGCACAAGGCGTTCCGATTCGGTGTCCAAAGCAGATGTTGCTTCATCCAGGATCAATATCTGAGGATTCTTCAGTATTGCACGGGCAATGCTGACGCGCTGGCGTTGTCCGCCCGACAGTTTGCTGCCACGGTCTCCTATACTGGTTTCATATCCTTTCTCTGTGGCGGTAATGAAGTCATGTGCATTAGCTACCTTGGCGGCCTCGATAACCTGTTCCATTGTGGCATTTTCTACCCCAAACGATATATTATTGAAAAACGTATCGTTAAACAGGATGGCTTCCTGATTCACGTTGCCCATCAGCGCCCGTAAATCATGTACATCAGCATCCTTAATGTTGGTGTCGTCGATGTATATACCTCCTTCATTTACATCATAGAAGCGGGGCAGGAGATCGGCCATTGTCGATTTTCCGGAACCGGATTGTCCTACCAGTGCAATGGTCTTGCCTTTTGGTATTGTGATGCTGACATCTTTTATTACCCAGTTTGTCTCGTATCTGAACAATACATTCCGGTAAGTTATTTCCCTGTTGAAAGATATTGGTTTCGGGTTTGCAGGGCTCTTTATATTATTTTCAGCCTTTAATATTTTGTCTATACGTTCTACCGAAGCCATACCTTTCTGTATGGCATAAGCCGATTTAGAAAGATCTTTTGCCGGATTGATAATCAGGTAGAAAATAGTCAGGTAATATATAAATCTCGACGCATCCATATATCCGCTACCTTCCAGAATGAGAGATCCTCCGTACCATAGCACCAAAACAATGGTTATTGTCCCTAACAGTTCACTCATCGGATGTGCCAATTGTTGTCTGCGTGCGATACGGTTCGACATGTTACGGAATATATTACTTGTTTTATCGAAACGTTCGATCATCTTTTCTTCGGCATTAAATGCTTTAATAATGCGCAGTCCGCTAAGGGTTTCTTCTATCTGCGACATCATACCGCCCCATTGGGATTGAGCCTCTACGGATTGTTTTTTCAGGCTCTTACCGACTTTACCCATAATGTACCCGGAAATAGGCAGCAGAATGAATACAAATATAGAGAGTTTCCAGCTGATGAATAGCAATGTACCCAGATATATCATAATCATAATCGGGTTTTTACTGATCATATCCAGAGAACTCATCACAGAGTTTTCTACTTCACCCACATCTCCGGTCATGCGAGCCATAATATCACCTTTGCGTTCATTGGAGAAGAAGCCAAGAGGAAGAGACAAGACTTTGTCGTTTATCTGTTTGCGTATATCTCTTACAACCCCGGTGCGCACATCCGTAATGAAATAAGCGCTGAGGTAGGTAGTTCCTGTTTTCAATATGGTCATTACTACCAGAATCAGGCCTAATATAAGCAGAACTGCGGCTGCCGAATGAGTATCCATAGTTTGGGAAAGGTAATAATATACATTGTTCTCCAAAATCTTAAAGTTGAATATACTTGAAGAATCCATTGGCATGTATTCATAGACTTTGTCGTTCACCTTAAATAAAATCTGAAGAATTGGAACAATCAACGCAAATGAGAATACATTAAGGAAAGCACTCAGTATGTTGAAAAAGATATTGAGTATTACTTGTCTTTTGTATGGCGGAACAAACCGCTTGATAAGTGAAATAAAATCGTTCATCAAAAGATGTTTAGTTGATAAAAAGTATAGCCTCAAGAGAGGCTATTTCAAAAACGGCTGCAAGTTAGCTATAATTCTTCTCTTAATGAATAGCTTTTATTTATTTTCACTAATATGACTAACAATTGCCATGAAAATTAGCAATCTTTTTATCCTGAAAAATAATCAGTTCTTACCAACTTATATATAAAAAGGTAACAAAGGTAACACATGTTTCAGCTTTTAGCTGATAGCTATCGCATAAGTGGCTTTACGGTAAATAGTATTTTCACGCGAAGATGCTAAGGCGCAAAGTCCAATTCATCATTTATAACTCATGATTCATAACTTATTATCGCATTTACGTTTATTAACTACATTTAGTTAAAACCTGACACATCTGACAGTTTTTCCTTTGTTTTCATCTTGTTATTTTTGCATCCGTTAACTATGATAGTTAAAAGGTAACAAAGGTTACACAAAGAGCAATTAATAATTAAGAATGAATAATTAATAATTGGCTTGTTATGCTAAGCTGAACGAAGCGTCTCTTTTATAAGAACTCCGTGCTACTCCTTTTTGGCTCCGCCGACCGTTGGTTCTCCGTGTTTAAAAATAAAAGGTAACACATTTTTGGCTTTTAGCTGATAGCTTATGTACAAAACTTGACAAACCTGACGACTTTTCACACAATTTTTTATTATCACTTTTTCTTCTAAAAACTCCGTAACTTCATCTTAATCAGGGATGAGATATTTGTAACTATAACAAAGGTAACAGATATATCAGTTAACAGTCATCAACTCATAAGCAGGGGAAGCGAATCATCCCGTAAATAAAAAGACTCCGTGCTACTCCGTTTACTCTGTGGTTAAAAATAAAAGGTAACAAAGGTTACACAAAGAGCAATTAATAATTAAGAATGAATAATTAGCTTTTACCCTCTCTGTAGCCTCCCCTCGGGGAGGTTGGAGGGGCCACCAATATTTCAAAGAACGGTCAGCTAATAGCTAAAGGCTATCGGCTAATAACATAGATAAATATTTTTTAATAAGATCAAATAAAAACGAGACTATCTCTTATTTGAAATAGCCCCGTTTCGAATAAAACTCAAATAATTGCTAAGTTACTCGTATGATGCCGGAAAAGAAGTTATCCTTAACCGGGCAGTGCCCATAGGCACAAGTATGATGTCATCTACTTGGGATGATTTTTCACAGTCTTCGTCGGGTAATACACCACATAATTTATATTGATCTAATTTCCATGATGGTATTTGTCTCCCTTTTGCCTTTATTACAAGAGGAGAGTTCTGCTGGGTAAACGGATAATTATCCGCAGGCCATGTCCTTTTTTCAACAACAAGATTGCTGAATGGTTTCTCTGGATCTAAAACCAAGGCGTAATTCCACGCTGTCTTAGGATATATCTCGTACGATGGCCATTTGGACGGATCGGCACTTTCCTGCCATTTCGAGTCCCAGATGGCGCTTTCTTTACTATCTACCTTCTTGTATTCTTCATCGATGTTGAGCGATAGAGTCAATGGCCCGTAATCAACGCTTACACTGTTTTTGTTCACTTGCCATGTTTTCAGCGAGAACTCCATCGGATAGGTAACTTTTACTATATCCCCGTTGCTCCATTCACGGTTGATACATGCATATTTACCTGCAACCAGATCCGCAGGGATTTTCTTCCCGTTTATTTCCAGTTGCGCATCTTTTGTCCATGACGGGATACGGAGATAGAATGGAAATCTCACCTTTTTCGGTGTGTTTACTTTAAACCGGATTGCTCCGTCAAACGGATATTGCGTATCTTCACCGATAGTGATCTCAGTGCCGTCACCCACTTTCACTTTTGCCTCGCAGGCCGAATAGATGGCTGCTGCAACGCCATTGTCAGGAGTTGCAAGAATCAGGTTCTCTATAAAATAAGGCCAGCCCTGCGCATGGTTGTGCTGGCAGCAACGGCTGCTGAACGGATTCATTGCCAGAAAAGGCCCTCCGTTGTCGATACCCGGCTTGTGATTTTCGGAATCGCTTTGCACATGGTTCGGACAAGTGATATAGCGCAACGATTTCAGGTCGGGCATCATTGAAGCTGGATAGGAATTGAACGCGATATTTTCGCAATGCTCTGCCCACAACGGGTCTCCCGTGTACCACAACATCATTTCATCCGAAGCCATTTGCTCTACAAAACCGCATGTTTCCGTGCCTTGACGAGGATCTATATACCCCATACGTGCATTTTCATCTGCGCCGAACATTCCCCCCGATACTTGTCCGAATGTGCGGCGTATGAGATCATGTACGTTATAGGTGGCGTGAAGATGTGCCGGGTCTTTGGTGAGCATATAGTAGGTAGCAGGCTCCCTGAAGCCTTGTGCTATATTCACATTATGCCAGTTCGGAAGAGTCGAATCCTGCATCCAGTTGGCTGTATTACGGTGTATTTTATGAACCAGTTCCAGAAGGAAAGAGTCTCCGGTGATATTGTATAGCCAATATACACTGTATATATTATCCCCACCTCTGGAATTCTCCCAATAGTCTTTCAGAAATTTTTCATCAGGAACGGTCAGCTGCCATTTGAAATAATTGGTCATCAGATTAATAACGCGCTTGTCGTTCGAGTATTCGTAATAGGATTGCAGACACCATAACATGATCATGTTAGCCCAGAGTTCTCTTTTTCCGTCTCTTTCATTGACCGGACCGAAATATCCGTCGGCTTGCTGACTTTTTATGGCTGCTTCTATCCATATTTTTGTTTCGGCAAGCATTTTCGGATCATTCAGTATGTAGGCCATGTTGCCATATCCTTTGAGCCAGTAAGGGACTTCTTCCCATCCGTACTCTCCTCCGGCATTAAGCCACGCATTGTTCTTTTTGTTGAGCCATGCGCTGATTTCGCCCAGTTGCCCGGCCAGTCCGTCCCGCTGAAGCTCGAGCATCCGTTTTGTCCAGCCTTTAGGCTGCACTTTACCTACTGGCAATTTTATAAAATTATTGGGCAATAAAGGAGCCTTGTTACTTGTATAGTGATTGTTGAGGGCCTTTACTGACGGTCGGTTCACGATTGTAACATCAATGTCGCCTCCCGATGCAGAAATACTATTGCTGCATAAGAAGAGTGTAACTGCGATTAAGCTGTTTAAAAGACCTTTTTTCATATGTATTATTTAAAATTTATTCTGTTTTCTGAACGTATGACTAGCAATATTCTATTGAAGAAAATAATTGTACCGGACTATCACAGCCCAGTACAATGTAAAAGTATTTATTTAATTACTATAGAAAATTATTTTGTCATTCTGTCGTTCAGCATCTTGATATAATATCCGCCTACTACCGAACGGGCTTTGAATCCGACATGTGTTTTACTGTCCGTATTGTACCAATCGCTCATAGGTACACGGTCAGTCGTTTCATTCATGAACTTATGCACAGGAGTAATGAATTTCAGGAATGTGGCATTATCATCAGCCAGTGTCGCTGTCCAGATAATCCAGTCGGCTTTCGTATAGTTCTTCCTGCTATCGAGTGGTAATCCGTATTCATTCTGTTTGGTCAGATAATAAGGGAGCTCTTTCTGAGCCACAGATTCAGGGAATATATTTAATTTGAGAATCTTGTTCCATATCAAATTGTATTTCTGGCTCCATGTTCCCGGTTGGTCGAATGTCAGGCGGTAGTGGTCGCCATCATCAGCCATCTTCATCCATTCTTGTGCCATCTCCTTGGCTTTAGTTGTATATTTTTCAGCAATGTCTTTCTTCCCGAGCATATCTGCCAGATATCCGTAAGATGCAATACCCATAATTGCTTTCACCGAAAGGTTTACATTGTGGGCGAAGTGACCTGCAAAGTCGTCGGTACAAAGCTGATTTTCCGGATCGAGTCCTTTTTCTACAAGGTAATCTGTCCATGTGGTCAGTACATCCCAATGTTTTTCCGCGTATTTTGCATTTCCTTCCACAGCGGCTATAGCGGCGGTCAGAGCCAGCATGTTTCCGCCTTCTTCCACAGGCATGTCGCCACCGTATGTTTGTCCGTTAGCCCAAGGATATGTACCGACATCGTGCGCAGGAAACGGTTTTACCCATTTGCCACTCTCGCTGTAGTAGAAGATATGATTGAGCAAGCCTTTCGCCAGTTCCGGATTGTAGTACAGGAATAATGGAGCGGAAGGATAGGTTACGTCTACTGTCCCGATAGATCCGTTACTATTGTTTTCTTTGGATAAGAATAACAGGTCTCCGTTCGGTGCTTCTACAAGCTTGTGTGCGGATATGGCCTGACGATAAGCCAGCGCACACAATTCGGCATATTCTTTTCCCCCGGCCTGAGCTGCTTCATTCATTAGCCTGAAATCGAAGTCGCTACATTTGTTGCTCAGGCTGACAAACTCTTTATTGGCTTCAACAAAAGCCTGCTCTATCGATTTGTCGCCTTTCTTATTCCAGTATGGGCGAAGATTCTCTTCAAAATACTGGATGGAATAAATGTCATCGTATCCGATAAGTACTTTTCCCGAGGCGGATTTACCGCTACCCAGAGTCTGCGATATAGCCAGGCTTGCATTGTCTTTGGAGCTTACGTCTCCTGCAAGTTTTCCGTTCTTTACAAAATCGTTTCTCATTTGATAAGGATCACCCACATTATATGTAGAGTTGTTTTTCTCTCCACTCAGATAGAAATAACCCCAGTCGATACGGATATCGTCACCTCTTTTTCCCAGGATTTTTTGGTTGGTGCTTCCTGTTTTAAGGAACAGCAGCCCGTCTTTTTCAAATCCTTCGGCTTTACTTTCCTGTGATGGAATATTCAATGCCCAGTTTGGCGCCGCTTCGAAATAGATTTGAATGTCGTGTTCCTTGCCATCCAATGAATTGATATCATATGAAATATAGTTCACCGGACGTGATACGAGATTAAGGTCGTCCATGAGCAGCGGTGCAAGGAACGAGAGTTTCAGTTCTACGTTTCCACACTCGAAAGTATAATGGGTCTGGGTTGCCTGTACATCAGCGGATTTCTGTACTGCTGTTGTACTCAGGAATGTTTCGATATTATCTTCCACATAGATGCCAAAATCCACGAGAGCTCCTCCCATTTTGTTATGACAATGCGCTGCAATGACATTTTTGCCTGCTTTCAGTGTACTTTTTACTTCATCACTGAGTGTGATCTGTACATCTTTTTTCCATTCATATCCTGTCTTTACCACCTGTATGCCGTTTATGTACAGCTCGAAGATGTCGTCATGTGAATATATAAGGAATACCTTTTTATCCGACAGGTCTTTATCCAGATTTATATTCCGGCGTACCCATATGTCTTTGGTTTCCCATAGTGTGTTTACATTGGTTTCCTCCGGCGTTCCGAATGCTGCTTGCCCTTCTTTCCAGCCGTTATCGTTAAATTCGGCTTTTTCCCAGCCTTTAGCCGGAGTATTGAATGTATATTTGCCAGCCCAGGCTGTTGTTACAGACATGCCCGCTACAGCTTTTATAGGAGTTCGTTCTACACCCATAAAGCGATATGCTTCTCCATCGACACGTATTACCCCTAATAGAGGGAATTCTTTGCCTGTCCAGTGTTTCACTGATTCATCATACAGATTATCGGTTGCCGACCACGCTGAGGTGTAAGGGTCAATTGTTACCAATGGGTAAGCAGGTGCCCGTAAGTCGTTTTTGATAATCTGTGCCGGTTCTTTAGTGCCACCGCAACTAAATAGCCCGGTGAGGCATAAGAGATAAAGTAAATTTTTCATTTAATATATTTATTTCAAAGAATTACATATTTCCAGGTTAATTTGTCTTAGTCGAGGTTCTTCCAGTTTGATAACTTTGCGGTCATATGTCATCAATCCGTTTATCTCGCCTTCTACGTCAGTTGTCTGGGTATAAACTGCAGCTGTGAATCCTCTTTTGATAAAACCTTTTAATATTTCTGCGTATTTGATATATTCATCTGTAACTTCTTTTGCATTTTTAAATTGAACATATCCCCAGTTTTTGTCGGTCTGCCAAAGGTGATTTTCGAGAGGTAAGCCAATGCCGCCATATTCTCCCAGTACATTAGCTCTTTTGGCATCGAAAAGGAACATATCCGGTCCCGGATAGTTGTGCAAGTCTATCATATCCCCTACATGGTAATGATTGCCGCCACTGGCCGGATTTACCAGGCGGGAAGGGTCGTGATTCTTGGTCCACGCTACAATTTCAGGTGTTTTGAATTGTCCCCATGCTTCATTGAACGGAACCCATACTACAATTGAAGGATATGAAATCAGATAATCCATAATTTCTCTCCATTCTTTGCGATATACATTTTCAGATTCGATAGAACGTTGCACTTCCACACCGTTGAAATGATTATGCATTTGCCACTGAGGCGATGGCCCGCCATTGGGCATATCCTGCCAAACGAGGATTCCAAGACGGTCGCAATGTGTGTACCAGCGAGCAGGCTCAACCTTTACATGTTTGCGGATCATATTGAACCCGAAATCCTTTGTTTTCTGAATATCATACGCCAGCGCTTCATCGGTAGGGGCAGTATATAGCCCGTCAGGCCACCAACCCTGATCTAACGGGCCGAACTGGAAATAATCCTTGTTATTCAACTGAAAACGGTAGATGCCGTTGGCATCTCTTTTCGAGGAGATTTTGCGCATGGCAGCATAGCTTTTCACTTTATCGGCTGCCTTGCCATTATTGTATAGGGTAACTTCCAGGTCGTATAGGAATGGAGTTTCAGGAGACCAGAGTTTTAGGTCCGGAATGTTTATGTCGGAAGATTGTCCTGCGGCAAATTTGCTTGTTGCTACAGTTTTCACTCCGTCTTTTACTGTCACTTCTATTATATCTCTGGGAGTAGTACCTTCTGTACAGATATCAATAGATAACTGGTTTTTGTCTATATTGGGAATTGTTTTGATGGCTGTAATATGCTTTTCTGCCACAGGTTCCATCCATACAGTCTGCCAGATGCCCGATACAGGAGTATACCAGATTCCATGCGGATTCTTGATTTGTTTTCCCCTGGCCTGGTCGCCATTATCTGTAGGGTCCCAGACTTTGACTACCAGCTTTTGATTTCCGGAAGTCAGATAGGGTGTGATATCGAAACTGAACGGAGTATATCCTCCGGTATGGGAACCAATCTTAATGTCATTTATAAACACCTCGGTTTTCCAGTCTACGGCTCCAAAATGCAATAGAATTTTCTTGCCCTTCCAATTTGAAGGAACCGTAAAAGTTCGTTTATACCATAGTTCTTTTTCTTTACCCAGTTCTTTTTGTACTCCGGACAAACTTGACTCCACAGCAAAAGGGACCAATATCTGTCCGTCAAATTTCTGAGGTTCTTGTTTTCCTACAGGCAAAATAGCGTATTCCCAGAGTCCGTTCAGGTTTGTCCAGTCCGGACGTTCCATAATCGGACGCGGATATTCAGGTAATACATTGTTTGGATTAAGGGTTTCCGCCCACCTGGTTTTGAGTTTATCCCCTACGGGCTTCCATTGAGCGAATAAACTGGTGCTTGATAAGACCAAAGCTAAAATAAGAATCTTCTTCATTTAAATAAAGTGTTTATTTTTAGGTATTATACAATATAATTTTATTTTTGAATTTCAAATTTTTTATACTTGCGATATTTCTCATGTTTTCTCGTATATGCAGGCATTTACTACTCCTTAAGTTTTATGTGTTTTTTATTTTGCCGGATATTACAAATGTACTCTGATGTACCCGAAATAGGTGAAACTTATTGTTCAAAAAATATAAATATCAGGTCACAACTCCTTTTGAATCGGTCGATTAACATGTGAAAGTTGAAAAATGAGATATTTTTTTTGTTTTTTACAAAAAAACATATACTTTTGTATCGCTTTAAGAAAAGCAAATGTTTGTCTCATGGTGTAATGGTAGCACTGCAGTTTTTGGTACTGCCTGTCTAGGTTCGAGTCCTGGTGAGACAACGAAATTCATAAAAATGAAGCATTGAAAAAGTCACTGGATAGGTGGCTTTTTCTTATTATAGACTAAGAACTTTAACCTTCAAAAAGCATCTTCGAATCCGAAGTTATACTTTATAATTTGATATTTCACAAAGAAATCCCATAATCCCGTATTTATTTATCAGAAAGCATTCTGGGACTCTATTGCTAAAAAATTGAAACTTTTTCATTTGTTCAATTGTTAAAATAAGGAATTGTACAAAGCTAACGTCCTTTTTTTAGGATGAAATGATAGATTATCAATCCTGATAAATAAAATCAAAAATAATATGGGGAAAGAAAAAACATTATGTAATAACAACTGGCATTCTCTCGAAGTCGGTGAAGTTATAGAGTTACTAACAACTAATGCGACAAAAGGCTTGCCGGAAAAAGATGCTAATGAACGGCTTGCTCAATTCGGAGAAAATATCCTTCCGGAAAAGAAAAAAGAAAGCCGATTGTTACGCTTTTTCAAGCACTTCAACGATATTCTTATTTATATCCTGCTTATAGCTGCTATAGTTACGGCATTCCTGGGACATTGGGCTGATACTGTCGTAATTGTAATTGTAGCCGTAGTGAACGCGTGCATCGGATACTTTCAGGAAAATAAGGCTGAAAAGGCATTGGAAGATATAAAGAAGATGTTGTCTCATACAGCCCAAATCGTAAGGGACGGAAAAAGGCTGGAAATAGGGGCCTCGCATCTGGCTGTGGGAGATTTGGTTATCCTTCATCCCGGAGATAAGATTCCGGCCGACCTCAGGCTGATAAAATCAGATAATCTGAGAATAGAAGAATCCGCTTTAACCGGAGAATCCATCCCATCGCAAAAGAATGTAGGAGCAATAGCCGTGGATACCCCTTTAGGAGACAGGGACAATATGGCCTTTTCTACAACTACAGTTAGTGCAGGAACAGGAATGGGCATAGTTGTTGCTACGGGACAAAATACGGAAATCGGAAAGATAAACCGTATGATGTCGGAAGTAAAACTTATTACTACACCCTTGCTGCGACAGACAGCTAAGTTTGGCAAAACCGTATCTTTCGTAATAATTGCCATCGCTGTATTGGTTTTCATTTTCGGATATTTTTATCGCCACTACGATACAGGCGAGTTATTAATGTCCGTAATCGGACTTGCTATTGCTGCTATTCCCGAAGGGCTTCCTGCCATTCTATCAATAATATTGGCTATCGGCGTACAGAATATGGCAAAACGAAAGGCTATAGTCCGCACTTTACCATCGGTAGAGACGCTGGGTTCGGTAGCAGTCATCTGTTCTGATAAGACCGGGACTCTGACTAAAAATGAAATGACAGTCAAGACTCTTGTTACAAGTGACGATCAGTTTAGTATAACAGGTACAGGATATTCTCCCGTTGGAGATGTTGTTAAAGATAATGAGATTGTTGACTTCAATGCCGAATCGGTGCTGGATAGCCTCATAGGCTGTTTTTACATATGTAACGAAGCCTCTCTTGGAAAAGATGAAGAGGATAACTGGTACATAAAAGGTGATCCCACTGAAGGTGCACTCATAACTTTATATGAGAAGGCTTCTGTAGATCATCACGAAACAGATAGAATTGCAACCATTCCATTCGATTCGGAATATAAGTACATGGCTACCCTGGTTGAAGCAGAAGATAAAAATATTATATATATAAAAGGTGCGCCCGACCGTCTGCTGGATATGGCAGGCAAAGAACTATCACTGAGCGGAGAGAAACCATTCGATCGACAGAACTGGGAGAATGCAATTACCAGATTGGCCGGCAAAGGCCAACGTGTAATCGGGGGGGCATATAAAATAGTAACCAAAGACAAAAAAAACCTCTCGCATGAAGATTTACACGAGGACGTTACGTTTCTCGGTCTGGCAGGGATCATTGATCCTCCAAGAGAAGAGGCTATTGAAGCAATAAAACAGTGTTCTGAAGCGGGTATAACCGTAAAAATGATAACTGGAGATCATATCGAGACAGCAAAATCGATAGGACTGGAAATGGGAATTGGCGATGGAATCAAGGCTTTGGAAGGGAAAGCCATTGAACAGATGACAGATGAAGAATTAGAATCGGCAGCAGTCGAATATAACATTTTCGCACGTACCAGCCCCGAACACAAACTCCGTTTGGTGAAAGCTTTACAGGCCCGTAATATAATATGTGCTATGACAGGGGACGGAGTAAATGATGCCCCGGCGCTAAAAAAAGCGGATGTAGGTATAGCAATGGGCATAAAAGGTACTGAGGTAACTAAAGATGCAGCGGAGATGGTATTGGCAGATGACAACTTCTCTACTATTGCTGCTGCGGTAGAAGAAGGAAGAAGAGTGTATGATAATCTTAAGAAAACTATCTTGTTCATATTGCCTACTAATGGGGCTGAAAGCTTTCTGATCATAGCCAGTATATTGTTCGGAACGCTTATGCCGCTTACTCCTATACAAATACTTTGGGTTAATATGGTAACATCAGTAACTATCTCTCTGGCTCTCGCGTTCGAGAAACTAGAACCGGATACAATGAAGCAACCGCCGCGTTCTCCACAAACACCATTATTAGACGGATACTTTATATGGCGTATTTTGTTCGTTTCTGTTCTTATAGGAGGAGGAACTTTGTTATTGAACCTATACTTGTTGAGTAATGGTGTAAGTGAAGATATTGTCAGAACCGTAACAATACAGACTATTGTAATCACCCAGATGTTTCACTTGTATAATAGCCGCAGCATCCGCAAATCTGCCTTCTCTGGAGACTTTTTCGGCAACAAGGCCGTATTTTCCGTCTTTTGCTAAATCGAGATACTTATCATTCCCTACCCATACTGTACCATTTACATAAGCTACACACGAGTCATAAACAAATGGG
>QMCD01000862.1_pt1 | contig 20375 bp, 14 predicted proteins | sample 1821841 | NCBI WGS metagenome assembly QMCD01 (sample SAMN01991225, study PRJNA193472) | Termite gut metagenome, whole genome shotgun sequencing project. | isolation source: worker | host: Macrotermes natalensis
GCGCCTGTCATTTGCCGAATCGCTTTACGCTCCATACCGGAATAGGTTCTGTGGATAGTTTCACCGTGAGAAACATTTTGTTTCACCGGGCTGAAACTATTTGTTTCACCGTATTGAAACTCTTTGTTCCAATGTGAAAGACACTTTGTTCCATCGTAATGAAACAAAGTGTATTTCACATTGGAACAAAGAGTTTCAATACGGTGAAACAAAATGTATTGCATAGCGAAACAAAATGTTCCAGGCTTTGGAACTCCTCCCTATCGGAGCACTTTATCTGCGGCTACAGTATGGATAATGCAGGTTGGTATTTTTGTTATTCAAAGTCGAAATAGAACTTATCAACTACGCTTAAAATTTTCATTCTTTAGGAGGATACACTACCGTTCACTACCATAGTGTTTCTCAAAATACTTCATCCCTTTATAACTGGCATCCACCTTAAACCAGCGGTTATCATGGCGGAGAGCTTCTCCGCCACCTGATGCAATGATTGTACTTTTAAGTGCTCGCTATACCTACTGTGGTGTAAACAAGCTGTACCAAGTACTGAATCTAAATACAATATCCGGTTTGAAAACTACAACGACTTTTACTGACCATACGGTGGATACATCTTCATATTTCTCATTGCTCCAGTAGGTGGATAAGTTATAACGGGAATACCATACTTGTCTGAAAGGGCATAAAAATCTTCCAAACTCAAATCATAACGCTGTAAAATGTTATAATCCTGTTGAATTTGTTCCCAGGAATAATTATTCAACACTTCTTGATTAAAAATGAATATGGATAAGGTGTCCTGTGGTAGCATTGCAAACCATTCTTCATGCGTGAAAGTAAACAATGCTCGATAGGCTCTACCGCCCGGTTTTGTCTCATATCCAACACACTTCTTCTCAAAAAGCAACGATGTATCAGGATATGCAGTTTGTCCTGTTCTTCCCAAAGCTAAACATGAAGAAATAACAAACTCCGATTTATTATCTATAAAAACAGAATAACTATTATCTACGCAGTTGCATTTACCACTCATAAAAAGTATTGCAACTCCTATTGCTAAATGTATTTTTTTTATTTTATTAATTATCTTATATGGTACAGCGGATACATCTTCATATTTTTCATTTTTTCTGTGGGTGGATAATAAATACGCCAATCTAATGCTTTCAAATCATTGTGACTTAAATCGTAGCGTACTAATATTTTATAATCTTGCCTGATAGTCTCCCACTCATATTTTGCCAATGTATCAGGATCAAAAAAGAAAATAGACATAGTGTCTGTTGGAAACATTGCGAAAAGAGTATTTTCATTCGGTCCCGGGTTCCCAAAATTAGCATTCGAATACTTGTTAAATGGGAAAGGTTTATAAGGCATGGGAATAATGTTAGGCAAAATAGTGTCCGGATAAAACACTCCATCCTCCCAAGGCATATAATAACAGATAGGCTTATCTGAATTATTGTAAAAATCAATATAGCGTGCCAATCCATCATCTTTACACTGAGAAAATAACAATAATAAACTGCTTAAAAATATCTTCTTCATAATCATGTTTTTTACCAAGTTGGATTATCTTCTTCTTTCCATATTACACCATATTTGCTAAAGTAATTTTCAGTTTTTCTACTTGCACTTTGCTTATTCCCGGACATGCTGACAATATGCATGACAATAAGCATAATGCTATTACTTTTATTGTTGTTTCCATGAAAAATAGTTCATATTTTTATATTATTTGCTCGCATTGTAAAATCCTACACCAATATTACTAATGTAAGAATCGTTTGGTATTAAAGTGAGAGAAAGAGAAATTCTCTCTCACTTTAAATGTGTCATTGCTTCGGAGGATACACCACTGTATCCGGTTTGAAAACTGCAACGACTTTTACTGACCATACGGTGGATACATCTTCATATTTCTCATTGCTCCAGTAGGCGGATAAGTTATAACGGGATTACCATACTTGTCTGAAAGGCTATAAAAATCTTCCAAACTCAAATCATAACGCTGTAAAATGTTATAATCTTGTTGAATTTGTTCCCAGGAATAATTATCCAATACCTCTTGATTGAAAATGAATATAGACAAGGTGTCCTGTGGTAGCATTGCAAACCATTCTTCATAGGTGAAAGTAGGTAATGATTGATAGGCTCTATCGCCCGGCTTTGTCTCATATCCAACACACTTCTTCTCAAAAAGCAACGATGTATCAGGATATGCAGTTTGTCCTGTTCTTCCCAAAGCTAAATATGAAGAAATAATAAACTCCGATTTATTATATATAAAAACAGGATAACTATTATCTACGCAGTTGCATTTACCACTCATAAAAAGTAGTGCAACTCCTATTGCTAAATGTATTTTTTTCATTTTATTGATTATCTTAATGGTACGGCGGATACATCTTCATATTTTTCATTTTTTCTGTGGGTGGATAAGGAATATCTGGTATATCATATTCATTATAAAGAGCATGTATGTCTCCTATACTAAGATCATAACGCCTTAAGACTTTATAATCCGATTGTATTTCGGACCAACTATATTTGTTTACTGTGTCCTGAGAAAAAATATAAATAGATAAAGTATCTTTGGGAAGTCGTAAAATCCATTCTTCAATTGTTAAGAGAGGAACACCCCCATAAGAGGTGTTTCCTGGTTTTATTATATATCCAATACTTTCTTCTTTTCCAAAAGACAAGGTTGTGTCCGGATAACTGTGTCTTTCTGGATCTAAAGCCCAATATGAAGAAATCGTTTCTTTTGATTTATTTGTCATCCATACCGAATAACTTCTTTCTGGGATTTTTTTACATCCAAGTACGACGATGATTGTTGCGATACTACAGATAATAAAATGTCTAATTTTCATATTCTACATTATTTTAGTGAATATTTAAAGTATGGCCAATTTACATCATAATGCTATTACTTTTATTGTTGTCCTCATAAATAGAACGTTTGAGCAATTAATCTATATTTTCAACACTCAATGGTTTACTACTGTTGTAAATTCCTATGCTGATACTGCGATGCAAGAGTCATTTGGAATTAAAGTGAGAGAGAAAGAGAAATTCTCTCTCACTTTAAATGTGTCATTGCTTCAGCGGATACACTACCGTATTCGATTTGAAAATCACAACTACTTTTACTGACTATACGGTGGATACATCTTCATATTTCTCATCGCTTCAGTAGGTGGATAAGTTATAACGGGATTATCATTCTTGTCTGAAAGCCTATAAAAATCTTCCAAACTCAAATCATAACGCTGTAAAATGTTGTAATCCTGTTGAATTTGTTCCCAAGAATAATTATTCAACACCTCTTGATTGAAAATGAATATAGATAAGGTGTCTTGTGGAAGCATTGCAAACCATTCTTCATAGGTGAAAGTAGGCAATGCTTGATCGGCTCTACTACCCGGCTTTGTCGCATATCCAACACACTTCCTCTCAAAAAGCAACGATGTGTCAGGATATGCAGTTTCTCCTTTTCCTCCCAAAGCTAAATATGAAGAAATAACAAACTCTGATTTATTGTCTATAAAAACAGAATAACTTTTATCTGTCAAGTTGCATTTACAACTAGTAAAAAGTATTGCAACCCCTATTGCTAAATGTATTTTTTTCATTTTTATTAATTATCTTAATGGATAACGATAATATTCCCAATTTATATTGAAATGTTTTTTAAAGTATTCTTTAGCACGCCTATTTGCTCTTGTTTCTGTCCCAGATTCATAATGATGATGGGTAGGATCTCTTTTTGCTTTGTCTGCACTAAGAATACTTGGTATCCCTACTGCAAACAAATAAGCGAATCCATGTCTCCTGCTATCAATCGTATGTCCGTATTCGTGCATATACAGAGGGTTGGAAAGGACATATTCATCAAAATTGTTTGTGATTTCTTTTTTTATATTTATATTAATAAAATTGCCTATACTTACACCATCATTATAATTTGTATTTTCATTGGTTGCAAAAGTAACCCCACCAAAATAATCTACTCTATCAACCCTGTTAAAAGAATTTCTGATATGTGTATATCCATGCCCGATGAGTGATTGTGGCATTTCCCACGTATGGCGTGTATATCCCTGCAATATTCCACCCCACCAATCGTTTTCATCCAGGTAGAAATTACCCAAAAAGGATTTTCCAGCTCTCTCCAATCCATTCCAACCGGCATTAATTGCTCCGCCTACCATGCCCAAAACACCAACGCGGACTTGGGCATAAGCATAGTAAGTCATACCTGCTTGTATTGCACTGCCCACCCAAGGTATTAAAGGTGCAAATTGCCAAGCATAACCTAATGCCAAACCTGTTACCGCACCTTGAGCGAAATACTTTAAGCCATCTCCAATGCTATGAATATCCCCTCGGATGGCATGAGCGACCGTGTTACCTGCTGCAAAAACAGCAGCCAAAAATACAGGGATCCACCATATTTCTCCACTCGGGTCTACATACCTCAGCGGATTATTCAAGCAATACGAGTATCGGTTATAGTTCTGGCTATCGCCGGGATTCTGCACACGAGGGTCAGGACTCAGGAACCGTCCGACAACGGGGTCGTACAAGCGGGCATTCATATTGACTAACCCGAACAGCGTCAAATGTTCATGACCCGTATAGCCCCTGCCTAAGAACAGGGCGGGTTCCGAGCCAACGGCGTATAACGTTTGGTTCGCAGGGTTCCTCAACCTGCCCCAGGCGTCGTAGCTTAACTCTTGCTTGATGGTTCCTGTTGAACTTACCACGTGGGTGATGCTTCCCAGGTAATCGGCGCACAGGTAGTAAACAGCCCAGGCACCCGAGCCTTCCTTCACATAAGCAGCCGGTGCGGAATAGGCGTCACCGCCCAGGTAGAGTATCTCCTTGCTTCCCGCAGTTCCCGTTTCCGTTTCGTACTGGTTGCCCCAGTAATGCTTCGTGGACTTGACTGTGCTTCCTTGCTTGGTAACCATCTTCACCCGCTCGCCATCTCCGTTGTAAGTAAATGTGGCTGTGTAGCCGTTCTCCGCAATCGTCACGGGACGCCGCTGGGCATTGTACGTGACTTCCTGCTCGCGCGTGGGGACTGTGCTTCCGTAAGGAGTTACAAATTCGAGGGCATACTTCTTGGTGGCATGGTATTGATACGTTCCTACATGGGACATGCTTGTGATGTTGCCCGTAATGCCGTACGTTGCGGTCTTTCCGGCGAAGCTCGTCAACCGGTTCAGGTTATCGTACCCGAAGCTTTCCTGAATGTTCCGCACGTTGTCTTTCCGCGAGGTTAGGTTGCCTGTTTGTGGGTTGAAGCTGTAGCCGGAGTTCTGAATCACCGTGGAACCATTTTTCACTGTTCTGCCCGTGGGGTTGCCGTAGGCGTCATACGAATAGGTGCGGGTCAATCCTCCGGTGGTAACGCTCGTAACCATTCCTAAAGCGTTCTCGCTCATCAGCTTCCAGATGGAGGTGGTGTTATTGAGCTTGATCTCTTTCAGGTGACCGTTGGTGTAGGTGTAGTTCTCCGTCACGATACTTCCTGCATTGGAGGCATAAGCGAGAGCCGAGATGTTGCCGCCTGCATAAGTGTACGTTTTCTTCAGCGACTTTGTATCTACATTGTTTTCCGTTACGGTTTTCAAGCGCAGGTAATCGTCATATTCATATATCTTCGAAGTCCCGTTCGAGTTTGTTTCAGACTTAATCAGGTTGTCCGGATAATAAAGGTAGCTTATTGTCTGCCCGGCAACTTTCTTCTTGGTCAGGCGGTGGTGTGCGTCATATTCGTACTCTGTAGTTCCGTCGTTGGCATCCGTTTCCAATATCATGTTTCCGTACTCATCATATTGGTAGGTAGTGACTCCCAGGCTTGGGTCATTCAGTTCAATCCGCCTGCCGTAGATATCGTACTCAAACTCGGTGACAATATATTCCGGAGCGGTTACCTTTTCCAACTGTCCGTCCGGGCGGTAAATATAGGTTATCGGACCCGCCCCGTAGTGGTAAATCGCAACCAATTCGCCCGCAACGTTGTAGTAATTTGTCTTCCTTACGCCGTCTATTTCCGTGTTGATGTTCATGCCGGAATACGAGTAGGTGTCTTCTTTTCCCGAGGCGTACAGCAGTGAGGTTATCCGGTCGTAGGTGTCATACGCGTATGTATTCCACAGCGTGGGGGCGGTTCCCTTAAACGGCATGGAGACTTTATGGAGACGGCTCTTTCCGTCGTACAGCTTATCCGTATATACATAACTCCCGTCGAAGCGCTGCTTGCCGCTTCGCACTTCACGCCCCCAGGCGTCGTAGTAGGTTTGAGAAGCCGGAGCGCCGGTGGCGGTAACGGTGGTCACCCTCAGTGCCGAACCCGCACTCGAAGCCCATGCCACCAAGATGCTGTCCACTACTCCATCCGGGTGGATAGTCTTCACTTGCCTTCCGAAGTCGTCGTACTTGAACTCGGTCGCCTTCGACTTGTGGTTCGTGGAGGATTCCAGTTGTCCCTTATTGTTGTATTGGTATGTTTCATACAGGCCCAAGGGGTCGGTCTTCTTTGTAACCCTGCCGTAGGTGTCATATTCATATCTGGTAGTCAATTCATTGCCGGAGTCATACTCTTCCAGGGATTCCTGCATAAGCAAGTTATTGGTATATGAACGGGTAATCTCGGAGACAATTTGGTTATTGACATACTGTATTTCGGTCAACGGAAGGAAATTGCTGTTGTAGGAAGATATGGATCTCGTCTTCACCCACGGGGTTGAAGTCCCTCGTACCGTGGAGGTTACCTGTTCGCGCAGGAAGCCTAACTTGTAAGTCGTGGTATTATTCGTATTGACGTAAGTATTAGCGGTGGTTACTGTAGCGTAAGTACCATGGTAGAGTACTTCACGTGTTATGTTTCCATAAGAGTCGTACGTGTAACTGAGCATGTTGGTGTTATTTTTCAGCAAGTCTATCTCGACCTTGGAGGTTAACGTAACGCTGGTTAACTTGTTGGGCGCGACGTTTACGTTGTAGCTACAGTGCACCTCTGTCGTGGGGGTGAGCATATCCGTCATTACTCCGAACCGCGTAGGGTCGAAGGTTTGTTCTACCTGCGTGCCCGCATTCAAATCGCGCATCGTGATTTTCCGGAAGCCGCGGAATCCCAAACCCTGACGGTGGATAACGGCGTCGTTGTAATAGTAGGATTGGGAACCCAGCGTCTCTCCGTTACATACGGAGTAGGTGTTGCGAACCACGTTGACATCGGCATACAGCTTGTTGTGAGGAAAGGAAGAGGTGTAGTTGGCGGTCATCCCGTAGGAGGAACCGTCCGTCAGGTTGGCGTATTCCGTCTTCGCAACTACTCCGTAGCTGTTTATCATGCCGGTGAGCATCCTTTCGCGCGCCTCGTTGCGCGTATAGAATATCGGGGTCACCGAGGCATCCTTGATGCTCAGCCACTGGCTGGTGCGGTAACCGCCCATGTTTTCTATGGCTCCTGCAATGAAATGGGAGTCAGAGTCTATGGTTACTCTCGACGACTCGGCCGTGGTCTTGAATGTCCCATTGTTATTCAAGTACACTCTGACTTGGCTGCCCGATTTCATCGCCATGTCCGGAAATCGGTCGCCGTTGATATCGTGAAGCAGGAACAGGTATTTGGCACCACTACTGGAGTTTATATCCGTATAGGACAGGAACTCGAAGGTGCTGCTTGCAAAGCCGGTTCCGGTTCCTGATAGCAATGTCCACGTCTGGTGCGTGCTGTTGGGACGCTTAGTATATGTGATAATAGGGTTCAGACATCTGCTGATGGGTTGGTCAATACCGCCACCCGGGCCACCGCCTATACCACCGCCCGGATTGAAGGGGTCTGTCCAGGGATCATCAATAACCTCACCCCGGCATCCCTGGCATACGCCGCAGAGCTGCGTAGATGCTTGCAATGTATAATCATCCTTCTTGGGAGTTAGCAGCAAGTCTGTTATCCCATCGCCGTTGATGTCTTGCACCAGCAATTCCTTTTTGCCGGTGCTTGATATATCCGTATTCCTGACGCCGTAGGTGGAAGCAATTTCCACAAAACTGCTTTCCTGCCGGGAGTATATATGCGTCCCGCTACCATTTATCAGGCAAACGTCCGTCTTTCCGTCGCCGTTATAATCCATAGAGAAGAGGGCATCTTTGAAGTAGTCGTACAGGAATGGAGTTCCCGTAAAAATCTTTGTTCTCGATTCAAGATTGTACAGGGTGGTTGTCGACTGCGCCCGGGTGTCTCCGCGGGGCGTCTTGTAGCCGCCTACCGCCATGAGTTCCGTTTTTCCGTCACCGTTAAAGTCGCCTGTAAGGAAGGTTCTGGGTATGGGGCTTCGCCAACTGCCTTCGGTAAAGGAACCTTCTTCCGTAAAGGAAGTGGTACGCGCGGTCATGTTCTTGTCGTAGGTAGTAAGGCTAATAAGGGCGTTGCTACCGCTGAGCGCGTAGTTCACCCTTACTAATTCGTCGTTCCCGTCACCGTCCATGTCGGCGGGAATCAGTGTTTGGAAGCCACTGCCCGCCTGAATCGTTACCGGCGTGCAGATGTAATCCCCCAGGTTTTTGTAAATCAGCAGCGACTGTGTGGAACTGTACAGGCTGCCATACGTACAATTATTTTTGCTGTCATGCCCCGTAACACCATACGAGTTAAAATTAGGATAAGCCACAAGTCCCTCGCTTCCCACAAGGGAGTTGAACTTGCCCTTGCGAAGAATCAGGTCGGGAGCATTGCTGTTGGCAAAATAAGTACTAAGGAAAGCCATGTCCGTTTGGAAATAGCCTGCGCCTGAACCGGAACCGTTCCCATAGTAGAACATCAGCGGGTTCACTTCCTTGCCGTTCACTTTCAGGCTGATTTGGGAAAGAAACGAATAGATGCTTGTCTCATGGGTCAGTGTATAGGTGCTGAGAAGCACGGACGATTGGTAATAGGTCTCTATCTTGGTCAGCAGCCTGTTCATTTCCACTCTCCGTCCTGCCATGTACAAAGTTCCGGCATCGCTTCGCGAGCTATTATAGCTGAATCTCACTGCCCCGTGCTGGGTGGAGCCGTAGCCGTATTTCACTTCCGTGACATAATACACGTTATCCATCAATATATAGGCATAGTCAATGTATCCACCCAGGGCATCCGTATAGCGGGTAACGGGATAGTTGAGCTGTGCTGACGTATTGCCGGAGGTTCCAAACGTAGCTCTTTTCCCGTCCGGATACCGCACGTCAAAATAGTACCCCCCCGAAGGAGCATAGAAAGTGACCTTGATGTTCCCGAACTCTGTCTGGTATTCAATTTTGGTGGTCGTTTCGTCTGTTTTAATCAGTCGGTTGCCATCCAGTGAGTAGGCGGAATACCTGTCGGTGGTAGCAGGGCGGGCATCGTTGCCGTCGTAGTAATAGTTTGAATGCGTGACGGAGATACTCGACAATCCGCCAATGCTCCAGCCATATCCGGCGACGCCGTTGCCCATCTGACTATTGTAAGACAGGGAAAGCGAAGGCTGATGCCCGTTCCTGCCTCCATAAATGTCGATTGGAACGTTGTAGGAGAGCGAACCGTTATTCACGCTTGACTGGTATGGGATTTCGCCCACCGCCTTTGTCCGGTCTACTGTTACCGTAGCGGGCAGTTCGGGTAAGGGAGGGGCTATAGGAGGGGTTATGGGAGGAAGTATAGGAGGGAGATCGCCTCCCGGAAGTAAGGGTAAGACCATCGTGGAGAAGTTCGCCTGATATTCCGGGGTTCCGGTGGTAAGTTCATTGACTTTGGTTATCACCTTGTACAAACCGTCCGAGCCGGCTTCCTGAGTGAATTCATGCTTGGACAAGTCCAGTACAAGGGAATCGTTGTTTATTATGATTTGAGCGTAGCCCGGCAGGCTGCACAGTAACGCCGATACGGCAAGTATATATCGTTTTATAATTGCCCAATTATTACATCTATTTCTTTTCATATTTCCGTATTCGTATTAAGTCATGTTATTCTTTGATTATCTTCCAACTGCTCACATTGCCGTTGTAGGCAATCTGCAGGATGTAGACGCCGGGATTCCGGTCGGAGATGTCTATTGTGTTAGACCCGGAGACTTCCCTCCATTGGCGTAACTGCTTTCCGGTGAGGTCATAAAGGGAGATACCGGCGTTTTCAAACGCTTCCACTCCCGATATGTCCACTCTAAGTACGCCCCGGGTGGGGTTGGGGTAGATGGTAATCTTGCTTTCGGAGAGTTCCTCCTGGTACACGGTTTCCTCTTCATTATCCATTGCCGCCCGGGTGGTGGATACTACAATCTCCTGGCGAGTGATCCGGTTGCCGGCGTTGTCATAAAGATACTTGATTCGTTGAGCAAACGCTTCCGCTCCCGAACATAGAAATAGAATAAAAAAGGGTACGAGTACAGATATTGCTCGCACGGGGGGGCGTTTTTCGTTTTTCATAAGCATATAAAGTTATTAGTTAGTTTAATATGTGTATTACAGACGCTGTTTATGAAAGCCGCATTAGATAGTTTATGTAAAGTGTGTGGCAATCTCTGCCACACACTTTTAATGAAGAAACATTGCCCACAGACAGATAAAAATCCAAATTTTCAACCTAATATGCATGAGTAGAAATTCATAGTTAAAGTTTAGGTTATCCTGTCTTATTATAGTCTAATGCCCGGTTTAGGGTTTTCCTTTTTAATGTATTCTACTCATGTCTATTCTCTCTCTACAATAATAGTTTTCTGTGTTAAGTCTAAATAATCAAGAAGCCTTGTTCCGCTTTTATCACCTTCGCCCCCGAATTGATTTATTATTGGTACAGAACAAGACTCTTGATTTAGATCATCAAAGTATATTTTTCGCATTATTTAGAAACTGTTTCGGGCAAACCCCTCCTTCTCACTACTTACGCGAACAGTATTATTTGCGAATAGTACTATACGGCATAAGTAGTGAAGGAAGGACCAGTTTTCAATATAGTGTTCTTTATTTCTAAGAATCAAAGGTCGAATTCACCGTGCATGTGTATTCTTTCCGAGATAATTTCTATCAGATATGTTCCCGGTTCTTGTCCATCAACATCTATGGAAACGGTTGACGGACTAAAATAGTCGTTTGAATAAATAACTTGTCCGGTAGATTCTTGAATAATTCGGATGGTAACCGCAGGTATTATTTTTTGGAAAAGGACATGTACCATATTATCCTCTAAAAAGGCGTATGCAGGTTCAAAAAGACTTCGGGCTTGGGGTAACTCTTCATCCAGCATTACTTCTTTCTCAAGAGTAATAATAATACCTCCATCATTGGGAGTAGCAAACGCAGAAGTTCCACTTACCAGAAATGAAACCAGAAATAACCAAAATAGCTTCCTCATAATTTTCCTTATTTAATAGTTGTTCGACACAAATATAGCAGAGTTTCGTGCAACAAAAAGTCTCAAACAGGAAACTTTTGTCTTTTTAACTATATATTTTTGTGGAAAGAAGGCTAATATCGTCTAATTTAAATCTTTTTAAGAATACGACTCAGCGTATTACGCTCTTTCGTGTGACCAAACTTTGCAAAAATGTCATCCTCTCTTCTATAAATAGTATGTTTTGAACATCCTATAAGATATGCTATGTCGGTGGTGGAAAGATTTGCCAAAGCCATACAACAAAGCTGTATTTCTGTTTCCGATAAATTGTATTGCGAACTTATTCGCATAATAATATTATCCCAACGACTGTTGGTTGCTGCTATTAGTGTTTTCCAGTCTTCTTCATTAAGTTGTTCTTCCGATTCATCATATTTTTCATACGAATCAAGAATTTTCTCTATTTTTTTATATACTCTGAAATATTCAAGGGCCTCTTTTGCCAATGCGTCCTGCTGTTTTGCCAATGCATCCCGTTCTTTGTTAGTGGCTTCAAGCTCTTGTTGAAGCCTCTTTCTCTCTTTTTCGTTAGCCTGATGCCATTCGATTTGTTCTTGTAATAAAATCGCTGATTTTTCTTTTTCGGCAATTTCGTCATTAAGTTGTGCCAGTTCTTGCTTTAAATGAGATTGATGATCTTCCAAGTCGCGTGTCTTTGATTTGTATCTTCTTAATAGGATACAAATGATACCTATGATACCTGTAAGGAAGATACTGACTATAATTAAAATAGACTGTTTGTTATGCTGTTGTTTTAACGTATCTGTATATTGTTGTTTTTCTACTTCCTTTTCAGCATTAATAATGTTATTGCTTTGTTGCGTCAGGTGTATGCTGTCCTTGTAGAGTGTGTACTTTTCCGTGAGGTCAAGCGACTTCTTTATGTCCCCTTGTTTTTTTGCAATTTCGGCTAAACGCGCATAAGCAATGGTTTTGATTCTATATCTGGGAGAAGATAGACTTTTGTTTATGTATATGGTAGCAGAATCATATAACTTTGATTTAAAGTATGCATCACCCAGAAGTAAGTAGGCTCGATGAAGGCGTGCGCTATCTTTCAATAGGCTGATATTTAATTTTGCATATTGAATGCATTTCTCTTTTTCCCCCATTCTGCTATATAATGAACTCAGCGAAGCTGTTACATTCGAATGTATTCGCCTGTATTTGGGAACAGTGGTCATTTTGAGTGCTTCTACTAATTTTTGTTCCGCCTTAGGATAGTATTTTTCCCCTTTTTCAATGCTAATCTGTCCTTGATAAGACAATGCTTCCGCCCAAAAAGTGGTATCATTCAGTTGGATAAATGTTTTTTCCGATAACTGAAAAATAGAATCAGCTTCTGTCATCAGGTTTTGTATGAAGTATAAATATCCTGCATTATGATAGATTTGTCCTGCCAGTTTTGCATTTCTGGTCTTTTCTGCGAAAGGAAGGGCAGTTAGATATTCTTTAACGGCTTCTCCGCTTTGGTTGGCGTCTCTATATATACATCCCAGATAAAAATATGCTTTAGCCTGCATGGATGCATCCTTTATGGAATCATAATATTGCACAGCCATTCGTATCAACGAATCATCCGTTTGTACAACATAGTTTTTATCTCTGGCTTGTGTCAACAGTAAAGCGTAATAGGCATGATTACCTGGAGTTTCTAATCTTTGCGGGTCTATACTTTCCAGAATATGCAATGCGCTGTCCGCCAAAGTTTGCATTAATGAGTCAGCCTGCACCAGTAAGACATTGGAAGTATGCTGTTGTACGCATGAGACTGATAAAAGGCATACTATTATATAGAATAAATGTTTCATCGTTGGGCGGTATTAATTACACCGCAAAAGTATTCATTTAATCCGGATATTCCATATTTCCATGTGGAAGGGAGCATATATATTTTATAGTTTGCTTTATGATGAACGTTGGATTATCTTCTCTTTCCGGTTGCGGAATTGCATAAAAAACGTATATTTGTGTGTCGTATCACGAATTTAATAATGAATAGACTATGATAACAGACCAACTGCTTCGTCCTGCCAGCATTGTAGTGGTAGGAGCATCTAATAATGTGCACAAACCGGGCGGTGCAATCCTGCGTAACCTGATAAACGGTAGTTATTCCGGCGAACTGCGTGCCGTAAATCCTAAAGAAACTGAAATACAAGGCATAACGGCATATGCCGGTGTACAAGACATTCCTGATACAGACTTGGCCATACTTGCTATTCCGGCATCTATGTGCCCCGACACCGTGGAAGTACTTGCGGCTGAAAAGCAAGTGCGGGCATTTATCATTCTTTCGGCCGGTTTTGGAGAAGAAACCCGCGAAGGCGCTTTGTTGGAGAACCGCATTCTGGAGACAGTGAACAAGTATGGAGCCGCCCTCATAGGTCCGAACTGTATCGGGCTGATGAATACCTGGCATCACAGCGTATTCAGCCAACCCATTCCTCAACTGCATCCCCAAGGGGTAGATCTGATTTCCAGTTCGGGCGCAACGGCTGTGTTCCTTCTGGAAAGTGCGGTAACGAAAGGCTTGCAGTTTAACTCTGTCTGGTCTGTGGGAAATGCCAAGCAGATAGGTGTGGAGGATGTATTGCAATACATGGACGAAAACTTCCATCCGGATGAAGATTCTAAGATTAAATTGCTCTATATTGAAAGTATTGCCGACCCCGACCGTCTGCTGTTCCATGCTTCTTCTTTGATAAAGAAAGGCTGCAAGATTGCCGCCATCAAGGCAGGTAGCAGTGAGAGCGGAAGTCGTGCGGCTTCTTCGCATACAGGCGCTATTGCCAGTTCGGATTCGGCGGTGGAGGCTTTGTTCCGTAAAGCGGGCATTGTGCGCTGTTTTTCCCGTGAAGAGTTGACGACAGCAGGCTGTATCTTCACTTTGCCGGAACTGAAAGGAAAGAACTTTGCTATCATTACCCATGCCGGCGGACCGGGTGTTATGCTGACCGACGCTCTTAGTAAGGGTGGGCTGAATGTTCCTAAGCTGGAAGGTGCGGTAGCGGATGAACTGAAAAGCAAGCTGTTTCCCGGTGCGGCGGTGGGAAATCCGATTGATATTCTGGCTACCGGAACTCCCGAACACCTGCGTCTCTGCCTGGAATATTGCGAGGAGAAGTTTGATGATATAGATGCGGTGCTTGCCATCTTCGGTACGCCGGGGCTGGTTACCATGTTCGAGATGTACGATGTGTTGCACGAAAAGATGCTCACCTGCCGTAAACCGATATTTCCCATTCTTCCTTCCATCAATACTGCAGGAGCGGAAGTTGCCGCTTTTCTTGCCAAAGGGCATGTAAACTTTGCCGACGAAGTAACCTTGGGCACAGCACTCTCCCGGATTATGAATGCCCCGAAGCCTGCCGCCAATGAAATAGAACTCTTTGGTGTGGATGTGCCACGTATCCGCCGTATCATCGACTCCATTCCTGCCGATGGATATATCGAGCCGCACTATGTACAGGCTTTGCTCCGCTCTGCCGGCATTCCCGTAGTAGAAGAATTCGTATCCGCCCGGAAAGAAGAGGTGCTTGCTTTTGCTCATCGCACCGGATTTCCGGTTGTGGCAAAAGTAGTAGGTCCGGTTCATAAATCAGATGTGGGCGGTGTGGTACTTAACATCACGGGAGAACAACACCTGGCATTTGAATTCGACCGTATGATGCAAATCCCGGAAGTAACGGGCATCCTGGTACAGCCCATGCTGAAAGGAACCGAGCTTTTCATTGGCGCCAAATATGAAGAAAAGTTCGGCCACGTGGTACTTTGCGGTTTGGGAGGTATTTTCGTGGAAGTACTCAAGGATGTTTCCTCCGGCTTGGCGCCCCTTTCGTACGAAGAGGCTTACTCTATGATTCGCTCCCTCCGCGCTTATAAGATTATCAAAGGCACACGCGGGCAGAAAGGGGTGAACGAAGATAAATTCGCAGAAATCATCGTCCGCCTTTCTACATTGCTGCGCTTTGCCACGGAGATAAAGGAAATGGATATTAATCCGTTGCTTGCCACGGAGAAGCAGGTGACTGCCGTCGATGCGCGTATACGGATAGAAAAGAAGTAAGCGTAAATCTGCCCGTTCTCCCCCTATCCCGCCCAGTTCTCCCGGTCTAAGTTCCTGTATCCGATAGCCTCTGCCAGGTGTACCGGTTGTATAAGTTCGCTGCCTTCAAGGTCGGCAATGGTGCGGGATACTTTCAGTATGCGGTCGTAGGCTCGTGCCGAAAGGTTAAGGCGATTCATGGCATTTTTCAGTAATGCCAGTCCCTTATCGTCCGGGCGGGCGTATAATGAAAGCAACTTGCTGTTCATCTGCGCGTTGCAGTATATTCCGGGAATATCCGTGTACCTTCTTTCCTGAACTTGCCGGGCGTTTATAACGCGTTCGCGTATGTGGGCGCTTGCCTCGCCGGGACGGGCATCTGCCATCTTTTCAAAAGGTACGGGTACAACTTCTATTTGCAGGTCGATGCGGTCGAGCAAAGGCCCCGATATGCGATTCAGATACTTCTGTACCTGCCCCGGACTGCACACACAATCTTTTGTAGGGTGGTTGTAATATCCGCAAGGGCATGGATTCATGGATGCTACCAGCATAAAACTTGCCGGATATTCCACGTTATTCTTCACGCGGGAAATCGTGATTTTACGATCTTCCAGTGGCTGGCGGAGAACCTCAAGTACGCTCCGGTTGAATTCGGGAAGTTCATCCAAAAACAGGATACCATTATGCGCCAGACTGATTTCTCCCGGTTGCGGGTAACTGCCTCCGCCTGTCATGGCCACTGTGGAAATGGTATGGTGCGGATCACGAAAAGGGCGTTTGGAGATAAGCCCTGTACCGGCTTGTAACTTCCCGGCGACGGAATGTATTTTGGTGGTTTCAAGACTTTCTCCTAAAGCTAATGGGGGCAGAATAGAAGGAAGCCGTTTGGCTAACATGGATTTACCACTGCCGGGCGCACCGATAAGAATGATGTTGTGCCCGCCTGCCGCTGCTACTTCAAGTGCCCGCTTTACGTTCTCTTGTCCTTTCACATCAGAGAAATCCAGTTCGAAGCTGCTTTGCTGTGCATAGAACTCTTCGCGTGTGTTGACTAAAGTAGGGGTAAGCTCCTGATTGCCGTTGAAGAACTCGATAACTTCCTTGATGTTTTCTGCTCCATATACCTGCAAACGGTTTACCACTGCTGCTTCGCGGGCATTCTGGCGGGGAATAACAATACCTTCAAATCCCAGTTCACGCGCCATGATGGCAATGGGCAAAGCGCCTTTTATCGGTTGCAGGCTGCCGTCCAAGCTTAATTCGCCCATCAGCAGGTAACGGTTTAATCTCTCAGACTGAACAACTTCTCCGGCAGCAAGCATACCTATGGCAAGCGGCAAATCATAAGCCGAACCTTCTTTACGGATATCGGCAGGCGCCATATTTATAACAATATTGTTGGTAGGTATCCGGTATCCATTGACTTGCAATGCGGAAAGAATGCGTTGGTGGCTTTCCTTAACGGCGGAATCCGGAAGTCCGACAAGGTAAAACATACAGCCTCGCGAACAGTTTACTTCAATAGTGATGAGGGTTGCGTCAATGCCTTGTACGGCCGCTCCGAATACTTTGATTAACATGGCGAAAAAAAAGTTGAAAGTTGAGAGTTAAGAGTTGAAAATTAGGTGCCGAATTGGACGAGGGTAACTTGTTCCGATAAAGGGTTAACGTCGTGTCGCATTTCTGGTTGCTTGCCTCGCCCTTTCTTTTTTCTCTTTTTCTTTTTGTTCTATTTCTTTTAATTTCTGTTCAATAGCTTCTTCATCCAATCCTTTTCCTTCGATTCTTCCCGTGGGACTAATAAGCAGATTGGCAGGAATCGCCTGTATGGCAAATAGCTTGACTACTTCGGCGTTCCAGCCTGCGAAGTCGCACACTTGTTCCCATTTCAGTGTGTCTTTCTCAATGGTTTCTTTCCATACCCCTTTATTCATATCCAGGGAAATACCGAGCAATGCGAAGTTCTTGTTCTTTTGTTCTTTCTTGTAGATGCGACGAAACATGGCGTTCTTTTCCAGGCTGACGGAATCCCACGAAGCCCAGAATTGTATAAGCAGGTATTGGTCTTTAAAGTTAGTCCGGGTAATATCTTTGCCTTCCGCATTTTTCAGGCGGAAATAGGGTAAGGTTTTCCCAACATCCAGTTTCTCTTCTTCCTCAATCAGTTTGGATAGTCCGTCTATGTAAGGGCGGTCTTTCAAATCGCCTGTCATACGTTCTATGATTGTCTTTATGAGGGCAAAGTCGGGCTGCGCTTTTTGCACAAAGCGTTTTTCCAGAAGATGGATACTGACTAATGAGGATGGATGTTGATTGATAAAACTTTGGGCTTTCTCCTCCAAGGCTTTTTCCGATGGTTTGCCCAAGCCTTTCAACTCTTGGTTGAAGGCGGTTAATTCTTCGTTGGGCGTATTACCGCTAATCTGTAAGAAGTTGAGTTCGGCGGCAGAACCTTTTATCCGTATCTTGTTGCCTTTATCTAAGTAGAGAGGGTATTCTGTCCCGTCGCTGAACTGCAGAATGGTTGCTACCAAGGTATCGACCGGAAGAGTCGCTGAGAATTTATCGTTCGTGACTACCAAGGTATCCATGCGATCGTACAGTCTGTCTACGCCATACACATAAATGGTATCATTTCCTAATGCTTTGATTTCACCCTTCAGACTGGCTTTGTTACTGTCGTTCCCCTCTCCGCCACAGGCTGATAGAGCGACCGGTAATAAATATAATAGATAGCTTTTCTTCATTCTTGCATACTTTTCTGCGAAAGTACAGCTTTTACCGAAAATAAAAAAGAAATGCCCCACATTTCTCAATGTGGAACATTTCAATCCTTTATTATGAAAAATGTAAAGAATTACTGGATGATGCTCATAAAGTCTGCATTCGTGAAGTACTTGGAGAATTCCAAATCGGAAGCAGCTTTCTTAGCCAGTGAGCGATCCTTGGCAACTGCGTTTTTCAAACTGCCGGTTACCATGGAAGAATTATTGGTTCGTGCACCCAGTACTGCCATCAGATAGTCTGTATAAGCGTCCTTCTTTTCGATGCTTCCCAATGTGCTGTTGGCTTTGTTGTAATCCTTAGCCAGGATTTGTGCCAGAGCCGCACTGTTGCTCTTAGTGTCGCCGAATGCGCTTACAGCCTTGTCGTACTGACCTTGAGAAATGTACAAGTTACCCAAAGCCTCGTTCAGTTCCTTGGCGCCTGAAGCTTTGCCCAGATAAGTTTGTGCAGCAGCTTCGTCGCCCTTAGTGAGGGAAATCAAACCGAGGTTCATGTTTACTTCGGGAGCATCCTTGATGGAAACGGCTTTCCTGAAATAGCTTTCGGCTTTGTCAAAGCTGCCGGCCTGGTATGCCAGTTTACCTAAGTTATTGTAAGCGCGATAGTCGTTGGGGTAGTTCTGGGTAGCTTTCGTGAAGATAGCTTCTTGCTTGGCGGCATCGTTAGTAAGTGTTGCAGCGTACAGCAATTCTTCCAAGCTCAACTGTTTGGCATCTGTGTTAGCCAGGTTAGCGATTTCTTCGTCGGACTTACCGATAATTTCGTAGTTCAACGTCAAGCGTGAACGACGCAACTGCGGCAGGACTTCGTCAGCCAGAGTTTTGTAAACGGAAGAGATATTTTTGATTTCCTGTTCTCTTTGTTCGGGGTCAGAATACATGGACAGAACGCGGAGAATCAATTCCTTATCCTGGATATTGGATTTAGAAACCAGTTCCTGGAAACCGTCCCAGTCCTGGGCTGTATATTTCGTATCAATAGCTGCGTCTACTTTCGCTTTCTTCAGGTCGCGGCTGATAACCTTAGCTGTGTTATCCTGGCGGTTTTCAGCCAACTTGGTGTTCAGGCCTACACCACCGTCGGGGGAAGCATAAGCGGAAACTTCGACGTTGCTGATTTTCTTGTTAACAGCTTCATCTACGTTCTTTACTTCTCCGCTGAAATCGTTTGCAGTCTTCAACTCGCTGGCGCGAACGTTGGCTTGCTGAATCAAGAACATGATATTGGCATCGTGTTTCTCTTTGATGATGCGCTGGAAAGCATCTTCGCCGTTTGCCGGAGTGGCGCTGCTCAATGTTTGTTCAACCATCTCGGAAGTAGAGATTACACCATCGGCTACCTTCACGGCGGGAATCGTTACGGTCTTGCTGCCGATAGTAGCTTTAAATTCCAGATACAATTCTGATTTAGCCATCTCGGGAACATAGTCGAAAGAAGTTCTCATGGTGTAGTTGCCACCTACTTTGTAGGAGATAGTCTGGTCGTTACCTTCTACCTTTTCTCCCTGGAACAGGGCAGGTTGTCCTTTGGCTTCTCCGCCATTCCATCTCAGAACCGGAGTTACTTCTACTACGGCTTTCTTATTAAAATACTTTTCAGGGAACTTTCCGTTGATTGTGGCAGGAACTTTACCACTGTTCGCTTCAAGTACCTGAGGAGTTACGGTGAAGTAGTCAGAAGACAATTCACCCATTTTGCCGCCACATGATGAGAGGACGACAACCAGTGCCATTACCAAAGGCAGATACTGTTTCTTAGTCATTTGAGATATCAATTAATCGTTTATAATTAAAAATAATCTATTTGTTTCTCTTAGTGTTTGTTGTTATAGGGTAAGAGACCTTGCAAAGATATTAATTCTCTGTGGCAATTGTAAGGGGTAAGCCCAATTTTATTATAAATTAATGAAATCCTTTTTCTTCGTAACTACTCAAGTATACTATTTTTCAGATAATCAAGTAGTATCTCGTTTCTCCTCCTCCCGGGAGGAGGAGTACCCGCAGGGGGAGGTGGTAGGTGAGAGTAGAATTCCTTAGAGTTATGATTAATAGGTATTTGTTTTACCTACCACCTCCCCCCTTGCGGGGTACTCCTCCTCCCGGGAGG
>QMCD01002131.1_pt2 | contig 20367 bp, 15 predicted proteins | sample 1821841 | NCBI WGS metagenome assembly QMCD01 (sample SAMN01991225, study PRJNA193472) | Termite gut metagenome, whole genome shotgun sequencing project. | isolation source: worker | host: Macrotermes natalensis
GCTGTGCCGCCTCCATACCCGCCGCCGCCCGCTTGACCGGGGCGTCGCTTCATTTGGTCGCGTCGCTCCTGCATGAACATCTGCAAGACAACGCGCGGATTCAGAATCTCGGTGGGCAAGGTGATCGGAATGTCCATCAAGGTCGGAAAAGAAATGCCCAGTTCGGCCATAGTCACCTCTTCCCTGGCAAGTTGCGTCGCACCATCCCGCTGTTTTTCCAGCGTTGGGGGCAACATGACCGTGCCGAATTTCAGATCTCGAAGCAGCGTTTTTTGCAGGTAGTCAGCCCCCATGATCTCGTCGGCGGATTTCGGGTTGTGATAGTGAAAACCGACAAGCTGAACAACCCGCGACAGTCGGCCTTCAGGCAGCGTCGTATCCGCTCCCGTTGCAGCCGAGTTTGGACCGGTGATGACCGACAGTTTATCGGAATCCGACATATTCCGCACCCGTTGCATCGTCACAGGGGGCGTGGTTCCGGTGCCACCGCTCGAAGAATTGGCCGCGGTGCTCGTGTCCGTGCCGGCGGTTCCCCCGTCCGTGCCGACAACCGCCCCATTCAGCAGGGCCTCGTAAACTTCTTCGTCGTCGGGCTGATATTTCTTATTCTCCTTCAGCGGCGCAAACCAAGCCGAGAGATCATCAACGGTGATGGCATCGATATTGGACACGAAAATGCGGTTTTGGCGTGAAATATCGTCGGCATTCTGGCCGTTTTGTTTCCCTTCCGGTTGCGGTGCCATTTTAGGCATGGCCGCATTGATGGCACGGAGCAGTTCCAGCCATGTGATCCGACCTTCCACGTTGCTCGTCAGATTCCGCCCAATCGTATCGACACTCTTAAATTTTTCGACCGCGGCACTGGTGTCCTGTTTCATGCCGGAGGAGAAAGTCTGGACGGCTTTCGCCTTTGTTTCCGCACTTTCATAACCGCCCTTGGAAAGTTTGTCCAATGCCTTGGAGGCCCCGGCAAATTGGCACACAAGCCCCAGCATGAGAGCAGAAGCGGCGGCCAAGGCCCAGGGCTTTTTTTCGCGGATGATGCGGTCGACCACGATTTCCTTCGGCACCAAATTCGTCGACAGCGGCGAAACGCCCAATGTTTGCAGAGCCAAACCGTAACTGACGGCGAAGGAAAAAAAATTGTCTTTGAAAAGAGGGGCCTCGACCACTTCTGGACCGACAAGCCGGTTGAAATGCGTCGGTCGAACAACTTCATAACCAAGGTTTTGCGTAAGAAACTGCCGCAGGCCGGGCAATTTCATGGCATTGCCGAGCGCGAGCACTTTGCGGAACTTGACCTTGCGGTTCACGCCTTGGTAGTATTCGATGGAGCGGTGTACTTCGACGAGCATGTCGTTGAACACGGGCCGCATCGCCTGAAAAACCGCCTTGGGGTCTTGGGCCGCCGCAGCGTTCCGCTTCAAGTATTCCGCTTTGGAAAAAGTCAGCTTCAGCCCTTTGGTCAACGCCTTGGTAAACACGCTGCCGCCAATCGAAATGCTGCGAATCCAGATCGTAAAACCATTGGTGATGATCACATCGGTCGCATCCGTGCCCACACAAAGAATCACGACCGATTCCGGAGGCAGGTCCGGGTCGTATTCTTCGATGTCTTGCACGCCGATCTGGTCGAAGGCCGCAAAGTTGTAAATCGCAAGCGGCGAACTCTGAATGCAGTCGACGTCAATTGCGCCGTCCAAGTAGGGCTTGAGCGTTTTGGTGGCGATGTCCCGTTTCATGGCGAACATGCCGATTTCCGAATCGGTGGGGACAGCCGTATCGCTCCGGCCCGCCAAACCAATCGGCTGAAAATCCCAAATCACATCCTCCAAATCGAAAGGAAGCCATTGCTTTGCTTCGTATTTGATGATGTCGGGCACTTTTTTGGGATCGACGGGCGGCAGCTTGAGAAAGCGGGAAATCGTACTCTGACCCGAAACGGAAATGGCAACTTTGTCGCCCTTGGTGCTGTTGCGGGACAGGAAGGTTTGAATGGTTTCGGCAAGAATCTCCGCCGGTTCCGCGCCGGGCTGAGACAGAACTTTTGAATGCTCGATAAAATCGAACGCCAGTGCCTCGATTTTCCCTGGCTCGGCTGATTCCTGACAGCGCAGGGCCTTCAAGGACGAGTTGCCAATGTCGATTCCCCAAACGGCTTGCTTTTTGGCCATGATCCGAAATGCGTGATGAACGGTGTCAATCTACAATACCCAAGATTAGCATACAACTGCGTTCCACACAAGAAAATGAGCCGAGGGGCTTCCTACGCACGGCATTCCCGGAGTACCGTGACGAAAGCCCCGCTGCCACGAATGTTGCGCGCGAGTACCGCGTCGGCAGCACCGGCTCAAATTCTTCGCGGAGAACAATATGCTACCCTGTTTCGTTCCCGTTTGCAATCCGATCTTTACAAAAGTGAAATTTTCTTTGATAATTTTTCTTCCGGTTGTACTCAATGTTTTGAGTGTGGGGAGTTCGCCGCCGGACTTGCACGGCGGTATTTTTCTTTTCTTGCGCATCCATGATCGTACTCTACCCTTGCTACAGTTTTGAAACGCTGGCCTCCGACCGCACGGAAACGGAAGCGAAAGAACTCCTGGCAGCTTGGCTGGCCGCCTTTCATCCGGCCTTGATCGAAACATTCGACGCGATCCCGCGCTGGGAAAGTGCCTCGTCGCCCCCCTACGATGTCGACGACGAACCCATCGTAATTCCGCCCTGCTGCGAATCCTTTCTGAGCGAGGATTGGCTCCAACGGCAGGAAGAAGGCGGCAGGCCTCTGTTCCGGACACTGTCACGGCAAAGCGAAGAGGACAAACGTGAAGTACAAGCAAAACTTTTGGAAATGGCCACGGAGCGGAATCACGGGTTCGATGCCGATTTCATCGCGGATTTCCGCGCACTGGCCTTGGCCTGTTTTTTGGTGGAAATCCTTGTGCGCAAACTTCAGTACACGAGCATGATGGATGACGCCCGGTTCGCCACGCATTTGCTCGAAGCCATTCGTGCCTACCGCCGGGACGAACGTGACGTCTCGACCGACCATCTCAAAAGAGCTTTCGAGACCATTTGCCAGTCGAAGGAGTATTTTTATTCGGTTCACACCTACTTTCTGGACTTAACGCTCATCACGGAAACGACGGCAGGCGAACCGTTGCGTCGTTTGTTGGAAACGAGGCGGCGAGACAAGCATTTTCTGAATCTTTTTCTGCCAAGCCGTCTGTTGGATCGCTTGCCGGACTTGGCCCCGGATACGTTCGCGTCCCTGAAACGGGCTTGCGAGTCGGGAAACGTTCGGTGTATTGTCGATGACACGGAAAAAACCTCGTTGCTACTGCTGCCGCTCCTGGATATGGCAGACCGAATGCTGGACGGCGTGTCGATTTTTCATGAAAAACTCAATGTTTCGCCAACTGTCTACGGTCGTTTGTCCGGCAGTCTGAACCCGCTGCTTCCGCAAATACTAAAACTGGCCGGTATGCAGGGCGTCCTATTGTTCGCTCCGTTGGACGGCAAGCATTTTGAGGATGAAACGCAAAGCAAAGCCATCTGGCAGGGGAGGGACGGCACAAAATTGGATGCGTTGATTCGCTATCCGCTTAATGCCGCGAAAGAAATCGGTTTTTTTGAGCTGGCCACCCAGCTGGCCGAGACGATCAACAGTGACCACGCGCCGACGGCGGTTTTTGCCTCCTTTCCCAGTGCCACGCCTACCGTCCTGCCCGGCTTGCTCAGGGATTCCGGGTCGGAGCCGGCAGCCGAAACATGGCTTGACGATCTGCATCGGTTGGAACGCTTTGAATCCGCGTCGAGGTTGGGCACGTTCATGCCCGTCGACCAGTATTTCGAGGAGACGGCTCAGTGCGGAGGAGTGAAAAACTGGAATTTCAATGACTTCGCTCACGGCATATTGAAAAAATCGGTGGCCGCCGGAGAGGTGGACCCCATTTCGTCGTGGAATCGCCTTCAACGGGAAAGCGCGGAACGCAATGCCACCAGCGCATCGGAGACGTGTTTGTCCTTGCTGAAGCAGCCTACAGCGCAACAAACCGCCGTGGACTTGCCCGCCGCCCGACGTTTTGCGATGGCAGTGGCCGGTATCGCGGACAGGGCGGAGGCACAGGGCATTCTCGTGACCAATCCCTGGAGTTTTCCCCGCCGCGTTTTTCTCGATATTTCCGACTGGCCGGCGTTGCCGGAGGAAAGCGAAATCGTCGTGCTGGCACGGCAGACGGGCGAAAAGAGACCGGAAAAAAAAGAAATCGTGGTGGATGTGCCACCGATGGGTTATGCCTTCGTTTCATGTCCCAATCCACGCGAGCCGGAGCGCATCGAAGCTAGGCAGGCGACACCGGAGGCCGGCCTGCTGCGGCGTGTAGGCCGTTTGTTTCAAACTCATACTACGGCAAAAGTCGATCCGCCGCTGATTCGTGAGGCGGAAGAAGAACAAGACAAGGGACCACAACGCCGCGTTTTCATCCTGCAAAACGAGATTTTCGAGGCTAAAATCGACGCCGAAACAGGAATGCTGCGCTCGATTTTCACGGACAATTATCGATACAACCGTTTGTCGCGTCAACTGGCGTTCCGAATGCCCGACGAAAGCAGACCGACGGAGGGCCGCGATGAAAACGGTCCGAATCGAGGCTATGCGTCCATGCAGGCCGACAAAATCGAGATCGAGCAGGCCGGACCGATTACGGGAAAACTCAAAATCGCGGGAAGGCTGGTTGATCTCCAAGGCCTGCGTATTGCAAGGTTTGAAGAGACGGTCACTGTAAAACGAAAGAGCAGATTACTGGAGTTCGATCTGAAACTTGAACCGGACGTCGAATGGGAAAGGGGAAAAAATCCGTGGGACACTTACTTCTGTATCCGCTATGCTTGGCACGACGACACGATGAGCTTGCGAGGTTGCCTAGGAGACGGAGTTTTTCCGCTTTCCGGCGTTTTTTTGCAGTCGCCCCGTTTCGTCGATCTTAGGGGCGACAATAGAGCACTGACTTTTTTCAGTGAAGGCCTACCCTTTCATCGCCGCCGCGGAGATTGCCGTCTTGACACAATTCTGGTGGCGGGAAACGAAACGGCCAGACATTTTCGCAGCGGTATTGGCATCGACTTCCGGTATCCGGTTGCGGCATCGCTGGAGTTTCTTGCGCGAAAAGACGATTTGGTTCATTTGGCAGCCCGTTGTCCACACACGCCGTCCGCTTGGCTCTTCCAGATTGAAGCGAAAAATGTCCTGGCCTTGCACTGGGAACCGCTCACGAACGAAGAAGGCGTGGCGGTCGGTTTTCGCGTTTTCCTCTTGGAAACGGAAGGCCGCCCAGCCCATTTTGCGCTGCGTTCGTTTCTGTCGCCGAAACAGGCCGCCGCCACCAACTTACAGGGCGAAACGATCAAGAATTTCCGCACGGAGCACGACAAGGTGCTGATTGACATGCGTGCTCACGAACTTTTACCCCTGAACGTACTGTTTGAACATGAAACACATTCCCCGTGACCGCCGTAGAGGGAGAACAGATGGCATGGAGGACAACGAATGAACGAAGTGAACAAAAAAACGCCGCTGGGCTGGATCGGTACGGGAATCATGGGCCGCAGTATGGCCTTGCACCTGATTGAGGCCGGTTTTTCGCTGAACGTCTATAATCGCACAAAAGCGAAAACGGATGACCTGGTTCAGGCCGGGGCCAGTTGGTGCGGTTCGCCGAAAGACGTGGCGGCACGTTCAAAAATCGTGTGTCTTATGGTCGGATTTCCATCGGATGTTCGGGAAACGATCTTGGGCGAAGAAGGCGTGCTGGACGGCATGGGACCGGGCGGCATCCTCGTCGACATGACCACCGGTTCGCCGAGTTTGGCACAGGAAATCGAATCGATCTGCCAGAAAAAAGGCGTCACGGCTTTGGATGCGCCCGTTTCCGGCGGCGATGTCGGGGCAAAAAAAGCCACGCTCTCCATCATGGTCGGCGGCGACCGGAAGATTTACGAACAACTCATGCCCATCTGGAAATTGTTGGGCACGACCATCGTTTACCAAGGCCCTGCCGGCAGTGGCCAGCACACGAAAATGGTCAACCAGATTCTCATCGCAGGCAACATGATGGGCCTGTGCGAAGCGTTGATTTACGCCAAGCGAAGCGGCCTTGACGCGGAAACGGTGCTGAAATCCGTGTCCGGCGGGGCGGCCGGCAGTTGGTCGCTTTCAAATCTCGCCCCGCGCATTCTGGCAGGCGATTTCTCGCCCGGTTTCATGGTCGAGCATTTTGTCAAAGACCTCGGCATTGCTTTGGAAGAAGCACGGCGAATGGGCCTCTGTTTGCCGGGCCTCGCGCTGGCGGAACAGCTTTACGCCGCGCTAAAAAGCCAAGGCCACGGACGAGACGGAACTCAATCGCTGATAAAAATTCTTGAAACGAACAACGTCATAAGGTGAGGTGAGGGAACAAAATCAAAAACAGCCGCCTTGCACCCATCGCCCATCACGTTGTAATCGGCTTGGACAAATCGCTCAAGAGGTCTTCGATTTCTTGCTCCTCGGCTTCGCTCAAGGAAACGCCGGATTCCTTTTCCGACGGCGTGTCCAATTGCAGGGGGGGCAACGCGAGCTGCGAAACGATGTCGTCCAGCGGTTTCACCTCTTCCTCCGGCTGATCCTCCACGGTGGGAAGCGAAGAAATCGGGGCCGCAACATCCGGCAACGAAGGCAGCGGTTCCGCCATCAGTTCCGATAGCGACGATGTCGGGTCGGCGGCGGCAGGCTCCTCCGGCAAATCGTCGAGAAAATCAGCCAAGGGGTCGTCTTCCGATTCGTTCAGAGAGGGAGATGCCATCTCCTCATTTTCTGTCGGCGGCTCGACGGATTCGACCGCATCAACAGGTTCTTCCGGCTCTTCGACGACGGGCACTTCCGCAATAGGCTCTTCTGTGACCGCTTCATCGACCTGTTCACACTCGTCCGATGCCGAGGATTCCATCGTCTCTGGGAGATTAGGCAGCTCGGAGGGCTTAAATTCCGTGATGAGCGGTTCCACGGCGGCGGGCTCCGCCTCGCCACGCTCCATCGCGGCTCCAGTATCGGGGTGCAGTGATGAGTGTTTGTCCGTGGCGGCCAACGGGAGCGGCGGTACGGTACACGAATGTTTGATAGGCTCTAAGATATCCTTCGCCTTGTCCGCCTTGACAATGCCCAAATTTTTCGCCGTGTCCAGAAAACGTGAAACGACCTGAAATGTTTCGCCGAACATGGTCGTCATGGAATCGCAGATTCGCTGATTCTCCTCCGCTCGTGCACTGATCTGCCCACCCTCGCTTTTGACTTCGCCGAATGCCGTAAGAATCGAGGTAAAAATGCCCTGTGCCGCCGCAACGTCTGCCAAAAGCGCGGACGATTCCTCGTGGAAATTCTTGACCTGCTCCGCAACGCCGGCTGCGGTTTGGCTTAAATTTTCTGCCCGGACCGACAACGGTTCCAATTTCTGCCTCAGGGCGGCTATCTGCGACTCGACGGCGGACAATTTCTCGATAAACTGGCTCATGGTGACCGGAAATTTTTATGATGTGGATCAATAAAACTCGATACGCGCTTTCACGAAATCTACGTCATAAAAAACGGAAAGTCAAGTATTTTACTGGCCGACGAATGCGCGACCGACCAATGACGATGATTGAAGCTGTTCCTACCGTTGCTCTCGCGCTCTCCGGCGGCATTGACAGTGCCGTGGCTGCCCACCTGCTACAAAAGCAAGGCCTGAACGTCCACGGCCTGTTCCTCAAACATCCCTATCAACACGAGGACGAAACCGATGCCGGCAAAATCGCGGAATTTTTGGGCATTCCACTCACCATCCGTGATGTCTCGACCCAGTTCGAGGCCGTCGTGGACGACTTCACGCAGGAGTATTTTGGCGGTAGGACGCCCAATCCCTGTGTTTTGTGCAACAGAATGATTAAATTCGGCGTGCTGATGGATTTTGCCTTGCATGAACTGACCGCCGATTTTTACGCCACCGGCCATTATGTCCGTCGAAGCGAGGTGGAGGGCTTTCCTGCGCTGTTGCAAGGCGTGGATGACACGAAAGATCAGGCTTACGTCCTGTACGGAATTGGCCGGGAAAAACTTCATCGACTCCTGTTTCCGCTCGGCGAATGGACCAAAAAGGCCGTGCGACGGATGGCCGCCGAAATTCGCTTGCCGTTGCCGGACAAAAAAGAAAGCCAAGATATTTGTTTTGTGAAAAGCGGCTGTCATGCAGAATTTTTGCACGCCCGGCGACCCGGCGTGGACACGGCAGGCCGATTTATTGACACGGAGGGCAACGTGCTCGCGCTGCACGGCGGCTTTGAGCAGTTTACCGTTGGCCAGCGAAAAGGGATGGGCGTCGGCTTCGGTCGGCGAGTTTTTGTTCTGGAACTCAACGCCGAAACGAACGACGTGGTCGTCGGCCCTTGGGAAAAGCTGGCGCGAACGCAAATTCACGTCACAAAAACACGCTGGCTTTTGCCACAAGACCCGATGCAGTCGCTGCGCTGCTCGGTGAAAATCCGTTACCGCAGCAAGGCGTTTCCCGCCACGGTCCTTCCCGAAGGAGATGGGGCGGTGGTTGATTGTGACGAGCCGGTCTTCGGAATCGCGCCGGGCCAGTCGGCGGTTTTCTTCGACGGCGACCGACTCCTAGGCGGCGGCATCATCAATTGACGCAGGCCATCATTTGATTTGTTTTTGCATTATTGTCGTTCCTGTTTATTTCTCCCATTTTGAAGTATTGCAAAACAACTCGACTTTATACCCCACACCCCTCATTTCACGCCACGCGATCTACCAATCCGCCGCCTTCGCTCCCTTTGGTGGGCTTGTAGGTTGCCTTGCCCTGGCCTCGCGTTTCAATCAGTTCCAGAAGCTGCGAAAGGTGGATCATCGACTTTTGTGACATTGTCCAATTCGTCAAGGCCACAAATCGAAGGCGGCGACTGCGGCTATTCGCCCGGTCAAGTAATTTTCGAATCTCAAAATTTTTCGGAAAAAGCCTATCGCAAAGCATTGGAATCGAATCGACATGGATTCCTTCCTGCTTGGCAGCCTGGAGGACTTCCTCGCGTTTTTCCAAGGCGGAACGAAGCTGCTCCAAGGCACTTTGTTCTTCAACTTCAATGGCGGCTAAGGCTTGGGGGTAACAGCGTTTGCTTTTTCTGGAGAATGTGAAGCGTAGCCTTTTGTGCCGCTGCGAGCTGTTTCAAAAAATCGATCAGTTTTGTTTTCATAGTTTTTCTAGCTCCTTGTGCGTTTTTTATCATTGCCAGGGCGAGTACAACGTCCGAGATTCGACCGATGACTGCGACGGAGCTTGCGGAACCGCTGACGGGGTTGCTTCACTGATGCGTGTCATGGCCTGCGAAGAGCTGACCACTTGCGTTTCCGGGGCGGCGGTGACCGCTTGGCCTGTCCCACTGGGCGTCGGCATCGCAACCGTGCCGACTTTTGAGTCCATGTATTGAGTCATCGTTTGAGGCGTCGCCGTGGCATCAACCGGCTTTTCCGAAATCATCGCGGGCGTTGGCGAATAGACGGAGGCATGAGCTGAGTGGGGTACGGCGGACGGCGATTGCCACTCAGCCGCCACCGGAGTGGCGGACGAGGCCGTCTGGGCGACCGGAGTGTTGAGTGAACCATAAGTTGTTGCACCACTAGGATTTGCAGGCTGCAATGGGGAACTTGATGGAAGTGGAACGCCTGCTGGAATGCTTTCCAGTGCCGGGCTTGATGCCGGAGTGACGGTTCCGGGCTGCGCTGAGGGCAAGGCCGACGGCGACAATGTCGACGACTGTGCCGATGGAAAGGGCGTTGCCGGCTGCTGTGGATTGTACGTGTCCGGCGTCTGACCGAGATAAGCCGCCTGATACGAAAACGTCGCCGGCGGCGGAACCGTTTGTCGGTCCATCGCAAAGGGATGCGAAATTCCACTGCCGCCGGAACTCTTACAACCGGCGAAATAGAGCATCAAACAGACGGCCAGCGCAAACGCGCTGGGGCATAAAAAGCGGCAAAACATCATGGCGCAATGCAAATACGGTTCGGAACAAAAAACGACATGCCGAACGATACGCATTTCAGCAGAAGATGTCCAGAGCACTTCGAGAAAAGAGCCGGGGACGGAGCACATCCGTCCCCGGAAGAGAAAGAGCCTATTCGGCGATCAGCCGTTTTTCCTTGCGAAATCGACCATGAAATCGCGCAGTGCGACCACGCCTTCGCGCGGCATGGCGTTGTAAATCGAAGCTCGCAGACCGCCGACGCTGCGGTGGCCCCCCAGCGTCATCAGTCCGGCCGCTTTGGCATCGTCTTGGAACTTTTTGTCAAGCTCTTCGGACGGCAAACGGAACGGCACGTTCATAATCGAGCGGTACTCCTTGTCGGCGTGGCCGCGATAATAGCCGCCGGAATTGTCAATCGCATCGTACAGCAGGGCGGCCTTTTCCTTGTTGACGGCATACATTTTGTCGAGGCCGCCGATGTCGTCGAGCAGCCAATCCGTCACGAGCTTCACCATATACACGGCGAACGACGGCGGTGTGTTCAGCATTGATTTCGCTTCGGCCAGCTTCTTGTAATTCAGCAACGATGGCAAATTGGACGGTGACCGTTCAAGCAGGTCGTCACGAATAATCACGACCGTCACGCCTGCCGGACCGCAGTTTTTCTGGGCGCACGCGAAGAGAATGCCGAACTGCGACACGTCCACGGGGCGGCAGAAGATGTCCGAGGACGCATCGCAAACCAGAGGGGTGGGCGTGGACGGATACTCTTGATATTGCACGCCTTCAATCGTTTCGTTCGAGCAAATGTACGAATAGGCCGCATCGGCGTTGAACTTAGTTTCTTCCGCTTTGGGCTTGCGTTTGTAGCCGCCGTCTTTGCCGTCCCAGACGACATTCACGCCGCCCACCATTTTCGCTTCCGAAGCGGCCTTTTTCGTCCAAGAGCCGGAAATGATATAATCCGCCGTGTTTTGCCCGGCCGCTTGCGGCGGATCGGGCATCAGGTTCATCGGAATCATGGCGAATTGTAAAAGTGCTCCGCCTTGCAGGAAAAGAACGCGGTAATCGCTTGGCACGTTCAATAATTTTCGCACATTTTCTTCCGCGCCGTCGATGATGGCCTCAAACGGCTTGGTGCGATGCGAAATTTCCATGACGGAAGCTCCGGCACCGGGCAGGCAGAGAAATTCATCCTGCGCTTTTTTGAGGACGGGCAGCGGCATGACGGCCGGGCCGGCGGAGAAATTGAAAAGGCGGTCAGCTTCGGACATCTTTTTTACCCTCGATTCTTGTGAAATGAAAATGAAATGAAACAGGCGAGAGGAACAAAAACAACGCTGCCATTCTACCGCGCCCGCCGGGAAAATGTAATCCCCCGGCTTGCCGAGACGGCTCACTTCCGAAGACCTCGCTCAGTCACCGGCTCATCTTTGGCGGCCTAAAAAGAATTCCATCATTTCATGCCCCCGATCAAAACGCCGCGACGAATTTCGCGCCGTGGCCTCGTCGTAACTTTGGACTGAGGACGAAGCAATATCGCTGCCTGCCATCAGCCACGGTACAAAATCCGACGTGTGCGTTTTCAAGGCCACGGGCGTGGGGTGATCCGGCGAAACCAGCAGCCGCCAAGCACCATGCGATTCCAAAGCGGCGAGAAGCGGCGGCAGAACTTTGGCGTCGATGTCTTCAAGGGCTTGAATTTTTTTCGTAACGCTGCCTTCGTGCCCGGATTCGTCGGTCGCTTCGACATGCACGCAAACAACGTCATAGTCCCGCAGCGCAGCGGCGGCGGCCCGGCCTTTGGCGGCATAATCGGTGTCGATATAACCTGTAATGCCCGGCACGGCGATGCAGTCCCAGCCGATGTTCAAAGCGATGCCACGGAGCAAATCCACCGCGGTTATCATAGCCCCACGCAATTCTTGTCCGCTTAATACCGACGAAAATCGTTCGGAAAAAAGCGGCAAATTTGGTTTCCGGCCTTGTCCCCACAGCCACACTTGCGTGGCCGGGAGTTTTCCGACAGCCATTCTTGCACGATTGACCGGATGATCCTCGAAGAGACAGCGGCTTTGGTTCATGGCCTGCCGCAAGACATCGGAGCCGCTCCCCGTCGGGTAGGCAACGTCGATCTTGTTGTCGGTATAATCGTGCGGCGGAAATGTTTTTGTCGTGTTTGCAAAAACATTCCGGCCTTGAACGACAAGCAAGTTGCGATAACTCACGCCGGGATAGTATCGCATCGGCCACTCAGATTGCTTGCCGTGTTCGTTGAGCGTTCCAATCAACTCCGCCGCCTCTTCTGAGGAAATGTGCCCGGCGGTGAAACTTTCCATCACGTCGTCCCGGATCGTGACCAGATTGCAGCGGACAGCCCAGTCTTCGGGGCCAAGATCGATTCCCATCGCGGCAGCTTCCAGTGGTGCTCTGCCGGTGTAATATTTTTGCGGATCATAGCCCAGCAACCCCAGCGTGGCCACATCGGAGCCGGGCGGGAAACCATCGGGAACATGATTGCTGCGACCGACCATACCTTGCCTGGCCAGCGCGTCGAGATTCGGCGTCCGTGCCGCCTGCATGGGCGTTTTTCCGCCCAGCTCGTCGACAGGCCAATCAGCGCAGCCATCGGGGATAATGATCGCGTATTTCATGCTTCGTGTTCTTCCTCACACTCTACACACTTCTTTTTCGGCAAAACGTTCTCGAATGCGGATAAATTGATCCTCGCAGGCCAGAAAGCTGTCCACGACATCGGGATCGAAATGGCTGCCGCGCCCCTCCAAAATGACACTTTTGGCCTTTTCGTGGCTGAACGCTTCTTTATAGGCCCGCCTAGAAATGAGCGCATCGTAGACATCGGCCAGGGCGACAATCCGACCGCAAAGCGGAATTTCCTCGCCTTTCAAGCCAAGAGGGTATCCGGTTCCGTCGTATTTTTCGTGGTGTGTCACGGCAATATCCCGTGCCATCGTGAGGAAGGAAACGCCCGGAAACTTACTCAACGCGGCGTCCAGCGTCTCCGCGGCGATGGTCGTATGCGTTTTCATCACCGCAAATTCTTCGGGATCAAGTTTGCCGGGTTTGCGTAACACAGAATCGGGAATGCCGACCTTGCCAATGTCGTGCAAAGGGCTGGTCTGGAAAATTAAGCGGACGAACTCCGGGGTAATCACATCCCGATACTGTTCCAGGCCGGCCATTTGCTGGGCCAACGCGCGGCAGTAATGCTGTACCCGCTCAAGGTGAACCCCGGTGTCGCCGTCGCGCGATTCCGCCAGCTTCGCCAAAGCGACAATGGCAACATCGCGGGTTTCCAGAGAGAGGATGCGCTCACCCACCCGGAGTCGGGCGACAATTTCCGCTGTCTTGTAGGGTTTGGCGATGAAATCGTCCGCTCCTACGGAAAGACCTTGGACCATTTCATCGGTGGAACCACGCGAGGTGAGTAGCAGGAAATAGACATAGCCGGACAATTCCTCCGCGCGAACGGCGCGGCAAAACTCCAGACCGTTCATCACGGGCATTTCCCAGTCGGAAACGACCATGCGACAAGGTGTTTCCTGCAAGATTTTCAGCCCCTCCTCGCCATTCAAGGCCGTGAGCACCTCGTAACCCTCGCTGCTCAGAAGTCCCTCCAACGCCAACAAGGCGAGTTTGCTATCGTCAACGATCAATACTTGCATGGAAAAACAGACTTCTCAGGACAGGATTTTCTGTAAAATGTGGGATGCCGTAACGAGACAAGGCCCTTTAGGATACCCGATCAAAGCCGGCGACGCAATAATGGGTTCATCTCCGGGGCGGCGCCGGATTGAATCCATACCGCGCTCCGACTCCGGCCCCCCGTTGATTTTTCCGTTGCCCCGGACGTACACAGGAATTGCATTTCGGCAGTTTGGGCGTAGAATGAGCCTTTCATCACGCCGTGCTCGTTTTTGGATTCTCCCACGCCATGCCGCAGAAAACCTTGCCCTTCGACCGCGAATTTGTCGAAAACTTGGCCCAAACTTGGCCTACGCCGTTTTATCTGTATGACGAAAAGACGCTACGCAAAAATGCCCGGCTTTTCACGGAATCCTTCGCTTGGAATCCCGGCTTCAAGGAGTTTTTCGCGGTCAAAGCCAATCCGAACCCGGAATTACTCAAAATTCTCAAGTCGGAAAATCTCGGCGGCGACTGTTCCAGCCTGCCGGAATTGCTGATCTGCCGGCGTGTCGGCGTACTAGGCGAAGACATCATGTTCACCTCGAACAACACGCCTGCCGCCGAATTTGTCCAAGCAAAAGAACTGGGGGCGATCATCAATCTTGACGACATCACGCACATCGCTTTGTTGGAGCAAACACTGTTGGAACAGCGTGCCGATTTGCTCAGTTTCCGTTGGAATCCGGGGCCGCTGCGGGAGGTTGAAAGCGTCATCGGCAACCCGGTCGACGCGAAATACGGCCTGACCACGGAGCAAATTTTTGAAGCCTATGCGCTGGCCAAGTCGAAGGGCGTGAAGCGTTTTGGGCTGCACACGATGGTTGCGTCGAATTTGCTGGATGGCGACTTTTTCGTGCAGACAGCCAAGATGCTGTTCGAGCTGGCCTTGGAAATTGAGCAAAAAATCGGTATCTGCATGGAGTTTGTCAATCTCGGCGGCGGTTTCGGTGTGGCCTACAAACCGGAGCAAACGTCGTTGGACATGCAAGCGATTGGCGAAAAAATCCGCAGCGAATATGAGCGTCTGGTTTCGCCGAGCAGCTTGGCCGGGATGAAAATTTTCACGGAATCCGGTAGGCTGGTCGCGGCGGAGGCCGGCACGCTGATTACCCGCGTCATTCACGAAAAAAACACGTACAAGCATTATATCGGCGTGGACGCTTGCATGGCGAACCTGATGCGGCCCGGCATGTACGGAGCCTATCACCACATTACGGTGCTGGGCAAGCCGGACGGCCATGCGACGGAAACGGTGGACGTGGTGGGTTCGCTCTGTGAAAATTGCGACAAATTTGCCGTGAATCGCGTTTTGCCGAAAATGGAAACCGGCGATTTGCTGGCCATCCACGATGCCGGAGCGCACGGCTACGCGATGGGCTTTCAATACAACGCCAAACTGCGCTGCGCCGAACTTTTGTTGCAAGAAGACGGCGCGGTGCGACTGATTCGCCGGGCGGAAACCGTGGACGATTATTTTGCGACTTTTGTATAACGGAGCAACAATCGACTTTTTCGGAATCGCAAAAGCCGGTTAAAGACTTATTTTCGCAGACAACTCCATGCCTGAACAACAATCTCCTCGTCGTGTCATCCTTAAAATTTCCGGTGAATGCCTCTGTCCGCAAGGAGGACGGGGCATTGATATGGAGTCCGTCATGCACTTGACCCGACAAGTGGCGGACGTTGCCAAGCAAGGCGTACAAATTGCCCTCGTGATGGGCGGTGGCAATATTCTGCGCGGCGGCCAGTTCAAGGCGGCCAACGCCAGCATTCAAGAATCGACCGCCCACTACATGGGAATGCTGGCCACCGTCATCAACGGTCTGGCCTTGCAAGACGCCATCGAACTCGTCGGCCAGCCCACGCGATTGATGACCGCTTTTTCCATGAACGTCGTTGCGGAACCTTACACGCGACGCCGTGCCGTGCGGCATTTGGAAAAAGGCCGGATCATTCTGCTGGCTGGCGGGACGGGCAGTCCGTTCGTGACCACCGACACCGCCGCCGCGCAGCGGGCCTTGGAACTCGGTGCGGACGTGCTGCTGAAGGCGACGAAAGTGGACGGCGTGTACAGCGATGACCCGGCCAAAAACCCGAATGCCACCTTTTTCCCGGAATTGACTTACGAAGAAGTGCGGCAACAGAATCTGCGCATCATGGATCAGGAATCGATAGCGAAATGCGGCGAGCACGGAATGCCGATTATGATTTTCAACTTCCGCACGGAAGGCAATCTGCATAAAGCCCTGCTTGGCGAGCAAGTCGGTACGCTGATTCGCCGCTAGGGGAAAAACCGTTTTATTTTCCGAGCAGCAATTCCACGGCCCGGTCGAGTTGTGGGTCGTAACACGGGGCCTTTCCCCGCAGCGTGAAAGGCTCTTCCTCTTTTTTGGCCGCGTCTTCCGTATCGGCTTCCGGGATACGGTAGCTGTTACGCCCTTCATGGAGCGAACGCACTTCGTGGGGAATTTGCCGGACGTATTCGTCGAGAAGCCGATCCGCCTGTTCGGACAGGCAGTTAGAGCGGTGTTCACGCACTTGGAGCGTGGCGTAAGTCTGGTCATCCGTTGTAGGCAGCAATCCCTCCGCGTCGGGCATCACCCCCCAGGTATCCTCGTCTTTGGCGTCGTAGGTACGGTGAATGTTCTTGTTGCTCGGTCGCCAATAACTGGCGTCGGTCAACTGAATCATGCCGGAATTTAAGGGCAGCGGAAAGACTTCCTGGACAATTCCTTTGCCGAACGACCGTGTGCCGACAATCGTGGCCCGACCATAGTCCTGCAACGCAGCCGTGAGAATTTCTGCCGCACTGGCCGTTTCGCCGTCGATCAAGACCGCCATAGGGATACGGCATATTTGGCTCCCCTCATCGGCATGATAGGCGTGTTTCGTGCTGCCGTCACGACGCCGTGTGGAAACAATCACATCGTGTTCCACATTTCGTTCCGATCCGAGTTTCAGACTGTGCTTGTCAAGGAAGAAGCCCGCTATTTCCACACTGCTTGCAACGTAGCCGCCCGCATTGTCTCGCAAATCAAGGACCAAGGCCTCGGCACCGTCCCGGGCAATCTGTTCCAAGGCTGCGCGAACTTCTGCGGCGGTACGGTCACTAAAAGTCGTGATACGCAGATAGGCGATCTGCGGATCGGACGGCAAGCTAAAAATTTTTTTCCCGTTTTTGTCGAGGCGTTCCCCTTCAACGCTCGCGCGGAAAATTTTTTCCCGCCCAAGTGAAAGTGTTTCCGGTTTGGCCCAAGATGACACTCCGTAGCGAAGCAGAGAAAGCGTTACCTTTTCCGCTGACGGTCCGCGAAAGAGAGCGGAAATTTCGCCAAACGTCATGCCTTTCGTGGCCTTGCCGTTGACGCTTAGTATCCGGTCGCCTGAGCGAATGCCCGCCTTGTGGGCCGGGGAACCGATCACCGGATACAGGATGACGGCCTCCTCCGTCTCCGGTGTTAGGCGATACACAATGCCGATGCCGTCAAAACGATTTTCCAGGCCGTCTTCATATTCACTTTCCTCGACGGGTGGAATATAGGTCGAATAGCCGTCTTCAAGCTCCGTGTTCAGTTTGTAAGTCATGCCGGCCAAGGCCCCTTCAAACAAAAGTTTGGCCGGTGGATCGACCAACGCCTTGCGTTCGATCTGATGAAGTGTTTCGACCATGATACGATCGCGGAGCGTGACTTTTCCGGCAAGACCGAAAAGAGTGAGGGCAAGCAAGATCAGAAAAAGATTGGCTCTCGGCATGGTGATATTTGAAAAGCGGTCATCGAATTATCAACGCGGCCATTATAGACTTTTTACCGAGAATCGATACCTGTGCTCACGACGCGTTATACGCATTTTCAATTCGGGAAAAAAGTGTAGAATGGGCGTCTGCGCGTCATGCGTTGTCATTTTTGCCACGACTTTCTTTTTGACGAAATCGAGATGATCTGGGTGATTATCGGCTATATGTGGCTCTTCATCCACAGGCCTTTCGAGGTATGGCCTATCTTGGGGACTCTGCGTCTTGAACGGGTCTATATGCTCTGTGCCCTGATCGCTTGGGCTGTCGCGGCCGAGAAGCAGTTGACTGAAAACCGTATCAACTTTGCCATTGCCCTCTTTGCCTTTGCCATGACCGTTTCGGCGGTCATGTGCCCCTATCGGGGGCTAGGCGAACTGATCTCGTACCAAAATTGGCTGAAATTGGTGGTGTTCTACTTTTTGGTCATGACCAGCGTGAAAACCGAGAAAGACCTCAAACTTTTATTGACCGCTTTTGTTGTTTGCTTGTTTCTATACATGCTTCATTCTTATCGAGAATACCTTTGCGGCAGATACAAGTATGTGATGGGAACATATCGAATGATCGGCGTGGACAGCAGCCTGAACGACCCAAACGCCTTCGGTTCTTCCATCGTCATTTTGCTTCCCATGTTGCTTCCGCTCATCACCATACTGAAGCAGAAGTGGCATTATCTTTTTTTGGCCGGCTATCTGCTGCTCAGTGCCCGGTGTGTCCAGTTGACCGGCTCTCGCTCCGCATTCCTCGTGCTCGGCGTGTCCACGCTCATCGCAGCCCTGATTTCAAAGCGGCGCATGACATACGTTCCGCTGCTGTTTCTGCTGGCGGTTGTCGTCTGGTTTTCTCTCAGCGATAACCTAAAAAGTCGCTATCTCTCCACAATTGATTCTTCGGTCAACGAGAGTGCCAACGAATCCGCCCGCGGACGCATTGATGGCTTTTTCGACGGCTGGAAGAACTGGGCCAATTCACCCATCTGGGGGGTTGGGCCGGAGTGCCACGGTTTGGCAACCGGCAGAGGGCTGCTGTCGCACTGCCTGTACGGCCAGATTCCCGGTGAACTCGGCTCCCTGGGCATTTTGGCTATGCTGTCGCTATTGGCCTGTTTTGCGCTCAACCATCGCCAAATTGTGCAAGATATGAAATTTCTCAAGCGGCATGGCAGAGAAAAAGACGGAAAATATCTTTATCTCGCTTCGATGGGGATTATGATTTCCATCATTCTGTTGCTCGTCTTCGGCCTCGGCGGCCACAACGGCTATCGCTATAACTGGGTTTGGTGCGCCGCTTTTCAGGCGACCGCCACATCCCTGATGAGTGAGAAAGTTCGCAAGCTGAAGCAGCGTGAATTACTCCATGCCCCGCCGTACCGTCCCGCCGGGATACCCACGACAGCCGCCGCCGGCTGACACGAAGAAAAGCGTGCCTCCGTGTGCGAAAAGAACTCCAGCCCGTATGGGGCCAAGCACCGATTTGCTCTGCGTCTGGAGCCATTCCGCGCAAAAAATACGCCCGACACTTGCAAACAATGTGACGGCTACGCAAACTCCGGTCTGCGTTCTTCGAGTTGGCTTTGCAAGCGTTCGACGATACTGCTGTGCATCTGACTGACGCGGCTCTCGCTGAGATCGAGGGTCATGCCGACTTCCTTCATCGTCATTTCCTCGTAGTAGTACAGAATGATAATGAGCCGCTCATTTCGGCTAAGCCCCTTGGTGACAAGCCGCATCAAATCCGTTTTCTGAATGCGCGTCGTCGGGTCTTCGCCCTTTTGATCTTCGACAAGATCGATTTCACTAATATCCTTCGAGCCGTCGGTTTCAAACCACTTCTTGTTCAAACTGACCAGATTGACGGCATTTGCGTCAAACATCATTCGCTCCAGTTCGACGGAGGAAAGATTCATGTGTTCAGCCAACTCGTCATGCGTCGGTTGGCGACCCAGCCTGTCAGACAGCACTTTGCTCGCTTCCATGAGCTTGCGAGCGCGGGAACGGACGAGCCGCGGAACCCAGTCCATGTTGCGGAGTTCATCCAGCATCGCACCGCGAATGCGAGGCACGCAATACGTTTCAAACTTCACCCCACGCCCCAAGTCAAAGGCGTCAATGGCATCCATGAGGCCAAAAATACCCGCCGAAACAAGGTCATCCAGTTCCACTTCGTCGGGAAGGCGAGAGCCGACTCGCTCGCCGTGATATTTGACAAGAGGCATGTAACGCTCTATTAAAACGTTGCGAAGCTCCTGATTCGTTCGGTCCTGAGCAAACTCTTCCCAAAGTTTCGCGGTTTCTTCGGGACTCAATTGTGCTACCGCCATGCTGTGTCACCTCCCTGTCATTTTTTCCGTGTTATCCGTAACAGCGTTTTTCAGAACGGGCATGGAAACGGCATCCAAAACCGCGACGCGGCCAGACCGCGACACGAACAGGAATCGTCCCCACGCAACTCTTTCCGCACGACACATAGAAACCTTCAGGCAAAAAGGGACGGCCAACGGCGGCCCGCCGGTGTGGTAAACACAGTGAGGGCAACCAAGTTTGCGCACGTCAAAACATTTTTTGATGAAGATCAATAAAAATGTCGCGACCGGAAAAAGCCTCAGAATTACTTATCGGCTATGAAGCATCAAAGGGACAGTTTTTCCTTGTCGCTTTCTCCGAAAAAAACGATTGTACCGCCTGATGTGCGATTTGGACAAAATAGGAAAAACGGCAAAGCAAAAAGCCTTAGCTCGTCTTCACACTACTTGCGCAGTATTTCGCGGATGATGGCGAAGGGGGATACATCGCGTCAAGTTTGTCATAGCGAGTAAATACGCGACG
>QMCD01000889.1_pt1 | contig 20366 bp, 16 predicted proteins | sample 1821841 | NCBI WGS metagenome assembly QMCD01 (sample SAMN01991225, study PRJNA193472) | Termite gut metagenome, whole genome shotgun sequencing project. | isolation source: worker | host: Macrotermes natalensis
ATTCCCTTGTTATTACCGGGAACAGCGCCATGAACCATGATAAGCTGATTTTCCATATCTACCTTGACGACTTTAAGACTCAAGACAGTCACCTTTTCCCTGCCCATGCGGCCAGGCATCTTTACGTTTTTAAAGGTCCGTCCGGGATAGGTTGATTGACCGGTAGAACCGGGTTCGCGATGAAACTTTGAACCGTGGGTATTGCGCCCGCCGCCGAAGTTCCAGCGCTTCATAACACCCTGAAAACCCTTACCCTTTGAAATACCGGTTACATCGACGTAACGGCAGCCTTCAAAAACTTCAATTCCCAAAGAATCGCCTACCGCGCATTCTTTTTCAAAATCCCGAAACTCTCTTAAACGCTTTTTCGGTTTAATATTTTCCGGGAACTGTCCCGCGTAGGGCTTTGTCGCCCTACTCTCTTTCATGTCGTCCAAACCGAGAACCACCGCGGAATAACCATCCTCGGCTTCGGTTTTTTGAGCGATGACAATATTCGGATCAATGCGCATAACCGTCACCGGGACTAAGTTACCGCTTTCATCGAAGACCTGTGTCATGCCCACTTTTTTGGCCATCAGACCCAACATCTTGCAACTCCAAAAACTACAGCACGCTATTCTGAGGTGTCTCAGAACCGTCTGCTTATTAAAAACCCTTAAGGATTTTTCTTGCACAAAAAGCTTAATATTTCATTAAAACATCATGCTTACATAAAAAAAACAGATTACTGCTTTATTTCTACATCCACACCCGCGGGAAGTTCCAGCTTCATTAACGAATCCATAACTTCAGCAGAAGGATTGATAATATCGATCAGGCGTTTATGGGTCCGCATTTCAAACTGTTCCCGCGCCTTTTTGTTAACGTGAGGCGAACGAAGAACCGTTACCTTGTTAATGCGGGTTGGAAGCGGAATAGGTCCCGCAACCTTTGCGCCGGCCTTTTGCACGGTCTGCACAATGGACTTTGCGCTTTGATCAATAAGTTCAACATCGAAACCGCGTAAACGGACGCGAATTCGTTCCTTAGCCATTATTCCTCCAGAAAATGCCCCTATCAATACCTATTGAAGTCAATACATATTGACAGGGATACACTTTTCACAATCCAAAACCTATTCGATAATGTCAATAACCTGTCCGGAAGCAACGGTTCTGCCGCCTTCACGGATAGCAAAACGAAGTCCTTTTTCCATAGCGATGGGGTGAATCAGCTCACCGTTGATTTCGGTATTATCGCCGGGCATAACCATTTCTTTTCCCTCGGGAAGCGTTACAGTACCGGTAATATCAGTGGTCCTAAAATAGAACTGAGGACGATAGCCGCTAAAGAAAGGACTATGGCGTCCGCCTTCCGCCTGGGAAAGACAGTAAATCTGCCCCTTAAACTTAACGTGAGGAGTAATCGAACCGGGTTTGGCAAGAACCTGACCGCGTTCAACTTCTTTTTTATCGATACCGCGGAGAAGAACACCAACGTTGTATCCGGCAACACCTTCCTCAAGCAATTTGTTGAACATTTCGATACCGGTGGCAACAGTCTTCTTGCTGGGCCTGATTCCGACAATTTCAACTTCTTCGTTCAATTTAAGAACGCCGCGTTCGATTTTTCCGGTTACTACCGTACCGCGTCCAGGAATGGTGAATACGTCTTCGATAGGCATAAGGAAGGGTTTTTCATCATCACGGACAGGATCGGGAAAATACGTATCCATCGCGTTGAGCAATTCGTCGATACATTTTGTCGCTTCAGGATTATCCATATCGGAAAGCGCTTTAAAAGCGGATCCTTTAATGATAGGAATTTCATCTCCGGGGAAACCGTTAGCGGTAAGAACGTCTTTAACTTCTTCTTCAACCAATTCAACCAGATCGGGATCGTCAAGCAGGTCGATTTTGTTAAGGAATACGATCATGTTCGGAACGCCTACCTGGCGGGCCAGAATGATGTGTTCCCGTGTTTGGGGCATAACGGAATCAGGCGCGGAAACTACCAGAATAGCACCGTCCATCTGAGCGGCGCCGGTGATCATGTTCTTGATGTAGTCGGCGTGGCCGGGGCAGTCAATATGCGCATAGTGCCGCTTATCCGACTGATACTCCAAGTGACGGGTATTAATGGTAATACCGCGGGCTTTTTCTTCCGGAGCGTTATCGATTTCGTCATATTTTAGCACTTTATCACCATATTTCTTACCGCAGTAAGCAGTGATTGCCGCCGAGAGAGTAGTTTTTCCATGGTCTACGTGACCGATGGTTCCGACGTTCATATGGACTTTAGTACTAGTGAACTTATCTTTAGCCATTTACGTGTCCTCCTTGCTTTTATTTAGGCACACAAAAATTGATTTAAGTTTTGAAAGTATACTTGAACATCACAAAGATGACAAGATACATGCAAACTATAAAATTTCAACTAAAAACAGTGAAGATTGGATATTTATCGGGAATAAAAGGAGAACTCTCACAAAAAACTCGGGCGTTTAAAACAAAACCCTCATTTTCATCTCGTTCCACCTGTCCCACCAGCAACACTGCTCCGAGCGAATACGCTTTTAACGTTTCCGCTTTTAGATGATCGGTTTGGATCATCGAGATTTCCGCGCCGGAAAAACATCGATAATCGTCAGAATATGTCTACACCTCCTGATTATCCGCTCCGCGCGGTGATCACCCGGTTTTAAAAACCGGAAAAATTTCAAAGATCGCGAATTAACAAAGCGTTAATTCCAAACCCGCGGTTCAACCGTCAGGGTTTACCGTGTTTATTATATTCCCAAATTAAACGATTTGTGTCAAGAGGCAGCTCGGAAGTTGTCAAGCGGAAGTATAGCTCTATACACACTTTTTGTTATGGGATCTCATAGTTTTCATACTTTCTATATCTCACATACACAGGATTATTTGGAAACTGTTCCTGCCTTGTTACTACTGCCGCGGCTCCGCTTCCGTTTCCGGAACACCGGGGTTCGTACATATCTCTGAAACGGTCTATCTCCACTCCGTTCAGAAATAACACATATTCTTCATCATCCCAGGAAACTTCTACGGTATTCCACATGCCGATGCCTTGCCGCAATGTGTTCCCGATTTTCCATGCGGTAATTTCTTCGTATTTACCGTCTACGACTTTCCCTATCGCATACATTCCGCCTGTTTGAACAAGTACGGTAAGCATACATTCAGAGCCGTTCACCTTGCCTTCCCGGAAGAAAAAACCATAGCCTCCGCTTCGGTGCCCGCTCTCTTTAAGCAGATCCATCTTAATGCTGCCAGACGGCGTTTGGTCTGCCGAAAGACGCCGCCAAAACGTATGGTTTTTTTCGCTGTATTTTTTATCATTGGTTAAAAAGTGGATCACACCTGATATCTCGCTAAAAAGTTCGTTCTGTTCGATGATGTCCCCTGGATCGTTGTCATCGCCGACGACGTCATTGTCATTATCGGTGTCATCGCTGTCGTTGTCATCGCCGTTATTGTCGCCGATGCCGTCATCGGTGCCGCTGTTCTCATCATTGTCATTATCGGTGTCATCGCTATCGTTGTTATCGCCGTTATTGTCGCCGATGCCGTCATCGGTGCCGTTGTTCTCATCATCGCCATTATCATCATTGTCGTTATCGCTGTCCTGACCATCGTCGTTGTCATCATTGCCGCCGTTGTCATTATTACCGTCATCATCTTTGTTATCGTCGCCATCATCGCCGATGCCGTCATTGTCATTATCGGTGTCATCGCTATCGTTGTCATCGCCGTTATTGTCGCCGATGCCGTCATCGGAGCCGCTGTTCTCATCATCGTCATTATCATCATTGTCGTTATCGCTGTCCTTACCATCGTCGTTGTCATTATTGCTGCCGTTGTCGTTATTACCGTCATCATCGCCGATGCCGTCATTGTCATTATCCGTGTCATCGCTATCCTTGTCATCGCCGTTATTGTCGCCGTTGTCGTCATCGGAGCCGCTGTTCTCATCATCGTCATTATCATCATTATCGTTATCGTTATCGCCGTCCTTACCATCGTCGTTGTCATCATTGCTGCCGCCGTCACCGTTGTCACCATTGCCGGTCACCGAATCAAGTATCACTTTATATGACCGGATGGTTCCGCCGGTAGAATCGCTTGCCACATACATTTCTGTCTCCGGATATATCCCAAAATAGATATACCCGGATTCGCCGTTTTCATGTTCAATTCTCACTGTCTCATTAGCAATAACTTTTATTGGGAATTTCCCCGGGACCGAAATATAAAAGGAACTTTCTGTGCCGGCATTGCTTTCTATCATCCGAAGGTTTGCACCCTTTTCGGCTTCAATCCAAACTCTATACCAATCGGAATCGTTCAAAGTCCGTCCGTCGGAATACCGGTAAAAATAGATTGTGCCGCTCCGTTCACCGCTTAAATCCACAGCGGTTTCCTTTCCGTTATTCGGCTCGTAGAGGTCTACCTCTCCGCGAGCGCCCACTCCAAGGCTTGTTTCTTCCCCATGACGTATATTGCCGTTGTATACTTTGTCCAGCCGGTACAAGTACCGGATATCGGCTTCAACATCCCTGTCTGTGTATAGTGTTTCAATGCCGTCATAAATTGTTTTAAATTCTCCCGCTCCGTAGAGGCCGTCTACACTGCGCTTGAGGATATAGCGATCTGCTCCGGCATCCCGCCGCCAGCTCAATTTGATTGCGGCATCTTCCCGAAAATTTTCAACATGTACGATGTCTGCAAATCCTTCTCTGTCTTTCACCGCATTACTTGTCGGCAAGTCGCATCCGGCAAGCATTATGCCTGCAATAATTATCCACATAATTTTTCTGGCTTTTCTTTTCATTGCTGCCTCCTTTAATTGCTGCTGGTCGAAAACGACTCGATTGAATATGCAACGATACCTCCCTTTGCTCCAGCCTCTAAAAACTTGTACGAATTAGGCTGTATTGCAAAGGCCACATACTGCGGATAGTTAGCGGTATTTTTTATAAGGAATTCTGTACTGTGCGTAATGTATTCCACCGGTTTCCATTTCTCGTACAGTTGCAAATAACCGTCATCAGAACTGCCATTTTCGTACACCACTCTAATATGGGCACTATGTCTTGCGGGAAGGTACACCTTGTACCAATCATCATCGGCAATGTTAGGACCGTCATTGTATTGGTAAAGATATAGATTCGCTTCCCGAGGTCCGTCAAGCAGCGTTGCCTGTTCTTCTGTGTCATTCGATTTTCCGTTTGAATCATACTCATCCTCTTCCACGCCTGCGGCAACCATGCGCGTTGTCATATGAGGCCAGTAATCATAAGGCTCCCCGTTTCGTATTTTCTTTAACCGGTATTCATACAGTCTCCCGGGATCAGACCGGACTTCTTCATCAAGATAACTGGTACCTGGAGCATCTATTTCTGCCACAAGTTTAAACGCGGCATCTCCAATATTGTTTTGTACGGGTTCCTTGCGGCGCATAACCATGTAACTATCAGCGCCTTCATCGGCACTCCATTTCAACATTATGCCGTCCGTTCGGAATCCATCGGCTTTGGGAGCTTCTCCATAGGGAAGCGGGCGGGTTCGTGAAAATACGGTGACATCCCCATAAGTCCAACCTGTATCATCACGGCGCTTTGTATCCAACCGGTATAGGTATGATTTATCGTCTTCAAGCTGAGTGTCCCATGCCGATGTTTTTCCTTCCATGTAAAATCCGTTTTGTCCATCTTTCAACTGATTAAAGAACACAACGCTTTCATCATTCAGAGAGCGCATAATCCGGTACTCATCAGCGCCGGCATCTTCTTCCCAGGTTAAATAGGCTCTCTTCCCATTGCTTATGCTCTGCGCGGTTATTTTTCCCGGAGACGGATCAGGCCGGGTTCTTTTAAATATCGTTATTGATCCTTCTATTACCGGTTCGTTCCCGCGCTTCTTATCCAATCGATACGCGTAACTTTTTTCGGTATCAATATCGTTGTCTACATAACTCGTTTTGCCGGATATTGTCTCCAGCACATCATCATCATCAAAAATAATATTACTTTCGGAAGCCGTCTCTGTTTTCATGATTACGTACTGTTCTGCCCACGCGTCTGCTTCCCATGTCAGAGACACGCTCCAGCCGTCATTTAGACTCGCCGCGCTTATTGTTCCGGGAAACGGATTCGGCAGAAATTGTTCCAAGACTGTTGTTTTCTCTCCCGGCATTTCCGCCTCTCCGCGCCTCTTGTCCAAGCGGTAAGCATAACTTTTCCAGGGATCCAAACCGCTGTCCACATAATCTGTCTTCCCTATTATTTCATCAGACCGTTTGCTCACTTCCGCATTATCAAAATCAATTCCGACTTTCGTCACTTCCGTTCTCACTACCGTATACGATTCTGTCCACTCATCCGCTTCCCATGTCAAATACGCACTAGAACCCGCGTCTCGTCTCATTGCGCTTATTATTCCCGGAATCGGATCCGGAATAGTTTTTCCAAAAGTTGTTATTTCTAATCCCGGAAACTTTTTTTTATTCCATTCTTTATCCAGCCGGTATATGTACGATGCATCTTTTTTAATTGAACGGTCTATGTATACCGGCTGCTCTCCCCGGTACGCTTCCTTAAATTCACCGTATCCGGAATTTCCTTCCTCGCTCCGCATAACGATATATGTATCCGCTCCGTTGTCTTTCCGCCAACTCAAAGAGAGCGCCATTCCATTATTAATGCTCTCGATAACTACCGCATCAGGAAACGGATCAAGGCGAGACCTTTCATACATTGTTATTTCCGATCCCTCGATGATTGGTTCATCTCTCCGTTTTTTATCCAACCGATAGGCGTAACTTTTTCCGGGGTCAATATTATTGTCTATGTAACTTGTCTTGCCGGATATTATCTCCAACACATCGTCATCTTCAAAAATAATACCGCTTCCGGATGATATTTCTTTTTTCATAATTACATAGTGCTCGGCCCACTCATCCGCTTCCCATGTTAAATACACCGCGTTTCCATTGTTCATACTTCTCGCGATTATTTTTCCCAAAAACGGGTCCGATAGAGTTTTTTCAAAAACCGTTATTTCTTCACCTTTTTGAATTTTATTTCCCCGTTTTTTATCCAGCCGATAGGCATAATTTTTTCCGGGGTCAATATTATTGTCTATGTAACTTGTCTTGCCGGATATTGTTTCCAGCACATCACCATCATCATCAAAATCGATATTGCTTTCGGATGACATTTCCTTTTTCATAATTACATAGTGCTCGGCCCACTCATCCGCTTCCCATGTTAAATACACCGCGTTTCCATTGTTCATACTTCTCGTGCTTATTTTTCCCAAAAACGGATCTGATAGAGTTTTTTCAAAAACCGTTATTTCCAGGCCCTCTTGAATCTCATCTCCGCGCTTCTTGTCTAATCGATACGCATAGCTTTTTTCAGGATCAATATTGTTGTCCACATAATTTGTCTTTTTTGGTATTTCAATTTTTTCTGTTACGAGAGGATTCCCAAAATCCATGCCTTCTTTCCGTATTTCCGTTTTCATGATCACATACAACTCGGCCCATTCATCAGCTTCCCATAAGAGATACACACTCCGGCCTTCGTTGAGACTCATTGTTGTTATGACTCCGGGTTCAGGGTCTTCCGGGGACTGGTCAAATAGGACAATATCTATTCCCTTAAATACTTTGTTCCCCCTCTCCTTATCCAGACGGTACATATACGAAGTATCTTTTTTAATCGAAAAATCCATATACTCTGTTTTCGTTCCCCAATACACTTCGATAAAATCACCGTAGCCGGTTTTCCCTTCTTCACTCCGCATGAGTACGTAAGCATCGGCCCCTTTGTCTTTCTTCCAGCTCAAAGACAAAGCGATTCCGTCATTGATATTTTTTGTAACAACAACATCCGCGAAAGGAACATCCCGCTTTGCTGCCAGATCGTACAAACTGTTATTACATGAATAGAATCCGGCTGCTAATAAAACAACAATGAGCATGTTGAGCTTTGTAAAGTTTTTGATATTGATCATCGTTTCGCCTCCATATATTCAAGTTTTTGAAACAATCATCGGTCACCGTACCGCTGAATGTTTTCCGCCTAAAAGAATGATTGATGTTCCAAAATAGGGACGCAGGACAGGAGAAGCTCCCCGCGTAAAATACATATACATATTCACTCCCAAATCCACCGTCAGTCTGTTTGAAATCCGGTAACTGTATCCAAGCAATACCGACATGCCGCTTAATGACTGCTTGTAATCCGATACAACTCCATAGTCAGGTTCTTCGACGTGCCACATACCGTATTCAAACAGCACCCCTAATCCCAGCAGCGCCCAGTTGTTGGTGTAAAAATTAAAATGATATGTTATCCCAGGATTGATGATGATGCTGTGAACCTGCTGCGGGTCATTACCGGAATTCAGTCCATACCGGTAACCCGCAAATAAATTAAGCGAAAGTTCATTCCGCATACCGTTGATTGTCGAAAATTGTAACTCAGGAATAAATTCTATTCCGGTGTTTACTTCAACTGTTCCTTGAATCTGATTAACCCAGTCATACTGCGTATATGTCCAATATCCAACACGTACAGGAATCCGCAGCGTTATCTCCTTCAAGGGCGGCTCTTTTTTTATTTCTGCTTTTTCCTTTTTATTTTTTTGCGGTTCTTTATCGCTTTCCTCATTCTCCATCTGTGCAACTTTTTCCCGTAATTCTGTTATTTCAGATAACAGGTCATCAACTTTATCCGTCTTTGTTTGGAACCACGCAAGAATATTGTCGCTCACTGTTTGTATCAGCCGGTTATATTCATTTATTCCGTCACTGGCAAAAAAATATTCAACTTTATTGTTCCGTTTATCAAATAACTCAAATCGTCCCTGAAGATAATTTGACTCATTGGCAATCGATCCGTATAACACAAAATTGGCCGGATAATTTGACAGCGCTTTCTCCGCGTCGGCTTTAGTGATGCCGGTATCCCGGTTTGTCGAAAGCGTACTGTCAATAAAAACCCTATGGTAAGGCGTGAGGCGCTTTCCAATATCCACGGAAATATTATTTTCATACTGCGTCTGAATCAGGGCGTCCGCTCTTGAACCAGCCTGATAAGACATCCGCATAATAACAACTCCTTCACTTCCATACGCGGCGCTCTTTCCCGCTGCAAAAAACAGCATGGCAAAAAAAACGCACGTCCTTAAAACAATAATTACTTTGCAATCTTTACGCATACTCATAGTCATTCCTCTTACTAAAAAGTTTGATTCGTGTTGAGGGTTTAATACCCTCTGCCTGCCATGCAGGCGATAGCCCTGCGGCGGAGTTGTTGATTCGTGTTACTTACACAAAAGTTTTTTCCGAAAACTTAACCTCTCCGCCATCCGCTGATATTTACCGCCATATCGGCGGTTATTTCATGCATCAGTGTTTCTGTAAAACGAAGTAATTCATTTTTCTTGTAGCCATTCTTATTGATAATTTCGATACCGTCAGAAATAATGCGATATGTTTCTTCATTTGCCGGATTATTCATTGAAGCAAGATACAGACAATATATTTTATAAAACAATACCGTTGTGTTATCCGCGTCATAGGATAAAGCACGGGAAAACGCGTTGTAGGCCTGGGAATACGCCTGTTCGTCATAGTAGTCGAGTCCTTTTTCGATGTAATCATATTGTGTCTTTTCAACAAGAATGCCGATAATCTCCTCATCATCCTTTGTCAGCCTATGTACTATGTGGGTAAAGCGGCGCGATTCCTTATCATCATGATCCTGCATTATCTTATCCAGGCGCCGGTCTTCCTGGATATGAATAAACTGTTGCGCCGTTTCATCGACATGGGCCTGAATCACATCGGAAAGATTTTCTTGCTCTTCAAAAAGTTCTTTGTTCGCGTTTGAGATTTGAATCACAAAATACAAACAGATGCCGCTTATCACGATAGTAATTACATTTAGTACGATGAGCATTACAAGCAATGTTTTGTTCATACATTCCCTCCGCTTATCCCGCTCAACAGGGACATCTGTTTTTGCAAATCTTCAATAAGGTTTTTGTTTTTTATTAAAGGGAGCAATGTTTCAAGTACATCCAGAGCGTCTTCATATAACCCGGTTTTATAATAAGCAACGGCTTTCAAATACACGGCGTCAATCCTCACTTCGTCAAGTTTGATTGAACGATCCAAAAAACCAAGCGCCTCTTCATACCCGCCTTTGTCCATTGCATTTTCGGCAAGACGCAGCAGCTGCGCCGCGTTGCCGATTTGAAAATACAAGACATACATGGGTTCAAACACAAATGACTGTTCTGCTGCTTCATATTCATTTTTTTCTATCCGTATGTGATAGGTTTTACCTTCTTTTAAAGCCAATACATAACGGCCGTATATATCGGTTGTACCGGTTTCTTTGTCATCAATAAAAATATGCGTGCCTTGCAGTCCTTTGTTTTCGTAGTCATAAACCATAACGTACATTTCAATATTCCCGCTTTCGTCGATAATCCTTTTTGTGGCGCATCCGCTGAAGAGAAAACAAGCTATGAAAAAAATGCCGCATAGTTTTTTCATTTCCGCACCTCATAAATGGTCCCTTCATAGGCAAGCTGCAATGTATTTCCATCGTTTGATAAAAAGTAATATTCCCGTTCGGCGTTATTACTGAATTTTATCATGGCATTTTTTCTTGTATCTTTTATCAAGGCGAATTGTTCACCCTGCGAAGTAAGCGCCGATCCTACGTATTGCAGAAAGTCCGGATTGCGTACCTTGGAAGGAACGGGAATTATTTCCGGTTCCGGCAAAACTTCTTGTACCGCCGCAATGCTTTTTCGTCTGATAAAATATTCCGCCAATTCTTCCGGCGTAAAAGACGCGGCATCATCGGGCGGCGGTCCGTTCATGTTTTCAGCGTCCGCCATAATTCCGGTCCGGAACCGTATCACCGCGGAAAGGGTGCCGCCTTCGAGATAACTTCTCATCCTTAGCGAGGAAATCACAAGATACTCATTACCCGTTGATACGTTATGGAGAAAAGCAAAGAAAGAACTGCTCTTCCCCTCTACCGCGTATTCTATTTCCAGTCCGTGTTCGGTGTTGTGGTATTGTATCGACGCAAGCCTGCATTGATTACGCAAAATGATTTCCCGGATGACGGCGGATATTTCAGACGGCCGCCGGGATTGTTTTCTTTCCGCTTCTTCCCGCAATCGTGCCAGTTCGTTTTGATAAAATGTAATTTTACTGTCAAGCGAATCGTCATCATTGGGAAGAATGATTCTCCGCTTCACATCTCCTTCAAATGTAAAATAATTTTCTTCTCCTTCAACCGCCACTCTGTTAAGATGAATTCCCGCGACATAATCATTTTCTTCATATTGAGTGAGTATTTTGATCGCGTCGTTTCCGTGAGCGTCAAACTGAAATTTGCTGCCCGTGATAGTGAGGTTATTGATCTTCGTGCCGGCGTCGATGCTTGAAAAAACTTTACTGCAAACATCGAACATATCGGGCAGCATGGTCAAAACACTGCCGGAATATTCGGCCTTTAATTTCTTTTCCAACAATTCTTTTTCCTTCCGTTCTGTTTCACGTCTCCGCAAATCTTCCGCCTGGCTCCGTTCGGTCATGCGCGTCTCTCTTATCATCCGTATCCGCTGATGAGCGGCAGTCATTCCAACAGCGCCGAGAAGCGCCGCTAAAACCAAAGCCATGATTATCTTGTTCCGCTTTTGTTTTGCGGAAAACCCGGCAAGCCTTGTATTCCATACGGTACCAGGAGGAAGCGCTGCCGCGTCAAAAAAGCGCGGCGCGTTATTTCCTTTCTCCTGAATCGATGTTCTATCCATGTGTATGGCATGAGATATAACCGCGATTGTATTTTCCGGAAAAAAAATGGATTTTTTTTCTGTCCGGGAGACTGCTGTTCCGGAAATAAAACGGCCTTGTTCCAACACGGTATATTCAATAAAATCTCTTGTGACGCATACGCAGGTTCCGGTTTTTTTCTTAAGCAGTTTCATTGCAAGAATTGATGAACATATCCGCTGTTTATTCTTATCAAAAAAATCCTGATTGCAGACAATTGCTATTCTGCTGTTTTTATCCCCGGCATTTTTCAGGACGAGTATTGTCTTATCATGTAAAGACAAAGGATAGACCGATGCCAGCTTTGCCCTGACAATGGCATCAATATTCTTCCGGGCCGTATTTTGCGGAAGCGTTATCTTGAATATTGAATAGCATAAGCGGTCCGCAAACTCTTTTGTTTTTTTCATTCTGTTACAGCCTCATTGTCCGTTCAACAAGTTTGTAATGATCTATTTTCCGCGGTTCTTCACGGTTAGGGACCGCGCAGAAGACCGCTTCTACCACGCATGAATCATAAAAAAATGTTATCTTCCAAAAAGATGTTTTACATCCGAGAAGATCAACTATTCTGTGATTCTTTCTTACCGCGATTATTTTTCTGATATCCGTAATCAATTCTCTTTGCGCGCGCGCGTATACATCCGCCGCTTTTTTTTCCGCGTCCGCTATATCATAATATTTCAAAAAAGCGGCAATGCATTCTTCCGAAAGATAATGAACATTCGTCAGAGGAAAGGCGTTGATGAGCGGAAATAACTGTTCATCATTCTGTATGGAAAATGATGTTTTGATGCGGTTCTTCATTTCTTCCGGAATCATATTTTTATGCGCCCAGCCGTATGCAACAAGATTGTTGTCAGGATCTGACATAATAAGATGGTTGATTGATTCGTTTTTTATAAACGCGTCACTCATAAAGCGAAGATTGATTCCGCTCGATACATCCCGGATGCTTAATCCGTACGCACTGTAAATCCGCTCAAGCGTTTTTATCCCATTGCTCAGAGGACTGTCAGCATCATCTTCTTTCAGAAGCGACATCGATTCTTGAATGTCGTGCAGCAGCGACAACGCTTCGCCGCGTACCGCGTCTTTGCTTTTCAGCCGGACAGAATAATTTCTGATGGAACTTAACAGAAACAATAAGCCCAGCACAAAAGAAAACATGATGCCAAGAAAGAGCAAAATCTCTATTGAAACAAACCCTGACGAAGATCCATAAAACTTTCTCATACAAGGTATATGGGTGTTAGTTGTTTTTTGCATTAATTTTTTTTTAAATTTTTTAAAAAAAAATATTTCAATTCACAATCAAAAAACATAACAAACACATACATAGTGCAATGATGAAAGAATTTATTATTGTGACAACATTTGCCGTCATCATCGGCATTGTTGATATCGCGTCGTTTAAAATACCGGACATGCTTTTGGCCGGGCTTTTTCTCACATTGACTGCCATCGATATGGTCAGTCGTTCATACACACCATTGCTCATGTCGCTGGCGTCGGCCGTTGCTCTATTTACGCTGTTCTTTATCACATGGAGATGTTCCGGCGGCATGGGATTCGGGGATGTAAAGTATGCCGGCGTCATCGGGTACGCGCTGGGTTTTCAGAAGGCATTGTACGCGTGTCTTGCCGCTTCGCTCCTGGGGATAGTGTGCTTCGTTGTCTGTTATTGTTTTTCGCTCCATAGAAAAAGCGGCACTCTGAAAAAGAAAACAAAAATCCCCTTTGGCCCGTTTCTTTCATGCGGGCTTATTCTGCTTTCTGTTGACAGGTTGATACATTGATATGAAAAAAATGATGGTTGTTTTTTTAACGCTGTTTTTCCAGGTACTCGTCTTTCCGCAGACAACGGCGGGAGAAACGATTTCGCTTGATTTCCGGAATCAAAGGATCAGCGACATTTTGCTTGCCCTGGCGGAGATTGCCGATAAAACGATAATCCTCGATGAAACCATTTCCGGCAGCGCGACATTCCGTTTTGCCGATGCCGATTTTGAGAGCGCCCTTACGCGCTTTGCGGAACACAGCAATCTCTTTATCACGAGGCAGGGAGAGAATTACTATATCAGCAAAGTATCGATTGCGATATCGCCGGACAGCGGGCGGATTACGCTTGAAGCGGAAGATATAGCGCCTGAATTGATTATCAGAAAACTTGCGCAGGAGGCGCGCAAAACTATCGTATATGACGCGCTTCCCAGTGAACGCTTAACCATACGAACACAGGACGCGCCGCTTGAAGAGATTCTGCGCTTGCTGCTCATCAAAAATCCTGAATATACTATCGTAAGTGAGTCCGGGGGATTTTACCTGAAACGGGACGCGGCGCTGTTAAACGAGTCGCGCGCGGCGGGAACTGTCCGCATTACGGAACAGGACGGCTTGTATTCGGTTTCCAGCCAGCGGGTTGTGTTTACGGTGTTCATTGACGCGCTCTTTAAGCAGGCGGGAAAAGAATACCTTATGCTCAACCGCAGCAGTACCGTAATTGAAAACATCTATTATGAGCATAAAGATTTCACGTCGCTTTTGCGCCTTATCCTTGATATCGTAAACTACGATTATACGATTGAGAACGGCGTGTACTATCTTTTTGAGATTCAAAGACGGGATGTCGTAAAGAAACTGAAAGAAACCGTGACGGTGCCGTTTATGCATCTTTCCGTTGTTGATGTGCAGAATATCTTGCCGGCGGAATTAAACGCGGCGAATTTTATGAGAATTGACCGTGTCACCAATTCGATATTTGTTACCGGAAGTCAGGAAGAAATCACCCCGATCCTTTCGTTTCTCCGTTCTATTGATGTGCCGTTGGAAGGCCGGTACTACAAACTGTTTTCGGTAAGTAATATCAATGTGAACAACGCGGTCAGTCTTTTGCCGAAATCTTTCTTTTATACCGATCCTGTCATCATTCCGAATACGTCGTCATTTACGGCTCAGGTTGACGCGGCGAACGAAGCGAAAATAAGCGAATACCTGTCCATCATCGATACAAAGAATCCTTCGTATCCGGTCAGGCTGCGCTATATCAAAAGTGATGAACTGGTGCGGTATCTTCCTCCATCGGCGGTGAAGGAAAACATCACGGTCACCGGCGACTCATCGCTTGTTTTTTACACCGGAACCGGGGACGCGTACAATAGTTTGATGAAGGAGATTATGCTTATTGATCAGCCGAAACCGCAGATCCGGTATCAGCTGTTGGTGTTACAGCGCCAACGGTCCGACAATCTGCATTGGGGAACCGAGTTTTCCCTGACCAAAACGGACGCGTCCCCCAGCGCCGATTATTCCGCGCAGCTTTCCAATCTGGTGAACATCAATTTTGATATTGTTTCCAGTTTCGGCATTCAGTTCGCGGCGAATCTCAACGCGGAACTGGGACTGGACCGGGCGAAAGTCCTGGCCGATACGACCTTGAATGCGATTTCCGAAGAAGAAATCACGTTTGAAAATACCACGACGTACCGCTACCGCGATGTCGCGATTGACACCGACACCGGTTTGTATTCGGGGGCCACGCGGGAAATCACAAGCGGTCTTACGCTCAGGATACAAGGCTGGGTTTCTGGCGATGAAATGATCACGGTAAATGTGGACGCGCATGTTTCAAAGCAGGGAGCGGTGAGCGCGAGTGATGATACGACATCGTCTCCTCCGTCCACATCGGAAAAATCGGTCAATACACATGTGAGGGCAAAATCGGGACAGCCCATCGTCATCGGCGGTTTGTTGCAGTCCGAAAGCGATGTGATAGAAAAACGGGTTCCTTTTCTGGGGGACATTCCGCTGTTGGGCTCATTGTTCCGCTCCGAACAGATTACGGTAACGGAGACGGAGTTTATCATTTACCTTATTCCCTTTGTCGAAAAACCGCCCGCGACATTGGTCGATATGGAAAAGAACATGCGTACGTATTACAGCAAATACATAAGTGGAGATATACTCTATTGAATACACCATCGTTTGATCTTGGCACATTTTCGGGATACAAAGATTGTCCGGATCAGTATTCAGCGGTTTATATCCGGCAGGCGAAAGCGGTAAAGATCGATGAAACGGAAACGTCGGTGAGGATCGCGGTTGCCGAGAGTATGAAGGATGAAACCGGAAAGTATCTTGCGAGTTTTCATGGAACAAAGACCGTAGAATATATCACGGTTTCCGACAGCGTGTTTATGGAGTTTATCGGCAATGTGATGGAGGCCGACGCGGAAGCGCTGCGCACAAACGACTTTCGCACGCCGGATGACACGTCGGCGGATTTTTCCCTTGACGCCATTTCCTCTTCATCGCCGGTCGCGAATATTATTAACGGTATTTGCCTGGAAGCGATCCGGCGGAACGCGTCCGACATCCACATACAGCCGCTTGAGAATACTGTTCATATCCGTTTCCGGCTTGACGGAGTGCTCCATACGGTGAAGACGCTTCCGAAATCCATTGCCGATGCCATTGTGCGGCGTATCAAAATTATGTCGAATCTGGATATTACGGAACAGCGGCAGCCGCAGGACGGGCGGATGAACGTAAGCATTCAAGCGGGCCTTTCCGCCGAATCCCATAATCTTCGCGTGTCTATTGTCCCGGTGGCGTACGGCGAATCCATCGTGCTGCGTTTCTTTAACATTCAAGGTTCGGTGATGACGCTGGAGCATCTGGGATTTTATCCGGAGGAGCTCAATCTGTTACAGCAGGCGGTTAAGGTTCCGAACGGACTCATCCTTGCCGCGGGTCCCACGGGGAGCGGGAAGACCACGACGCTTCACGCGCTCATTCAAAAGATGGATCGCAGTACGAAAAACATCATCACAATTGAAGACCCTATCGAACGGATTCTGCCGGGAATCAATCAGATTCAGGTCAACTATGATATCAATATCACGTTCGATAACATGCTTCGCCGCGTACTGCGCCAGGACCCGAATGTGATTATGGTGGGAGAGATTCGGGATACGGAAACGGCTGAATTGGCGCTGCGTGCGGCGCTTACCGGGCATATCATTTTTTCGACCCTGCATACGAACGACAGCGTTTCCGCCGTTTCCCGCCTCGCGAATATGGGGATGGAACATTTCTTAATCGCTTCGGTTCTTCGCTATGTTATTGCCCAGCGTCTGGTACGGAAGGTCTGTCCCCATTGCAGAATCGAAACAGCAGTGCCCGCGTTCTTTAAAAAACTGCAAGCGGCATACGGCGTTGCATCGGATACGGTATATGAAGAGCGAGGCTGTGAGTATTGCAACTTTACCGGTTACTCCGGAAGAACCGTTGCCGCGGAAGTCTTCGCGGTCAATGCGGACACAGAGCGGATGATCAGCGAACACAGAAGCGCCGCGGAGATTGCTTCTTACGCGCGGGAAAACGGCATGGAAACCCTGGAAGCCTGCGCGGTCAAGAAAGTGAGCGACGGCGTTACGACCATCAACGAAGTATTAAGCGAGGCGCTTATATGCAATACCGCTGTATAATCCTGTCCGATACCGGAGAAAAAACCGAACGCTTCATGAGCGCGGAAGATGAGCATGATCTCCGCCGTAAGTTCCAGGGGTCTCCGGCAATCCTTTTGGAGTTTTCGGAAATCGCCGCGCGGAAGTATACCATCAAAAACCATCTGAACGATGATCTCATTCTCCAGTTCACCGAATCCATGTCGGCTTTATTCTCGGCAGGTATGCCGCTGCAGGACGCGCTTGCTATTTGTACGGAGATAAGCGCGAAGAAACAAATTGCCTCGTTGTGTACCGAACTCTTGCAGTGCATCAGGGACGGGAAGCGGTTTCATGACGCGCTCTCCTTGTTCTCTCCGTCGTTCTCGTCTCTGTATATCGCGCTTGTGAAGCTCGGAGAAACAACGAATTCTCTGGACAAAATATTTCATAAACTGGCTCAATACCTGAAACGTAACCGGGAGATAAAGCAAAAGATTATGCAGGCCCTGGCGTATCCGGTAACGGTTTGCGCAACGGCAATCCTCATCACTTTTTTTATTGTCATATTTGTATTTCCCCGTATACAAACAATTATCGAGGTGTTCAACACCGGAACAAACGCGTCCGACATACGGCAAAATATCAATCTCTTGAATAACTCCCTCTGGTATATTGTCGGAGCGGCCGTCATGATTGCCTTATCAGTACTCGTAATCATTCGTCTCCGTTCGCTCTCGCATTCCGTTTCGCTGACCGTTGATCATCTCATTCTGCGGATTCCGGTCATCGGTACGGTCATCAAAATACTGTGTACGAGTGATTTTGCTTTTTCCATGGAGATACTCTGTTCGGCGGGCATTCCCTTTATACAGGCGCTCAAGCAATCAGAGGAGGTGATCGCTAATACCGCTTTCCGCGAAGCGTTGAAAAAGAGTACCGACGCTATCGCGAGCGGCATGTCGATTGCCGCGTCTTTTACCCGGCAAAACATGTTTCCCGGCTATGTGATATCTTGGATAGGCATCGGCGAAAGAACCGGCTCGGTGGAAAAAGTCTTTTCCCAGATTCACGCGTATTTTGAACATGAGTCCACGGTCTTGATCGCGAACATTACATCCGCCGCTCAGCCGGTCTTCATACTGATCGCGGGTACGCTGATCATTCTTTTGGTATGGCGTTTTGTTGTCCCCATTTTTTCGCTTATTGGAGGTTTATAATACATACGATGAAACAGAAAAAACCAAGAAGTTTTATCTATAATGATGAAGGCTGGACCTTCATGGAAACGCTGATTGTAATCGCAATCGTGTTGGTGCTCACGGCTTCGGTTGGATTTGTGGCGGTAAACAGTTTGGATAACGCCCGCCGCGCGAGCGCTCAATCACAGATCGATTCTTTTTGCATCGCGCTTGAAGCGTACTATATAGACTGCGGTTCCTATCCTTCGGAAGAACAAGGCTTAAGCGCGTTACGGACAAAGCCCGTGATTGAACCCGTGAGCGCGAGATGGAACGGTCCCTATCTCTATAAAAACATTCCCGAAGACCCTTGGGGAAATCCCTACCTTTACACGATTCCCGGCCGTGACGGGGACCACTACGGCATTGTGTCTTACGGAGCGGACGGAAAAGAAGGCGGAGAAGAAAAAGATGCGGATATCGCTTCCTGGGAAAACTGACGGATTCATCCTGCTCCGCACCCTCTTATTCAGCGCGGCGCTCTTGCTCATCCTTTCCGCGGCTTTATCTATTATGATATCTCTCTTCCGGCACAGTTCCGATATAAAAACACAATCGGAAATACTCATAAAAGAAAGGAATGCCGCTGTCCTTAAGGAATTAGATGAACGCTCATAACACAGACGGTTTTACATTTATTGAAACGCTGGTCTCTATCACACTGATACTTATCATCACGCTTGCGGTAAGTACCGCCTTTATCACGGTCCTTCTTCATAACGACAGTGCTTCTTTATCGCTCCATGAATCATGGCTTTTGCTCTACGCCGACCAAGAGCTGAGAGAGAACATCGAACCCATCGTTTTTCCGTATTGGGAGAACAGCGTCAGCGCCGCGCGAATGTTACGGCAGCAAATAATCGATCAAACACATATTCCGGGAATTACCATTGCCGGCGCGGATGTTATTATCAAAGACGGGGCCGCTCATGGACTCGAAGTTTCGTATTCCGTGTTATCAGGATCGGCGGTATATACCAGCAGCATCCTTTTTGATTCCGCGGGGGACGCGGTTAAGCGGTAGCGTGTTTTATACCATAACTACGCCAGGCTTTTTCGGTGACTGGCACTTTTGCAATAGAACCTTAAAACACTTCTTCCAAAACATAAAAAATGCTTTTATCAGTGCCAAAGATAATTCTTTTCCCCGCGATGACAGGTGCGGAAAGCAGCGCGCCTTCTGTTTCCATCTCCCAGAGCATGCTGCCGTCCTGCGCGGAAATGCAGACCAGCTTTGGCGGATTAAAGTCGTCCCCTAAAAGACCGAAGTAAACTCTGCCCGCGGCGACTGTAGGCGCGGAAGCGACAGGGCTGTCAAAAACTTTTTCCCAGAGCAATTCACCGGAAGCGGCGTTAAAAGAACGGGCGGCACAGTCTCCGCCTGTAAAGATAATGGAATTTCTCCAAACAGAAGGAGCCATGAAGTCTAACACATTCATATTCCGCGCAAAAAGCTCCCATATATTTTCATAATCATGCGGGTCAAAAATACCTTCGTGTCTCTGCCGCCAAACTAATTCTCCAGTGTGACGGTCGAAGGCATGAAAACTAAATGATGTATCGCCGAAAATATCCGCCGTGCCAAAGTACAAAAGGTTTCGGCGGACTGCGGGAACTGAATACCAGGCCGCGTCAATTTCATCAAATGAAAGGAACCATAAAAAATCTCTTTTGTTAATATCGAAAGGACCGACAAGACTCGTTACGGGACCTGTGCCGAAGTACATGACATCGTCCGCGACAAGAAAAGTATAATTGTACCAGCCCGGGTTATCAATTTTGAACTGCTCCTCGCCTTCGGGCG